>BNJT01001493.1_pt1 | contig 154622 bp, 223 predicted proteins | sample 8540491 | NCBI WGS metagenome assembly BNJT01 (sample SAMD00202455, study PRJDB9452) | human saliva metagenome | host: Homo sapiens
GTAACCTAGAATCAATTTAAAGGGCAAATTATTTGCCCTTTTCTTCTTTCATAGCACTAATTTATCTCATCAAGATTCACTATGGATATCACTTTTTTACTCGGTACTAAAATTATTGAACTGACACTCATTGTGCTTATTGGCTATGGGTTGGTTAAGTCAAAATTATTAAAATCAGAAGATAGTAAGCCACTTTCCATCATTGGACTTTATGTCATCAGTCCAGCGGTGATGATTGAAGCCTTTCAAATTGATTACACACCTGAAATTCTACAAGGTTTGCAGCTTTCACTGCTTATGGCCGTGTTTCTTCAGGGGATTCTGATTATTATTGGCAGCCTGTTAAAACGTCTATTAAACCTTGATCCTATTGAACATGCGACTTCCATTTATTCCAATTCTGGTAACTTAATTATTCCGATTGTGATGTCGCTATTTGGCAAAGAATGGGTCATTTACGCCAGCTGTTTTATTGTGGTACAAACCTTTCTATTTTGGACACATTGCCGTTTGATTATTGTAGGAAAAGGAAATTTATCGCTGAAGACGATTGCCAAAAATATCAACATTTGGTCAATTCTCATCGGGGCATTTTTGTTTGCTTTTCAAATTAAGTTGCCAAACATTATCAATGGCACGCTCTCTTCCATTGGTTTGTTTATTGGTCCGAATGCCATGCTTGTTGCGGGTATGTTAATTGCCGCAATTCCATTAAAAAGCATTGTTTCATCTAAGCGCATTTATTTAGTCACACTATTGCGCTTGTTGGTTATTCCGCTTGTATTGTTGGTATTAATAAAGCTCATTGGCTTTGTACATTGGATTGAAAAAGGTGAAGTTATCGTGTTGATTAGCTTTTTTGCGACCACGAGTCCCTTCAGCTTCGACAGTGACACAAATGGCGGTGATTTATAACAACAACCCACAAAAAGCCAGCGCCATTTATGGGATAACGACGCTGCTTTGTATGTTTACTATGCCACTGGTGATTGCGTTATATCAAATGTGGGGGTAAATAGAAGAAAAGTGCGGTCAATTATTTAAGCACTTTTGATGCAGGTTGCTCTTTTTTCAAACGATAAAGTTGGTATAAATTAACGAAAACTAAGAATGCGTTTAGAACTGCTACAGGATAAGCACCTTTCATCAAACCGTAAACCACAAAGAGTACTGCTCCAATGGTATTTACAACTCTTAAGTGAATAATGGATTTGAATAAAAAAGAGGCGGCTACAAAGAATGTTGCCATATAACCTAGTAATTCAATGAAATCAAATTCCATAAATCTCTCCTTCAACAATGATTGAAAAGCGGCATCATAAAAGATTTTGGAATTCAGGGAAAGAGGCGAAATAAAAGGCAACCGATTGCAACATCAAGAAATTTTTATTTCGCTCAACATTCGCTTAGATAAAGATTTTTTGCACTAAAAACATATAAAAAATCGTACCTGCTGAAATGGAAAGAAACATGTTCTTTTTCCAGAAATGCAATCCCAACACTAAAGCACCTGCAATAAAATCAGGCAAGCCATGATACCCACTCAACACATCCACATTTTTATAGCAATACACCACTAGCATCCCAAACATCGCTGCGGGTAATACTTTGCCGAGATAACGGATATACTCTGGAATAGGACGATTTGCAGGAAAGATCCAGAATGGCAATAATCGAGTAAATTGCACGCACACAATACAAATCACAATGGTGATAATTTGTTCCATCAATGTCATTTCAGTGCCTCCAATTTAGATGAAAGTTTAGGACGTCGTACTGTTAATAGAATCCAGATACTGATTAGCGTTGGCACTAAAAAGTGTTCTTTCCCAACAATTAACAGCGATACAAAAGCTACGCCTAAACCTAATAATGAGCTTTCATGAGATTTTTCTTTTAGCCAGTTTTCAGCAAAGATTACGAGGAAAAGTGCGGTCATCCCAAACTCTACCCCTTTTAAATCAAAAGGAATGATTGAACCAAATAGGTTGCCTAATCCCGCACCGACGACCCAATAAACGTGCAGATAAAAACTAACAAAGAACATGTACCAGCCTTTATCTAAATGATCGGGGATTTTCGCCATATAGTTCAGGGAAAAACTTTCATCTACTAGAGTACTAATTAAATACCAACGTTTTTTCCCAATTTGAGCACCATATTTTTCTAACATGGAAATGGCATAAAAAATCTGACGACCACTTACCATCAGCGTAACTAATGCGACACTTAAAGGCGAAAAAGGCATGACTAATGCTGCAGCAGCAATAAATTCAACGGAGCCCGCATAAATGAGTGCTGCCATTGCAATAGGGAACCAAACACCGAATCCAAGTGCTTTCATATAAATGCCGTATGCAATGCCTAAAAATAAAAAGCCGGCAAGCATTGGCATGCTGTAAGGAAATGCCGCTTTTGCTGCGGCTTTGATGGGATTTTCTGTCACCACTTCTGACATATTGACCTACTACAACGCTAAAACAGACAAACCAGGTAAGGTCGAAAAACTTTGTGCTTTTACTGTTTGATGGAAATCTTCGATATAAGCTAAATTGGCATCTTCTTTACGAATTGCTGCATAAAGGTTACTGTACAACCCCTCTTCTGTAATTTTGCGTGCCACCACATACCCTTTTTCTAAATAAGGCAATGCCGCCCAATAAGGCACAGTGGCAATACCCCGACGACTTGCCACTAACTGGATCAAAGCGATCGTTAGCTCTGTTGTACGACGTGGCGGATTAATACCCTTCGGTTTCAACACTTGACGATATAAGTCTAACATATCATCAGGCACGGGATAGGTTACCCAAGTTTCCTCAGCAAAATCTTCCGCCTGCCAAACCTCTTTATTCGCTAATGGATGATCTTTAGAACAAATCCCCACCATTTCATAAGAAAACAGTGGCTTAAATAAAACATCATCATTTTGTTCAACGTCTGACACAATCGCCCAATCTGCACGATGAGACAATAACAATCCTACAGGATCGGTATGGAAACCTGAGACAATATCCAATTCTACTAGGCTCCAATGCTGACGAAACTCATCCATCGCTGGCATTAACCAGTCGAAACAGGTATGACACTCTACTGCAATTCTTAACTGCCCTGCATCACCGTGTTTTACGCGTGCGAGCTCACGTTCTGCATCAACCACTTTCGGAAGAATTTCATTGGCAAGACGAATCAAACGATCGCCTGCTGCAGTAAAACGCAATGGATTACTTTTACGCTCAAAAAGAGGTAAACCGAATTGCTCTTCCATTAACTTTAATTTGATGAGAAAGTGCCGATTGTGTTAAATAAACACGTTTTGCCGCCATCGAGACGCTGCCCGTTTCCTTTAAAGCAAGCAAGGTTCTTAGGTGACGAAGTTCAAGAAATGTGGGTTTCATTAGAATAATTCATAAAGTTATAGCATTAGATGAGCAACATAATAACGCAAATTAAATTTGCCGAAAAGAAAGTGCGGTCAAAAACGTTGATATTTTTGACCGCACTTAAGACGATTATTTATCTAATTGAACGGGAAAAAATAAGCTCAATGGTCGTTTTTTCACAATTTGACAAACTTCATGCCAAATTGCCCACCAGCTGTCAATTTCCGTATTTAAAGAGCGCAGTGCGACCCAAAGTGTCAATGAAAAACTGACTATTAAATTCACTAAACCAATCAGCAACACAAAAGCAATGCATTGTAAAAAGAATGGATAGGCAAATTGTCCACTGACTGCACTATATCCTAAATTCGCTGATGAAAATGCAACATGACGAATATCTAACGGGAAGATGAGTTAAATATCCCACTAAACCCGGTAAGCCCAAGTAACATACCAAAAGCAGAAGTTACCAATAAGCGAACCATAATTCTCATGCATATAATTAGCAAATTTAACGCGAGACTTTCTCAGACATCAATTTTTTTAATAACGGATGTTGTGCTAAACGCATGCGCATATTCAAATAATTGCTACGATTATCAAAAATAGCCAGAAATAATTCCGGAGCAGAATAACCATACACCCTGCAATAGCTGCGAACCATAAAGAACCATCTAAAGGATCAATACGGTGTAATTGATAGGCTATTTTCTCTGAATTCATCAATGGCTCACCTGTTTGATGTTGATAAACAAAAGCAATTAATGCCGCTAATCCCATAGCAACTACTACATTGCCTAAAACGGCCACGCTTTGGGAACGAAATACATCCACTAATAACTGGGCTAATTTCATATTTAATGTTTTGCCTTGTGGATTTTTCTCTACTGCCTCAGCAAAACGAGCAGCTGTCATGGCTGGCTGTTTGGTTGCAACCGTGAAATGCAACATAAAGATCACCATAAAACCGAAGCCGTAATTTAAACCTTCGGCAAGACCTTTCCAGACTTTATCATCAATAATGCTGCCTAAATAGGTTTTAAATAACGCCATTAGTGCAATCAATACACCACCACCTGCCGCAGAGTAAAACATTGCCCAATACTCTTTTTTATCTCGCGTAATGTAATGCTCACCGTGGTCCCCAGCATTCTGCGTAACACTACGAGCAATTAATCCTGAGCTTTGTTTCCATAATCGGGAAATACTATGTCGCTCTGCAGCTGCACGGGCAAAACAACCCGTTAATAACAATATTCGACGCGGTAAATAGCGATTTGAAACAAAAATTGCCATCAACGTTTCTAATCGTTCTAAAGTCTGGGAAAGACGTTCTAATAAATACGCTGTATTTAAGGAAGACCCCACTACTGCCCCACGTTTCTGTAAGCCAATAATCAATGCCTTACATTGATCAAACATTACCTGTAAATGGCTATCATCAAAAACGATTGATTGGCGACGCGCCGCTATCCAATCAACCACCTCATGGTGTAAAGCAACAAAAGGTGAATCAGCATTTAACAGAGAGGGTTCCATTCGCATCAGCTCAGGATCCATATCTTCAGCTGCAATCCAAATTGAAAGCATCTCAATGGCAAATAACCCTTCACTTTCAATATGATTTTTTAAACGTTCCCGATCTTTTTGTTCTGTATAACGGGTTAAAACGCCAAATACGCCTCGCCACGTTTTTAAAGGAACGGCATCAATCCAGCGCGCATCATTTTTATCGCTAAACAATAAATAAAAAATATCACGTAAATCATTAATATCTTTAAAAGAGGGGTTAAAACGCTCATAAATACGCGTTTTCATTTCTTGCCCAAAACCGCCACGCGTAAGAATACCACTACTAATAAACAATGGGTAAAGACGTAAACCACATAACCAACCACATAATAATTTCGAAACAGAACAGCCCTAATTCTTTTATCGTTCTTTAAGATAAACTTAAACAAGTGCAAGGTTGGAGAAATTTTTTCTGTAGGGCTACTACGTAATAATTGACACAGCCCTTCCACAAGACCAAAGGCATCGTTTTCCGCCACTTTGTTTCGCAAAAATTGCGGTAAGGTATCGGTTTTAATCATGAGCTTTCCCCCATATCGTTTATATTCAAAAGCGAGACATTATACAGCTCTGTTGGATAAAGTAAAAATGAGAGGAAAAGCGCGGTCAATTTTGAAAGCGTTTTAAAAGAAAAGGCGTATGTTTCCATACGCCTTTAGATTGATATTATTTCTCTTTCTTCAGCAAGAAAATGCCTTGTTCAGAGAAGTTCACATAAGCTTGTTTCAGATTAGCATTGAAGTCTTCAGGTTTAGTATTAATGAGCAATTCTTTACCAGCCCAAATCGCCACCACTTCCCAGTGGTTACCCATATAGACCGCACTCTTGATTTCACATTGTTGTGCTGCCTCGCCTTCTGCTTTTAAGTAAATCGCTTCAGGACGTACGCCTACTAAGCATTCACCATCTGGTAAATTGAATTGTGCCGCATTGCTTAATGGTAATTTGTAGCCATTCACATCAATGGTGTTATTTTCCAATTTACCTTCAAAGATGCTCGATTCGCCCATGAAGTTTGCAAGGAATAAAGAATTTGGACGCAAATAAAGCTCTTTTGCTGGCGCTTTTTGCATGATTTTACCTTTATTCATGACGATAACTTCATCGGATACCGCAAATGCTTCAGTCTGGTCGTGAGTCACATAAAGTGAGGTAATACCTAAACTTTGTTGTAATTCACGGATTTTTTCACGCATAGAACGACGTAAGTTTGCATCTAAGTTACTTAATGGTTCATCAAAAAGTAATACTTTTGGTTTTAATACTAACGCACGTGCTAATGCCACACGTTGTTGTTGACCACCTGAAATCTGATCCACAAAACGATCTTCAAAACCTGCTAAATCAACTAACTCTAAGGCTTCTTTTACACGTTTAGCGCGTTCTTCTTTTCCCACACCTTGCATACGTAAACCATAGCCCACGTTATCACCGATACTCATATGAGGGAATAATGCGTAAGACTGGAATACGATACAAATATCACGATTTTGAATAGATGATTTGGTTACATCTTCACCATCAATAAAAATTTGACCTGAAGTTGGATTTTCTAAGCCTGCCACCAAACGTAACACTGTGGTTTTACCACAACCTGATGGACCTAATAAGGTCACCATGGTGCCACGTTTAATGGTTAAATCTAAATTATCAATGACTGTGGATTTACCAAAAGATTTAGTGATATTTTTTAATACTAAGAAATCATTATTACTCATAATATTTACCTACAACTTAACGAGTTAATTCATTTTTTTCGCTTTAGAACGGGAAATTCGGGTATCACCCACAATCCAGTCAAAGAATAAAATAATGGCCATCATGACTACTATCAGAATTGAACCATATGCAATTGCAACTCCATATTCACCATCTTCTACACGGTTTTAAAAATATAAGATGTTGCAACACGGGTATCTGCTGTAACTAAAAATACGATTGCACTTACTGTAGTCATTGCTCTAACAAAGCTAGTTACAAGAGCTGAAAGTAAGGCTGGTTTTAATAAAGGGTAAAAACAATAAAACAAATAGTTTTAAAAGAGCTTCCTTTTAATGATAAAGAGGCCTCATCTAAAGATTTATCTAGTTGTCCTAATCCAGCAATAGCCGCTCGCATACCTACAGGCATATTACGCATAACCATTGATAAAATAACAATTAATGCAGTCCCAGTTATATAAATTGGCGCATCATTAAAGGCAAGTATGTAGGATACCCCTGCAACTGTACCTGGTACGGCAAAACACAACAAAGTTAGGAATTCTAAAGAGTTTTTTTACCTTTAAATTCCCTGTCTAACTGTAATATAAGCAATAAGTAAGCCAAATAAAGTGCAGTGATAGGTGCAGCTGTTGCAGCAAAAATGACTGTTTGAATTAACGATGGCCATGCTCCCATCACTAAATCCTTGACCAAATAACGTAATATAATTTTTTTGAGAGGTTAAAGTATAATCAACACCCCAATTCACTGTAAAACTACCGTAAAAAATACTACCGTATAATAAAACATTAAATATAATCCAAAATGCTAATATAAACGTAATAGCATATTTCATCGTTACAGGAAGATCTTGTACATCACCACGATAAGATTTCCCTGACACAGTAGTGTATGAACGATTACCAATCCACCAATATTGAATAATAAAAATACCCAATGAGAAAATTAGAAGAATTGTTCCTAGAGTACTTGCGGATGCATAATCTAATTGAGAACCAGCTATATAAAAGTAAATCTGTGAAGAAATAACATCAAAGCTTCCGCCTAAAACTAACGGAGTACTAAAATCGGCTATAGATTGAATAGCAACAACTAAAAAAGAATTTGCTAACGCAGGTTTAAGCAATGGGAAAATAATATTAAAGAAAGTTTGATAACGATTTGCTCTTAAAGTATATGCAGCTTCCTCAATTGATGGATGGATGGACTTTAAAGCTCCCTCCAATATCATAAAAGACATTGGTGTTAATGCTAAGGTATGAGCAATAACAATTCCAGTAAAACCATACAACCAATTACTTTCGAATCCTAAATACTCAACTAAATAATGAGTAATATATCCTGAACGACCAAGCATTAATGTCACCCCTAAACCAACGACAAATGGAGGGGTAACAATTGGAAGAATAGAGAATATTTTACCAATAACTGCACTACGCTTTGCAATTCTAGTAGTATAAAGTGCAAATACTAAACCAAACGCTGTTGCAAGAATACCGATTGTCCCTGCGACAGCTAGTGAGTTTAAAATAATACGTATAACATAAGGCTGTTTAACAATGTCGAGCACCTGCCCTGGCACAAATTCATCTCCTTTGTAAAACATTGAGATGAAAAATGGCTAAAGTAGGGTAAACAATAAAGAAAAATATAAGTAATACAATGCTCAATAGTGATGCGATAACGAATTTATCACTTTGCATCACTTTCATTTTGGCAAGAGCATTCGTTGAAATACCAATTAAAGCAATTGTAAGAATAAACTCAGAATAACCCAAGCTGAATTTTTCAATACTTGCTGAAATCATTACAAAAGAAAAAAAATTAAGCAAGCTAATAAAAAAACTCTATTTTACCTTGTTGTACGGCTCCTTTTCCTTTATATAAAAAGAAAATATAGGAATAAGAAATAAAGAACCAAAACCAAAACCCAACTCAAATTTACTGAGCTCCAGCCCATGGCCGATAGGATTTCATCTTGTGTTGAATCAAAAATACCATAATATAATGCCATAGAAGGTAAAAGGGCAAAGCCTGCCATAGCAAGCATTACCCAAAATAGATTGGAATTGAGAAAATAATACTGCTTTCTCATAAAGCCTCCATTTATTTATTTAATTTAACTTCTCTCACCCAACGGTCGATCAAGCCACTACGCACATCTGATGCGCCAAATTTATTAAAATCATAATTAATTAAATTTAGCTCATTAGATTTCAATGCATAAGGTGAAGAGGTAGCATTTACATTTGTAAGAATGTGATGTGATTGTGCTTCTTTCCAAGAAATTTCTTGTGCCTCTTTAGACATAACCCAATCGACAAACAATTCTGCATTTTTTAAATTTCGGGCATTTTTAATTACACTTACGCCACCAAGTTCATAGCCTGTCCCTTCACAAGGAACAACTACCTCTATAGGTGCACCATTCTGTTTTTCAAAAGAATAGTTCTGTAAAAAGCCAATACCTATTGTTGTTTCCCCTCTAGCTAAATTATGAGCGGGTGCAGTTCCAGCTTTAGGATACTGTGAAATATTTTTATCTAATGCTTTTAAATAATTAAAGGCTTCATCCTCTCCCCAAAGCTGAACAAATGTTGCTATTGCGGTATATGCAGTTCCAGCACTTTGAGGATCTGAAATTTGAATTTCATTCTTAAATCTAGGATCGAGTAAATCTTTCCAGCATTTTGGAGTTTCAGTAATTCCTAATTTTTTTCAATTTTTCTGTATTCACTCCAAAACCCAACACCCCCATATAAACTACGGAGCTGTAATTTCCTTTACGACGTCCAGGATCTTTAAATTGAGGCATAACTTCTGTCAGCATTGGTGATTGATATGCAGTTAGCAAATCCATCTCGGCAGCCTGAGAATGTGTATCAAATGTTCCGCCATACCACACATCAGCTTGTGGATTATTTGTTTCAGCCTTTATTTTAGCTAGTGTACTGCCTGAACTATTACGAATAAAACTAGCATCTACATTGTATTTTTTAGCAAAAGATTGCACTTGTTTTTCACACACTGAGTTTTGTGCGCTGCAATATACTACTAACCGACCTTCAGCAATTGCTGAACTAGTAAAAAAGATCCCACTAAACAAAGCAGCTGACAGACTCAAAGATATAGTTGATTTTTTCATTGATTGACTCCCTTTTATATTTTAGCTACAGGCTAAAAAATTAGGCGGACATCCCCGCCTAATTCATCTATAAACTATTTCGCTAATTTAACGTCTTGAACCCATTTTTCAATTAAGGCTTTGCGTTGTTCGGTTGCACCGTATTTTTCAAAGTCATAATTGATCAGATTAAGTTTACTTGGATCAAACGCGGTTGGCGATTGTTCCGCTGTGGTGTTGGTTAAGATTTGTAAAGAATCACCTTGTTTCCATGCTAACTCTTGACCTTCTTTAGATAATGCCCAATCCACGAATAATTTTGCGTTATCGATGTTACGCGCACCTTTTAAGATACTTACACCACCTAACTCATAGCCAGTACCTTCACAAGGCACCACTAATTCCAACGGCGCACCTTGACGTTTTTCAAGTGCATAATCGTGTAAGAAACCGATACCTACCGCAGTTTCACCACGTGCCGCATTACGAGATGGGGTGACACCTGATTTGGTGTATTGAGATACGTTTGGATGTAATGCTTTTAAGAAATCAAAGGCTTTTATCTTCGCCCCAAAGTTGAACGAAAGTAGCCAATGCAGTGTAAGCTGTACCTGCACTTTGTGGGTCAGCAATTTGCACTTCGCCTTTTAAGCGAGGATCAGTTAAATCTTTCCAGCATTTTGGGACTTCTTTAATACCTAATTTTGCTAAACGCTCAGTATTCACACCAAAACCTAAGATACCCATGTAAATCGCAGATACATAATGTCCTTTGGTTTTCGCTGGATCACGGAAACGTTCTACAATTTCATCAATGTGTTTAGATTTATAAGGTTCGATTAAGCCTAATTCAGCCGCTTGTGCTTGAGGGTCGAATGTACCACCAAACCATACGTCTGCTTGCGGGTTATTTTTTTCTGCTTCAACTTTTGCGAAAGTACTGCCTGAACCGTTGCGAATAAATGAGGTTTTCACATCATATTTTTCGCCAAACGCTTTCGTTGTCGTTTCACAAAGAATATTGGTCGCACTACAATACACCACCAAACGCCCTTGAGCATTGACAGCAGATGATGTCATTAAACCTGCAGCTAAAAGTGCGGTTGAAATTGAGAGAGAAATTTTATTCATTTTCATTGTAGACTCCTCATAAATAACACAGATGAAATAATAAAAACGAGCACATCGTAAGCGCAAAACGAAAAAAATTTCCGTGAAGTACTTCACAAATTTAAAAAATTAAAATAAAAAAAGAAAGGTGAATTTAAGCTGATTTTTCTTTATAATCCCAATAATTTTTACCTTCCGTTTTTGAGGACGTTCCATGTCAAACTCATCTTGTATTATCATCGCCATCACGGGTGCATCCGCTTCAGGCAAAAGTTCCATCGCTTCTACCGTTCATAAAGAACTTTGCAACGAGTTAGGATGCCAAGAAATTGGGATTATTGCTGAAGACAGCTACTATAAAGATCAAAGCCATTTAGAGATGAGTGAGCGCATAAAAACAAACTATGACCATCCCAGTTCAATGGATAGAGATTTACTCATTCAACACTTAAAAGACTTAAAAAACGGAACCGCCGTAGATATCCCAGTTTATAGTTATGTTGATCACACCAGAACAGGCGAAACCAAACACTTCACTCCCGAAAAAAAATTGTGATTTTTAGAAGGCATCTTATTGCTCACTGATGAGCGAGTTCGCCAATTAGCCGATATTTCTGTATTCGTGGATACCCCATTAGATATTTGTTTTATCCGCCGTTTACAACGTGATATGGAAGAACGTGGTCGTTCATTACAATCTGTTATTGACCAATACCGCGCAACTGTTCGTCCAATGTTCTTACAATTTATTGAGCCATCAAAACAATATGCGGATATCGTGATTCCTCGCGGTGGTAAAAACCGTATTGCGATTAATATGTTAAAAAGCTCAAATTCTTCATTTATTAAACGAAAAAAATAGGAAAAAAATCATGCGTCTTTGCGATACCGATATCGAACGCTATCTAGATGATGGCATTATTTCTTTAACGCCTCGTCCTGACAACGACAAAATCAATGGTGCAACCATCGATGTGCGTTTAGGCAATTCATTTCGCGTATTTCGTGAACATTCAGCCCCATATATTGATTTAAGTGGCCCGAAAGAAGAAGTTTCTGCTCAACTTGAATCGGTGATGAGTGATGAGATCATTATCGGTGATGATGAGGCCTTCTTCTTACACCCAGGCATGTTGGCGTTAGCGACCACATTGGAGTCTGTGAAACTCCCCAGCCAATATTATCGGTTGGTTAGATGGTCGCTCTTCACTTGCTCGTTTAGGCTTAATGGTGCACGTGACCGCTCATCGTATTGATCCAGGTTGGGAAGGTAAAATTGTGTTGGAGTTCTACAACTCCGGCAAATTACCTTTAGCATTGCGTCCTAATATGGTGATTGGTGCATTGAGTTTTGAAGTGTTAAGTGGCCCGGCAGCACGCCCTTACACTAGCCGTAAAGATGCCAAATATAAACATCAGCAAAATGCGGTAGCTAGCCGAATTAATGAGGATTAATCAATGAAAAAGATCGCAATTAGCCTGTTGATCGTGCTGTTTGCGATCTTTGCTTTTTTCTATACACGAATTCAAAAACTGGAAACAGTTATTACTACCACGCTAGCTCAGCATGAAACAACCTTCCAAGAGTTTAATGTGGGTATTTTCCCTGAGCCGTATATTTCCTTTGACAAAGTTCAACATAATCAAATAAGTATTGAAAAAATAACTGGAAAATTTTCTCTGCTATCATTAGTTTTGGGTAATGCTCAACTACAAGAATTAGTTGCTCAAAATATCAAGTTATCCCCAAAGGCACAAAACTCAGCAAATGTTCAAGTGCATTTCAACGGTTTCCCACTTAATTATATTACTAGTGATGATATTCCATTTAGCACAACAACTCTCATTACTGTTGAACTAGCAAAACCACTTTATGGCAGTAATAGAATCTTTAATTTTCGTTTTCTCAAAGGTCATGTTACCCTCCGTCGGGAAAGTGAATCACTTATTCAATTTGATCATGTTCAATTCAATCAGCAAGACCTGGGCTATATTGAAATTCATGCAGATTTAACAAAGCCACAGAAACGTGCCATTGCTTACATTAAACCTGTATGCACCACAAATTGTCTTGCTGTACTCAAATTTGATAGCTATCTACAAAAAAGTGCGGTCAATTTTTCTGGTAAAAATTTTCCTTTAACTCAGTTGTTAGCTTTACTTAATTTCCCGCAAACCATGACAGGTACGAGTGAATTTTAACACTCAATTAGCCTTTACAAACTCAGAATTAATCGAAGGGAAATTTGATTTTAATGCGCGTGATGGCGAGCTTTTAGGATTGAATTTATTAGATATGGCGGCACAGTATTTACCAATTAATTACAACAGTGATTTAACTGCGAGCAGAAATATGAATACGCCTTACGAGCGTTTTGAATCAAATCTTTCGCTTGAAAACCACTTACTTAAAGTAGATAAAATAAGCTTAAAAACAACCGCACTTTTAGGTGAAGGTTCTGGAGCCATTGATTTAGATAATGTACAATGCGACGTCAATTTAACTTTAAGATCAACTGACGAAAAATACAAAAAACTGGCATTGCCTATTCGCTTTTTCGATAGTTGCTATGCACCACAATACAAGTTAAATATTGATAAAAATTTCCGTCATCAACTTAAGGAATTAATTAAAGAGAAATTAAAATAATGTCGTTTTACCAAAAAGCAGAAAAAACTCAATTTTGGCGCGTAGTTATCATGGCTTGCGCCGCTTTTATTTTTAATACCACGGAATTTGTGCCCGTTGCATTACTCACCGATATCGGACAAAGTTTTGATATGCAAAGCTCCGATGTAGGGTTAATGATGACCGTTTATGCTTGGACTGTCATGATTATGTCTTTACCCGCCATGCTCGCGACAGGTGATATGGAACGTAAAGGCTTGTTACTGAAACTTTTCGTGATTTTTATTATCGGTCATATTATCTCAGTCATTGCGTGGAATTATTGGATTCTTCTTATTGCCCGTATGTGTATTGCGGTAGCGCATTCACTCTTCTGGGCAATTACCGCATCATTAGTGATGCGTGTGGCACCGAAGAATAAGAAAAACACAAGCAATTGGTATGCTCGCTATCGGTACATCCCTTGCGACTATTTTGGGCTTACCGTTAGGGCGTATAGTTGGTCAATTAGTTGGCTGGCGTATTACTTTCGCAATCATCGCTGCATTAGCTGTGGTTGTGATGGTATTCATTATGCGTTTATTACCAAATCTACCAAGTAAAAATGCCGGCTCACTCTCTAGTCTACCGATTTTGGCAAAACGTCCATTACTCATTGGACTTTATGCCACAACGGTACTTATCGTTTCAGCACACTTTACCGCTTATACCTACATTGAGCCCTTTATGGTTCAAATCGGGCAAATGGATCCTAATCTTACCACGATGATTCTTTTAGTTTTTGGTATTTCAGGTGTGACAGCGAGTGTGATTTTTAACCGATTATACCGTTTAGGCGCCACACAATTTATTATCCATGCAATTCTGTTATTAGCTATTTCCTTGGGCTTTATGCTTACTTCGGCTGGCTATACCGCAACAATGTTTGCCTTAGCCTTTATTTGGGGTATAGGAATCTCTTGTATCGGACTCGCATTACAAATGCGCGTACTGCAACTTGCGCCCGATGCAACAGACGTAGCGAGCGCCATTTATTCAGGTATTTTTAATGCAGGTATTGGTGCAGGCGCACTATTTGGTAATCAAATCGCTCGTCACATTGGTCTTGAATATATAGGCTTTAGTGGCGCAGCATTAGCGATGATTGCACTCGGCATCTTTTGTCTTCTTCAATTTCCGCTATCGTACTCAAAACGCCTAAAAAAATGACCGCACTTACTCAAGTGCGGTCATTTTCTTTTCTCTTTTCTAATCGAGATGGAAAGCAAGCAATGAGCTTACCATCAGGATATTTTTCCAATTTAGGTTGCTCATTTCGACATTTATCCGTTGCTTTCCAACAACGTGGATTAAATGCACAACCTTTTGGCGGATTAATTGGACTTGGTAATTCTCCGGTTAATTTAATCCGTTGACGACGTAATTCAGGTGACAATCTTGGTGTCGCTGAAAGCTAAAGCTTGCGTATAAGGATGTTGTGGATTTTTAAAGATCTGCGCTTTTGTGCCCATTTCAACACAACGACCTAAATACATCACCATCACTTCATCAGCTATGTGCTCAACCACCGAAAGATCATGGGAAATAAACACATAAGATAAACCAAGCTCAGCTTGTAAATCCATCATCAAATTCAGCACTTGTGCACGAACAGATACGTCTAACGCAGAAACAGGTTCATCCGCTACAACCACATCAGGATCGAGCATTAAACCACGAGCAATCGCGATACGCTGACGTTGTCCACCCGAAAACATATGTGGATAGCGATCATAAAACTCTGCACGCAATCCCACTTTCGCCATCATGGATAACACTTTTTCTTTACGTTCTTTAGCCGATAGATTGGTATTGATGACTAGTGGTTCTTCCAAAATTGTGCCGATTTTCTTACGCGGATTTAGTGATGCATAAGGGTTTTGAAACACGATTTGGATTTTCTGACGACGCAATGCTTTCGTTTCGTGATCATTCTCTAAGAAATTTTGCCCGTTGTAATACAACTCACCTTCTGTCGGTTCTTCTATCATCGTCAAAAGACGACCAAGTGTCGATTTACCACAACCAGACTCCCCTACCACGGCAAGGGTTTTACCTCGTTCTAAGGAAAAAGACACGCCATCTAATGCTTTCACTTGCTGTGTTTTAGCAAACATCCCTTTTTTGACAGGATAATATTTTTTCAGCCCAATAGCATTGAGCAATGGTGCATTTTCTTGTGCGACATTAGACATTGCTTGGTTCTCCTTGGGCATTTAATGGGGTATGACATTTTACTTGTCGATTTCCTACTTGGCGTAATTCAGGTTCAACAGTTCGACAAAGATCGGTCGCATACGGACAGCGTGGATTTAACAAACAACCTTGTGGGCGATCGTATTTACCTGGCACCACACCGGGTAAAGATTGCAAACGAGATTTACCTTCTGCAAACTCCGGTAAAGAACGCAATAACGCTTGAGTATAAGGATGTTTTGGGTTCACGGAAAATATCTTCTGCTCGTCCTTCTTCCACTACTTGTCCTGCATACATCACAATAATACGATGTGCCGCTTCTGCAACTAACGCAAGATCGTGCGTGATCAGAATCAACGACATACATTCTTTTTGCTGTAACTCAAGCAACAAATCTACAATTTGAGCTTGAATGGTCACATCCAGTGCGGTGGTTGGTTCATCTGCAATGAGCAATCTCGGTTTACATGCAATCGCCATAGCAATCATAACGCGTTGGCTCATCCCGCCAGAAAGCTGATGCGGATAAACATCAATACGCGATTCAGGATCAGGAATACCGACTAAGCGTAATAGCTCTCAAGGTGCGTTCACGACGTTCTTTTTTGCTGCCGCCTTGATGCGCTTTAATGGCTTCCATAATTTGGAAACCCACCGTATAAGCCGGATTTAAGCTTGTCATCGGGTCTTGGAAGATCATGGCAATATCTGCCCCAACTAATTCCCGCTTTTCTTTTGGCGGTAAGCTTAAGAGATCTTTTACCTTCAAATTCTAGCCCTTTCGCTGAAACACGCCCAGGAAAATCAATTAAGCCCATCACAGCAAGGGAACTTACTGATTTCCCTGAACCTGACTCGCCGACAATACCTAATACTTCGCCTTGATTGACTTGGTAGCTTATACGATCCACCGCTTTAAAAGGTGCTTTCATCACCAAAGTGAACAGACAGCTCTTTTACATCTAATAATGCCATTCTGCCCCCTATTGTTTTAATTTTGGATCGAGTGCATCACGCAACCCGTCGCCCATTAAGTTAAATGCTAAAACAAGCGATAAAATCACTAAACCTGGAATGGTAACCAACCAGTTTGCCGCCTGCATAAAGCTACGTGATTCAGATAACATAGTACCCAATTCTGGTGTTGGTGGTTTTGCGCCGATACCTAAGAAACCTAAAGTCGCTAATTCTAAAATCGCATTAGAAATCCCCATCGTCATTTGTACGATAAGCGGTGCAAGGCAATTCGGTAAAATCACAATAAACATTAAACGTAATACGCTTGCTCCTGCCACTCGTGAAGAGGTGACATAATCTCTGTTTTTCTCGTTTAATACTGCTGCACGTGTTAAGCGCACATAACTTGGAATCGAAACCACGGCAATCGCCAACGTTGCATTCGTTAAAGAGGGCTCTAAAATTGACACCACCACAATGGTTAAAAGCAAGTTTGGGATAGCCAACATGATGTCAATGAAACGAACAATTAATGTATCTAATGCTCCACCATAATAGCCTGCGAGCAAGCCAAGACTCGTTCCTAAAATGCAAGATAAAATGACAATAATGAAACCTGCAAAAACAGAAATGCGCGTACCATAAATAATGCGAGAAAGAATATCTCGACCAATGTCATCCGTACCCAGTAAATAAGCTGAATTGCCGCCTTCATACCACGCAGGCGGTAACAATAGCGCTGAACGATTTTGTTCGATAGGATCAAAAGGTGCTATCCAAGGGGCAAAAATACTGATTAATGCCACAGCAAGGATAAAAGTGAGCCCAATCACTGCCCCTTTATTTTGTTTGAAATAAAACCAAAACTCCTGCAACGGTGTGCGCGGTGCGAAGGTTTCAATAGGTAAAGTTTGTTCCGTCATTAATAAGGCTCCTTATTGATGGCGAATACGTGGGTTTACCACGCCATAAAGTAAATCGATCGTCAAATTCACCACAATAATAATTGTAGCAATAATCAACACTGCGCCTTGTAAGACGGGATAATCGCGATTGGTAATAGCATCAATAATCCATTTACCAATACCCGGCCATGAGAAAATTGTTTCGGTTAAAACTGCACCAGATAATAACTGTCCCTACAATCAAGCCCACAACGGTCACAACAGGGATGAGCGCATTGCGCAGCGCATGAAAAATGACAATTCGGGTATAGCTTAAGCCTTTAGCTTTTGCGGTACGAATATAATCTTCCCCTAACACTTCCAACATTGAGGAGCGAGTCATTCGGGTAATCACCGCAAGTGGAATGGTACCTAGCACAACAGCAGGGAGAATCAATGACTTAACTGCATTTTCAAAAGCACCTGGTACACCTGAAAGCCAAGTATCGATTAACATAAAACCGGTTGGTGTATCGATCCAGAAACTGTCTTCTAAACGTCCCCCTTGTGGCAAACCAAACCAAGGTGAAACATATAAAATCAAAATCAATCCCCACCAGAAAATTGGCATGGAATAACCCGTTAATGACATGGCTGTTACAGTATGAGAAATCCAACTATCTTTTTTGACGGCCGCAATCGTTCCGAGCGTAATACCCGCAATTAACGACCAAAATAATGCAAAGAAAGCTAATTCAAACGTAGCAGGGAAAGAGTGTGAAAAACTCACTCAGAACAGGTTGTCGAGTACGGAATGATTCACCGAAAATCGCCTTGTATCACATTACCAATATAATTGAAATATTGCTGATACAACGGTAAATCAAGACCAAGTTGCTTTCATCATTTGTTGATGAACTTCTGGCGTTAAACCTCGCTCTCCCATCATAATCTCCACGGGATCACCCGGAATAAAATGAATGAGAGCAAAAGTCACAAAAGTAATGGCGATAAAGGTAGGAATCACCATTAAAATACGTTTTAAAATAAATTTAAACATCTACTTCCCACATGATAAAAGTGCGGTCGTTTCTTCGAACGTTTTCGCACTGGCATATTGAATATGAACACTAATATCCATACTCGTTGCAATAAAATCCTCCCGATTCTACCGCACTTTTTCTAATTTTGCCAAATGCGCAATCAGCCACTTAATGCCTTGAGCTTGGAAAGCAATTTGTAAACGGGTGTTATTATCTGAGCCTTCAACGTTTATCACTGTGCCAAAACCAAACTTTTCATGTTTCACTTTTTGCCCCATTTTCCATTCATTTTCTGGCAAACTCGTGCTTAAACTTCCTACTTTCGCTTGGTTTAATGCTCGAGTCACCGTTCCGCGCAAACGGATTTCTTGAATACACTCTGATGGCAATTCTGTGATAAATCGCGAAGGCAAATGACGTTCTTCTTTCGTATAAACACGACGGCTTTCAGCATAACAAATGGTGAGTTTTTGCTTAGCTCGAGTAATGCCCACATAAGCAAGACGGCGTTCTTCCTCCAAACGACCAGGCTCTTCAAATGAACGGAAACTTGGGAATACACCCTCTTCTACCCCCACCATAAATACGCGTGGGAATTCCAAGCCTTTTGCAGAGTGTAAGGTCATCATTTCCACACAAGATTGATGCGGCGAAGCCTGCTCTTCTCCCGCTTCTAAAGAAGCATGAGTTAAAAAGGCGGTAAGATCGGTCATATCCTCTGCTTCATCAGGTTTGATAAATTCTCGGGTTGCCGTCACCAATTCTTCTAAGTTTTCAATACGCACTTCACCTTTCTCGCCTTTTTCCTGTTTATACATATCGTATAAGCCAGAATGTTTAATCACGAAATCAGTCTGTGCAAACAATGGCATTTCGGCTGTATCAACCTGTAAAGAATTAATCAACTCTTGGAAACGAAGCAATGCGGTTGAAGCACGTCCCGTTAGCATATTTTCTTGTGTGGCCACTTGCACGGCTTGCCATAAGGTAATTTGACGTTCACGGGTTAAATTTCGTAACACATCTAAAGTACGATCGCCAATACCACGCGTAGGCGTATTAATCACACGTTCAAACGCGGCATCATCTTGACGATTATTAATTAAGCGTAAATACGCCAATGCATCTTTAATTTCTTGGCGTTCGAAGAATCGCATCCCGCCATAAATCCGATAAGGAATTTGGCAACGAATCAAGGCTTCTTCAATAACACGAGATTGGCTATTACTACGATATAAAACAGCACAATCATCTAATTTCCCACCGTCATCTACCCAATTTGGATTTGAGACGCCACAAATTTTGCCTCATCTAATTCATTAAATGCTGCATAAATACCTACTGGCTCCCCCATTTCACCGTCGGTCCATAAATTCTTACCGAGACGATCACTATTATTCGAAATAAGTTGGTTGGCACTTTTCAGGATATTGCCGGTAGAACGATAATTTTGCTCCAAACGAATAGTTTCAGCGTTGAAATCTTTTAGGAATTTTTGAATATTTTCGACTTGCGCACCACGCCATCCATAAATGGATTGGTCATCATCGCCCACAATCATCACTTTACCCGTATTACCGGCAAGAATTTTGATCCAGGCATATTGGATTTTATTGGTATCTTGAAACTCATCCACCAAAATGTGCTGAAAACGTTGCTGATAGCGTTGTAAAATTACGGGCTTTTTAGCAAATAATTCATACGCACGAATTAACAATTCAGCAAAGTCCACCAAACCCGCACGATCACAAGTATCTTGATAAATTTGATAAATCTTAATCCACTCTTTTTCCTGACGATCACCAAAATCATTAATATCTTGCGGTCTTAAACCTTCATCTTTTTTATTATTGATATACCAGCACGCTTGTTTCGGGTGGAAATGCTTTATCATCATAATTGTGCAATTTCATCAAGCGTTTTCACTAAACGAAGTTGGTCTTCAGAATCCAAAATCTGGAAATCTTGTGGCAAGTTTACATCTAAATGGTGAGCGCGTAATAATCGATGGGCAATGCTATGGAATGTCCCAATCCACATACCAAATAGATTCGATTGAGCATGTTTGGATAAGGTATCTTGAATACGATGGCGCATTTCAGCAGCGGCTTTATTGGTAAAGGTTACCGCCATAATGCTGCCTTCAGAAATATTTTCTACGGCAATCAACCAAGCAATACGATGAGTCAAGACGCGAGTTTTACCACTTCCAGCCCCCGCAAGCACAAGGTAATTGCCAAGTGGTGCTGCCACTGCTTCACGTTGTTTATCATTCAAGCCATCAAGTAATTCTGAAATATCCATCGCTCTTATTTTAATCTGGTTAAATTTACAGGGATTATAGTGGGAATTATATTTTTAAACAACCTGATATTTACAAATTTACTCCTCCCCTTTATATTAGCAATATCAAATAATTACTAAATATTGACGAAGTTAAAGGAGACACAATGTCAATTAAAACAACACTAAAATTAACCGCACTTTCAGCCCCTAACTGCCCTCGCCTTCACGTCTCACGCACAGGCTGAAGGAAAACTTACTGTCTATTGCAGCGTACAAAAACGTAGTATGCGAAAAAGTCACTCAAGCCTTTAGTAAAAAATACAATGTAGATGCACAATTTGTACGTAATAGTACAGGCGTCGTATTAGGCAAAATTAAAGCTGAAAAAGAAAACCCACAAGCTGATTTCTGGTTTGGTGGCACCATTGAACCCCATCTTCAAGCCGCAGAGTTAGGCTTGCTTGAATCCTATCGTTCCCCATTACAAAAAGACATCATGCCACAATTTAAATCTTTAATGGAGCAACGCGGTAATTTCACTTCTGTGATTTACTTAATGGAACTAGGTATTGGGGTCAATACTAAAAAATTAAAAGAATTGAATATTCCTGCACCACAATGCTATGCAGACTTGATAAAACCAGAATATAAAGGTTACATTCAATACCCTGACCCTCGTGTTTCCGGTACGGGTTACTCGCTTATCAGCACTTTTTCCACATTATGGGGAGAAGAAAAAGCCTTTGACTATCTGAAAAAACTAGAACCCAATCTCATGCAACATACCAAAACAGGCCTTGCCAGCAACTATTTGGCTAACGGTACCGTGGCGATTGATTTAGGTTTTATGTTGGTTTATCCGCGTGAGAAGAAAAATGGTGCGCCCGTTGAAGGCATTTTACCATGCGAAGGCGTGGGCTATTCTTTAGGCGGGGCAAGCATCATTAAAGGAGCTAGAAATCTTGATAATGCCAAACTGTTTATGGATTTCGTGCTAAGCAAAGAAGCACAAGAAATTCCTTGGAAAGAATCAGACTCTTACCAACTTCCAACCAATATCCATGCAGAACCTGCACCAGGTTTCCTACCAGCTGGTAAATTAAAACTGGTGGATATTGATTTTATGAAATTTGGTACGGATCAAGAAGGTAAACGCCTCACCCAACGTTGGGTTTCTGAAGTGCTCTTAGAGGGTAAATCGCCAAAAGAATAAACGGAATAAAAAAAAAGTGCGGTCAAAAAAATAAGAATGTTTTTGGCCGCACTTTTTTAATAGATAAAACTTAAGCTAAAACCAATCGCTCTTTCCCAGCATAGATATTGGCTTTTCCTGGGCGAGCAAAGCCGATAAGGGAAAGATTGTGTTGTTCAGCCATATTGACAGCAAGATCTGTTGCTGCCGAAATCGCAACAAGTAACTCGATACCACAAGCTACCGATTTTTGAACCATTTCATAACTGGCTCGGCTTGAAACAAGTACGAATCCTTGCGGTTGATTCTGTTTAGCATGCCAGCCGATTAATTTATCTAGCGCTACATGTCGCCCTACATCCTCTCGAATCGCCAGTAAATTGCCGGATAAATCAAAAAAGGCCGCTGCATGTGTAGCCCCTGTTTCTTTCCCGAGTTCTTGATTGGCTTGTAATTGTTCTAAGCAACCATCTAATAAATTTAAATTAAATTGGAAAGTGCGGTCTAATTTTGGCAATTTTTTATAAACTTGTGAGATTTGTTCTGTGCCGCAAATGCCACATCCTGTTCTGCCTGTTAATGTTCGACGATGATCTTTTAATGCCACAAATTGGCGGCTAGATAATTCAATTTGCACTTCGATTCCATTGCATACTTCCACCACATCAATGCCATAAATATCCGCTTTTTTCTCAATAATACCTTCTGCGAGTGAAAAGCCTAAAGCAAAATCCTCTAAATCTTGTGGAGAACACATCATGACGGTATGCGCAATACCATTATAGACAAGTGAAACAGGGACTTCCGCAGCCAGACTATCTTGTTTTTCAATAAAAAGTGCGGTCGGATTTTCAGGTGTTTTTTTAAAAAAATTGATTGTTTTTTGGATTATCCAGTGCATTATTTTTTTCCCAATAAAAATGGTTGTAGTAAAAATGTTACGATTTTTTTAACAAAAAAATATTTATTTTTGTGATCTAGCTCAAGTTTTAAAACGATTATAACAAGTTTTGATTATAGATTTCAGGTTAAAAAATAGTTAAAATTATCCCTGTTTAAATTGGTCATTATTATAGCCGATTTAATGGTTGATACGTTATTTTAACGAAATCAAATAAATTATCTATACGAATTTATACTATCGAAAATATCTTAACGGTTCGCCGTTATGAAGGAGTGATTATGCAGGTCTCTAGACGTAAGTTCTTTAAGATCTGTGCAGGTGGTATGGCGGGGACGTCTGCGGCAATGTTGGGCTTTGCACCATCATCTGTCTTAGCAGCACCACGTGAGTACAAATTATTACGGGCATTTGAATCCCGTAACACCTGTACATATTGTTCTGTAAGCTGTGGTATGTTGCTATATAGCACAGGTAAACCTTACGATTCCTTAAGCAGCCACACAGGTACCAATACCCGTTCTAAATTATTCCACCTTGAAGGTGACCCAGACCATCCGGTAAGCCGTGGTGCGTTGTGTCCGAAAGGTGCAGGCGCGTTAGACTATGTTAATAGTGAAAGTCGCGTACTATATCCTGAATATCGTGCACCAGGTTCTGACAAGTGGGAACGTATTTCTTGGAAAGATGCAATCAAACGCATTTCTCGCTTACTAAAAGATGACCGTGATGCCAACTTTGTTGAAAAAGATGCAAGTGGCAAAACTGTTAACCGTTGGACAACTACAGGTATTATGACCGCCTCTGCTATGAGTAATGAGGCCGCACTTCTTACCCATAAATGGGTTCGAATGATGGGCATAGTGCCGATGTGTAACCAAGCGAATACTTGACACGGACCAACGGTAGCAAGTCTTGCTCCATCATTTGGTCGCGGTGCCATGACAAACAACTGGGTTGACATCAAAAACGCCAATCTTATTATCGTTCAAGGCGGTAACCCTGCTGAAGCTCACCCTGTTGGCTTCCGTTGGGCGATCGAAGCGAAGAAAAACGGTGCAAAAATCATCGTAATTGATCCTCGCTTTAACCGTACAGCGTCTGTAGCTGACCTTCATGCGCCAATTCGTTCTGGTACTGATATCGCATTCTTAATGGGTGTGATCCGTTACCTATTGGAAACCAATCAAATCCAACACGAATACGTTAAACACTATACCAATGCTTCATTCTTAATTGATGAAGGCTTCAAATTTGAAGATGGTTTATTCGTAGGTTTTGATGAAGAAAAACATGCTTACGATAAATCAAAATGGAATTACCAATTTGATGAAAATGGTTTTGCTAAACGTGATATGACCTTACAAGATCCACGTTGTGTGATTAATATCTTGAAAGATCACGTCTCTCGCTATACCCCAGAAATGGTTGAGCGTATCACAGGCGTCAAACAAAAAACCTTCTTACAAATCTGTGAAGAGATTGGTAAAACCTCTGCTCCAAACAAAACTATGACGCACTTATATGCGTTAGGTTTAACTGAGCATACAATTGGTACACAAAACATTCGCTCAATGGCAATGATCCAATTACTCTTAGGTAACATGGGTATGCCAGGCGGTGGTATTAATGCATTGCGTGGACACTCAAACGTTCAAGGTACAACTGATATGGGCTTATTGCCGATGTCTTTACCAGGTTATATGCGTCTACCAAATGACAAAGATAGCTCTTACGAACAATACATTAATGCGATTACGCCAAAAGATATCGTACCAAACCAAACAAACTACTATCGTAATACGTCGAAATTCTTCGTCAGTTTGATGAAAACGTTCTATGGTGATAAAGCAACCAAAGAAAATGGTTGGGGCTTCGATTTCTTACCAAAAGCAGATCGTTTATACGATCCCTATCACTCATGTTAAAGTTAATGAATGATGGCAAATTGAACGGTTGGATTTTACAAGGTTTTAACGTATTAAACTCATTACCGAACAAAAACAAAACTGTTGCAGGTATGAGCAAATTGAAATTCTTAATCGTAATGGATCCGCTTCAAACTGAATCTTCTGAATTCTGGAAAAACTTTGGTGAATCAAACGATGTAAATCCAGCTGATATTCAAACTGAAGTATTCCGTTTACCAACTACTTGTTTCGCAGAAGAAGACGGCTCTATTGCCAACTCTGGTCGTTGGGCACAATGGCACTGGAAAGGCTGTGACCAACCAGGTGAAGCACTACCAGATGTTGAAATTCTTTCTATGATTCGTGAAGAGATGCATCATCTCTATCAAGAAGACTTGAAAAAAGGTATTCAACCAAAAGGTTTAGAATCTTTCGAAGCGATGACTTGGAACTATGCACAACCGCATGCACCAAGCTCCGCAGAGTTAGCAAAAGAATTAAATGGTTATGCCCTTGAAGATCTTTTAGATGCAAACGGTAATGTGGTTTATAAGAAAGGTCAATTACTTAACGGATTCGCTCACTTACGTGATGACGGTACAACCTCTGCAGGTAACTGGATATACGTAGGTCAATGGACTGAAAAAGGTAACCAAATGGCAAACCGTGACAATTCTGACCCTTCAGGTTTAGGTTGTACATTAGGTTGGGGCTTCGCATGGCCAGCAAACCGCCGTGTCCTTTATAGCCGTGCTTCACTTGATATTAACGGTAATCCTTGGGATAAACACCGTCAATTAATCAAATGGAACGGTAAACTGGAACTGGCATGATGTGGCTGACTATGGTACACAACCACCAGGCTCTGATGCAGGTCCATTCATTATGTCTGCAGAAGGTGTAGGCCGTTTATTTGCAGTAGATAAAATTACAAGTGGTCCAGTGCCTGAGCACTATGAACCAATTGAAAGCCCAATTGATACTAACCCACTGCATCCAAGTGTAGTCTCTGATCCGACAGTTCGTATCTATAAAGAAGACCGCGAATTTATCGGCTCAAATAAAGACTTCCCGTATGTGGCAACGACTTATCGTTTGACCGAGCACTTCCACAGTTGGACTGCTCAATCTGCATTAAATATCATCGCTCAACCACAACAATTCGTGGAAATCGGTGAAAAATTAGCTGCAGAAAAAGGTATCCAAAAAGGTGATATGGTAAAAATTACTTCTCGCCGTGGCTACATTAAAGCCGTCGCAGTCGTAACGAAACGTTTGAAAGATTTAGAAGTCGACGGACGTACCGTACACCATATAGGTCTTCCAATTCACTGGGGGATGAAAGCCTTAAATGGTAAAGGTAACCGTGGTTTCTCCACCAATACCTTATCACCATCTTGGGGTGAATCGGTTACACAAACACCAGAATATAAAACATTCTTGGTAAATATCGAGAAGGCGGAGGCATAATATGGCAGGAAATGGTCAAGGCGTTCAATCGCAAGACATTATCAAGGTCTCCGCTACGTCTGGTTTTACGCCGGCACCTCAAGCGCGAGATCATAAAGTTGAAGTAGCAAAATTAATCGATGTATCTACCTGTATCGGTTGTAAAGCCTGTCAGGTGGGCTGTTCAGAGTGGAATGATATCCGCTCTGACGTCAATGCAAAATGTGTGGGGATCTACGATAACCCAGTGAGATCTCAATGCAAAAGCATGGACGGTAATGCGCTTTAACGAAGTAGAAGAAAATGATCGTTTAGAATGGTTAATCCGTAAAGATGGTTGTATGCACTGTTCAGAACCAGGCTGTTTAAAAGCTTGTCCTGCACCAGGTGCAATCATCCAATATGCGAACGGTATCGTGGATTTCCAATCTGATAAATGTATCGGTTGTGGTTACTGTATCGCAGGTTGTCCGTTCAACATTCCACGTATGAACCCAGACGACAACCGCGTGTACAAATGTACCCTTTGTGTGGATCGTGTTTCTGTAGGCCAAGAACCGGCTTGCGTGAAAACATGTCCAACCGGTGCAATTCGTTTTGGTTCTAAAGAAGAAATGAAACTCTACGCAGAACAACGTGTTGCTGACTTAAAATCACGTGGTTATGAAAACGCGGGCATCTATGACCCTGAAGGCGTGGGCGGTACACACGTAATGTATGTATTACATCATGCTGATAAACCAGAGCTTTATTCCGGTCTTCCTAAAGATCCACAAATTGACCTCACCGTCACTGTGTGGAAAGATATCTTGAAACCGGTAGCCGCTGTGGCAATGGGTGGTTTAGCACTTGCTGAAATTGGTCACTACTTAGCTGTAGGTCCAAACGTGGAAGAAGATGTAGAAGATCATCACGAAAAATTTGAAGAAGAAGATAGAAAAGGGGGCAAAGATGAGTAAGATTGAGATTAGCAATGATACTCGAATCATTCGTCATAGAACGCCTGCTCGTTTTAGCCACTGGCTACTCGTAATCTGCTTCTTTATGACGATGTTCACTGGTGTAGCATTCTTCTTCCCAGATTTTGCGTGGTTAACTGAGATTTTAGGTACCCCGCAACTGGCGCGAGCAATTCACCCGTTCACCGGTATCATTATGTTTGTTGCCTTTATTTTCCTTGGCTATCTTTACTGGGATCACAACATTCCAGAGAAAAACGATATCCGCTGGTTAAAAGGCATGCTTGAAGTATTAAAAGGAAATGAACACGCTGTTGCTTATAACGGTAAGTATAACCTTGGTCAAAAAATGTTATTCTGGACATTGAACTTGGCGATGGTTACCTTGCTTGTAACCGGCATCATTATGTGGCGTCAATTTTTCTCGCACTACTTCTCTATTCCGGTATTACGTTTTGCGATTTTACTTCACTCTTTAAGTGCATTCATGTTGTTCACCGGTATCTTGGTACACATGTACATGGCATTCTGGGTGAAAAGGCTCCATTCGTGGTATCGTGGAAGGTTGGGTAACCGTTCGCTGGGCGAAAAAAACACCACCCGAAATGGTATAACGAAGAAGTACTTCCTAAGCTAGAAGAAGACCTTAAAAACGAAGCTGAAGGTAAAAAAGTAAAAACCAAAGCATTGTTCAAAGGTATCAATGGCTAAAATCAAAAAGTGCGGTTAAAATTGACCGCACTTTTTCTTATAAATACTTAAGAGACAATTATGAGTATCAAAAATCTTATCTGCAGACGAAATCAAACAAAAAAACGAATTCATACGATATTCCGCCTGTTTTGTTTGCTAACCCTAAAAATCTTTATCAACGTCGTGCAAAACGTTTAAGAGAATTAGCGAAAGATCATCCATTGGCTGATTATTTACTCTTTGCTGCAGATGTTGTGGAAAGCCAATTAAGCGTATTTGAAAAAAATCCATTAGAAAAACAGCATTTCGATAATTTAGATGAACTTGAACCGTTAAATACTAAAACATTTAAACGCTCAAGCATTTGGATTGAATATCTCAAAGAAATTTTACATAGCATTAAACCAAAAGCGAATGAACAGGTTCTTGCTACGATTGAGAATCTTGAAAAGGCCTCTGATAAAGAGCTTGAAGAAATGGCTAGCCATCTTTTAAGCCAAGAATTTAATTTAGTGAGCACAGATAAAGCTGTCTTTATTTGGGCTGCGCTTTCTCTTTATTGGTTACAACTGGCTCAACAAATTCCTCATAACAGTCGCCAAGAAGGAACTGACAATCTACATTACTGCCCTGTTTGTGGTTCTGCACCCGTGTCAAGTGTTGTCCATATCGGTACTTCACAAGGTTTACGCTATTTGCACTGCAATCTCTGTGAAAGTGAGTGGAATTTAGTGCGCGCACAATGTACAAACTGCAATGAACACAAATCTTGAAATGTGGTCATTAAATGAAGAGCTTGCTCTTGTTCGTGCAGAAACCTGTGGCGATTGCCAAAGCTATTTAAAAATCATGTTCCAAGAAAAAGATCCGAATGTTGAAGCGGTAGCCGATGATTTAGCATCAATTTTCTTAGATATTGAAATGGAAGAAAAAGGCTTCGCACGCAGTGGATTAAATCCATTTGTCTTCCCAGCAGAAGAAGTGTAATGTCTTATTTTTCAGATAAACAAAGTGCGGTCAAAATTGACCGCACTTTTTCATTCTAGAGATAACATGCCATCACGACAGCATTTTCTCGTCCACCATCTGGTTTGGGATAATAATTCTTACGAATATCAACCTCATTAAATCCCAACTTTTCATAAAGGAATCGAGCAGGATTCGATTCACGCACTTCAAGCCAAAGCGTTTGAATACCTTTCTCTTTAAGCTTATCCATTAAACCTTGCAATAAAAACGAACCGTATCCCTTTCCTTGTTGAGCTGGATCAATCGCAATATTAAATAATGTGGCTTCATCTAATACCGTTTGGCAAATAGCAAAACCAAGCACTTGCTCCTTTTCCACTAATTTCAAATTGAGATAACGCTCGCCGACATTATTTTTCAATGTTCCCAATGACCAAGGCACAAGATGTGCTGCTTGTTCAATTTCATATAAGCGATCCATATCGCATTCTTCAATAGGAAAAAGAGAAGCCATAATGATTAAATTTGTTGGATTTGTTGCCAAAGCTCACGTTTAGCTTGGCTATCTTGCTGGAATTGTTGCCAATCAACAGAGCGATAAACTCGCTCTGCATTTAGGCAATAAGGCAAAGTGCGGTCGATTTCATCAGCATTTTCAGCCAATAACCAATACCGTACAGAATGTTGTAACGTGATATGTTGAATTTGATCGAAATTCAGGCAAAGGCAATTTTCTTTTTTGAGCTCTAGCGCAAGTCGAATATCTGCAAAAAGCGGTGAACTTGAGAGATTATCATTGACCACCACAATAAATTTCACTTGTTCTGAAACACTCACACCTACCGCCCCTTGCAATACTTCTGGGCGATAGAGCTGCCAACGGGTTATTCCCATTTCATTTAAAAGAAGATTGCGTCTATCCATAGATTAACGAGCAATAGTATCTAACGGATAATCTCTTAAACCTTTAACAATCGCTTTTTCTTGCGCATCTGTTGGTTTTTCTTGATATGCTTTTAAGCTACGGAAAGAAAGAATGTTTTTCGCTTGATAAACCACGGCAACAAGACGTTGGAAATCGTTACCATCACAGGCATAATAAACATCTGAAGCATTACCAATCATTTTTAAATTACACACTTTCTTAGTTTCATCAAGGTATTTAGTGGTCAGTGCTGGAATGTGTGAAACATCTTTTAAATAATAGGTTTCACTCATAATGAATTTACGGTTACTACGATCTACACTAGATGCTCCACTTATGAAACGCGGATCTTCTGATTTATCAAAGGCTTTTGTTTGTTTATAGAATTTCTCGCCGTTGAATGTCACTTCTTGATTACCTTTTTTCATGCGCTCAAACTGCGCATCTAAGCTTTGCGCTTGTGCAGCAGGTAATTCAACTTTTGAGCTTGTTGGTAAGGTTGAAGTTTTTTGTTTGCTACCTTGAAGTTGTTCGATTAATTGACAGCCAGACAATAAACTTGCCATTGCGACTGCGGTGATGATTTTTTTCATAAATAATTCCTTAATAAATACGTTTAAATCGTTTTCTTTTGTTAGAATAACACGTAATTTAACCAATAAACCACAGGATTTAAAGCGTGATTTCTCTCGAAAGCGAAGTTTTACAACGCCATCTTCCCCTTTTTAACGGTAAATCAATTCTTCTTGCCGGCGGCATTAATGATGATTTCCCTCAAATATTGCAAAAACATTGCCAATCTGTGCAGGTTTGGAGTTGGTATTTTGATTATGCCAAAACCCAAAGTGCGATCAATTTTGAAGTTGAATTTCAGCCGCAAGCCGATTTGATTATTTATTATTGGACGAAGAATAAACAAGAAGTGAATTTTCAGCTGATGCAACTACTCGCCAAAAGTAAAATTGGTCAAGAAGTGTTAATTATCGGTGAAAATCGTTGTGGCGTCCGTTCAGCTGAAAAACTGCTTGAACCTTATGGTGAAATTGGCAAAATTGACTCTGCGCGTCGTTGCGGTTTATACCATTTTTCCTTACAAAAACAACCGCACTTTGATCTTCAATCTTATTGGAAATGCTACCAAAATGATGCATTAGGCGATCTCCGTATTTTACAGCTTGCCGGGTGTATTCAGTGCCAATGAACTTGATAGTGGAACGTCACTTCTACTTTCTACCTTAACGTCACCAATTCAAGGCAAAGTATTAGATGTTGGTTGTGGGGCGGGTGTCATTGGTTCAATGATCAAAAAACATCATCCCTAAAGCGGATGTCACAATGACTGATATTCATGCAATGGCAATTCAATCTGCTCGCCAAACGCTTGCTGAAAATCAACTTGAAGGTCAGGTTATCGCAAGCGATGTGTTTTCCCATATTGAAGGGAAATTTGATCTGATCATTTCAAACCCGCCTTTCCACGATGGAGTCGACACGGCTTATCGTGCGGTGAAAAGAACTTATTCAACAAGCAAAATGGCATTTAACGGCAGGCGGAGAACTGCGTATCGTTGCTAATGCATTTCTACCCTATCCCGATTTATTAGCACAACATTTCGGTAAGTTTGAAGTACTTGCTCAAACCACCAAATTTAAAGTGTATTCCGTGAGAAATTAAGGAGAAAACAATGTTTGTAACCAGTTCAGCCATTCAAAATGGCGCTTTTGAAGACAAATATGGCAAACGCGGCACACAATTTAGCCCAAATGGTATGCCAACCTACTCTATCCCGTTTGAAATTCACGATGCCCCTCAAGGTACCAAATCTTTTGCGATTGTTTTAGAAGATAAAGATGCCATTACTGCTAGCGGTTTTGTTTGGATTCATTGGCTCATTGCAGATCTTGAACGTACCGTTATCCACGAAAATGAAAGCCAAACCGCAACAGATTATGTGCAGGGTGCAAACACTTGGGCGAGTAAATTAGGTCAATTTGATATTGAAGAAGCCTCATTCTATGGCGGTATGGCACCACCAAACTGTTTACACCGTTATGAGCTTATTGTGTATGCACTCGATACCAAACTAAACCTCAAACCGGGATTCCGTTTTAATGATCTGCATTTTGCGATTCAAGGGCATATTTTGGATCAAGCTGTGATAATGGGCACCTATGATGTTTAATCATTTATAGCTCATTCTAAAAATACCATAAAAAATGACCGCACTTTATCGAAGTGCGGTCATTTATTTTGAGGGTTTATAATGTGATTTTATTTGATGAATCTTTCACTAATTTCGCGTGCGCTTTTTTCTGTTCTTTCATCTTATTGCTCGTTTCACGGCGTAAAGTAGAAAGTTCCGCATTGCGAATGTTGTACTCATCCACACGGCCTTCATAATCATCACGCATATTTTCGATAATCGCACGAACATCTTCAATGCTCATATCATCACGAATATATTGATTTAAGTTATCTAACAATAAGACACGTTTTTGGTTATCACGAATTTTGCGGTTGTTGTCTTCAATGTCGCGTTTAAGTTTATTTTTTTCAAACGATACAAACGCACATACTCTAATACTTCTTGGAAGGATTTACTTACATTTCTCATGATCGACTCTCTCAAAGTTAAAAATAAACTTCGGGTAATGTAGCCTTTTTTTTCGTCCCCGTCAAAAGCTTAAATTTAAATTGATGGATTAGATCAAAAAACTGTTTGATTTAGTTGATTATCCTATTCGGTAGTGGTAAAAATGAAGAATCTATTCAAAATAAAATAAGGAAACACAATGTCAAAAGTCTTTAATTTTAGTGCTGGTCCAGCCATGATTTTCCCTGAGGTACTACACAAAGCACAAGCTGAGCTAACCAACTGGCTTGGTCAAGGTGTGTCAGTAATGGAAGTCAGCCACCGTGGCAAATATTTTATGGAATTGATTGCTCAAGCAGAAAAAGATCTACGTGAGGTGTATCACATTCCAGATAACTATCGTGTGTTATTCCTACAAGGTGGGGCTCGTGGTCAATTTGCGGCATTACCAATGAACCTAATTGGTGAGAAAGGCAAAGCACTTTACTTAAATAGCGGCCACTGGTCTGCAACTGCAGCTAAAGAAGCGCGTAACTTTGCTGAAATTGATGAAATTACCATTGTAGAAAATGGTGATCACACACGCATTACCAACCTTGATTTCAGTGACATTGCGGAACAATACGATTATGTTCACTATTGTCCCAAATGAAACGATCAGCGGTGTTGAAATTTTTGATGTACCAAATGTGGGCAATGCGGTACTTGTAGCAGATATGTCATCTAATGTTCTCTCTCGTGAAATTGATATTAGCAAATTTGGTGTTATTTATGCGGGTGCACAAAAAAACCTTGGTCCCAGCAGGGATTACACTCGTCATTATTCGCGATGATTTAATTGGTCATGCTCGCCAAGCAACCCCATCAATTTGGAATTACGCCACACAACGTGATGCAGACTCCATGATCAATACCCCACCAACATTTGCGTGGTATCTCTGTTCATTGGTCTTTCAAACACATTCAAGCGATTGGTGGCTTAAAAGAAATTGCAAAACGTAACGCCGTGAAAGCACAAACCCTTTATGACTACATTGATAGCAGCAAACTCTATCGTAACATAGTGGCTAAAGAAAACCGTTCAACCATGAATGTGACATTCGTAACAGGTAATCCTGAGCTTGATGCTAAATTTGTTGCAGAATCTACAGCTGCCGGTCTTCAAGCTTTAAAAGGTCACAAAGTGCTAGGTGGTATGCGCGCCTCTATCTATAATGCGATGCCATTAGAAGGCGTACAAGCACTCATTGAATTCATGAAAAAATTTGAAGCAGAAAATAGCTAATTATCTGATTCATTAAACTCAACGTGCGGGCTGAAAGGCCCGCTCGTTTTTATAAGGAAAGCATATGCAATACATCAACGTCGCCAATCAAGGCGTAAAATCTCTTTCACCTTACCAAGCTGGAAAACCAATCGAAGAACTCGAACGCGAACTAGGCATTACTAATATCGTTAAACTTGCCTCAAATGAAAACCCTTTCGGTTTTCCTGAAAGTGCGAAAAAAGCCATTCAAGCCCAACTTGATCATTTAACTCGCTACCCTGATGCGAATGGTTTTGAACTTAAAGCGGCTATTGCGAAAAAAATTTGGTGTGCAACCAAACCAAATCACCCTTGGCAATGGTTCTAACGATTTATTAGAGCTCTTTGCCCACACCTTTGCGGGTGAGCATGATGAAGTGATTTATTCACAATATGCTTTTATTGTTTACCCTTTAGTGACGAAAGCTATTAATGCTGTCGCAAAAGAAATTCCCGCTAAGAATTGGGGACATGATTTAAACGGATTTTTGACCGCACTTTCAGATAAAACCAAGCTGATTTTTATTGCCAATCCAAACAACCCTACCGGGGAATTTCTTAACGGAAGCAGAATTGGATGCTTTCTTGGCCAAAAGTACCTGAAAACGTGATTGTGGTATTAGATGAAGCTTATACTGAATTTACCCATCCTAGTGAACGGGTTAATTCTTTTGCGTTACTAGATAAATACCCAAACCTTATCGTTTCTCGATCCCTATCAAAAGCTTATGGATTGGCGGGGTTACGTATTGGCTACGCGGTCTCTAATCCTGAAATTGCAGATTTATTAAACCGTGTTCGTCAGCCATTTAACTGTAATAGTCTTGCTTTGACCAGTGCGATTGCAGTGATGAACGATGATGCTTTTGTCGAAAAAGTGGCGGAGAATAATCGCCAAGAAATGAAACGTTATGAAGCCTTCTGTCAACAATATGGCTTAGACTTTATTCCGTCTAAAGGTAATTTTATTACCATTGATTTTAAACAACCTGCAGCACCAATTTATGATGCATTATTACGTGAAGGCGTCATTGTTCGTCCTATTGCAGGTTATGGCATGCCAAATCACTTACGTATCAGTATTGGCTTACCACAAGAAAATGACAAATTTTTTACTGCACTTAAAAAAGTGCTTAATTTAGGAAATGAAAAATAGGAGCATTTTATGACTCAAGTAACAATGATGGGTAATCCCATTGAAGTAAGCGGCAACTTTCCCCAAAAAGGAGAGAAAGTGACCGCACTTACGCTCACCAATAAAGAACTCGCTGACGTCACGCTTGATACTTATGCAGGAAAACGCAAAGTTTTAAATATTTTCCCAAGTATTGATACAGGTGTATGTGCAACTTCTGTTCGCAAATTCAATCAACAAGCAGCTAATTTAAAAAATGCTGTGGTACTTTGCATTTCAGCTGATTTACCTTTTGCACAAGCACGATTCTGCGGTGCGGAAGGTATTGAGAACGTAGAAACGCTTTCTACTTTCCGTCATAAAGAAGTCCATGAAAACTTAGGGGTAAACATCACAACTGGTCCAATCGCGGGTTTGACTGCTCGTTCAGTGATTGTCTTAGATGAAAACAATAACGTGTTACATAGTGAATTGGTGTCTGAAATTAAAGATGAGCCAAATTATGAAGCTGCGCTAGCCGCACTATAATGAATAAGGCGCTTTTTTTCATAGAAAGCGCCTTTTTATTTATTCAGGAAAAATCTCGTTCAATATCAATGCAATCCCATCATCATTATGCGAAGCAGTGACGCGATTAGCGGCTTGTTTAATCTCATCCGGTGCATTGCCCATTGCAACGCCTAATCCCACGCTTTCTAGCATATCTAAATCGTTAAAGTTATCGCCGAAAGCAACACATTCTTCCATCTTCACATGGAAGTAATCTTCGAGAAAACGTACTGCATTACCTTTTGTCGCTGACTATGCATTACTTCAAGGAAATTCGCATGAGAACGGCAAATGCTTAAATGCGGAAATTTCTCTTTCAAGATTTGCTCAATACCAATCACTTCATCCGTTTCACCAATGATTTGAATTTTATGTGGAGAATAGACCGCACTTTCATCATAAGGATCAATTTGAATGCCTGTCACGCTACGTTCATAAATCACCCATTTATTATCCAAATCGCGAGCGACGCAATCATCATAGGTATAATAATTGACACCTAACGCAGGATGATCTGCTAATACTTGGTTAATGGCTTGGATATCAGCGGGATCAATTTGTACTGAATAAATAGGCGTGGCGTTTTTATCTAAAATCAAGGCACCACTGAATGCCACAATGATATTGTAATTTTCAATGAGTTTTGCATAAGGCCAAATACCAAGCGGCGAACGAGCAGAGATTGGTGTAAATGGAATACCTTGTTTTGTAATGCGTTGAATTGCATCTAAGGTTTTAGGCGAAATTCGATGATCCGACGTTAATAAGGTACCATCAAAATCGCTGAATACGGCTTTATACATAATTGCTCCAAATAGTCATTATTTTTCAGAAAGGTAAGGATCGGCAAAGCCCAAACCCTGCATAATTTCAGTTTCTAAACTTTCCATTTCTTCGGCTTCATCATCTTCAATGTGATCGTACCCCAACAAATGTAAGCTGCCATGCACAATCATATGCGCCCAATGTGCCATTAAAGGCTTTTCTTGCTCGATAGCTTCACGCTCCACCACTTGACGACAAATCACTAAATCGCCCAACAGCGGTAATTCCACTTCATCAGGACATTCAAAAGGGAAAGACAATACATTGGTTGGACGATCTTTACCACGATAAGTCAAATTCAAGTCATGACTTTCCGCTTCATCCACAATACGTACTGTCATTTCAACATTATCACTTTCTGGTTGCACTGCAGCGGTTGCCCATTGCAGAATTTGCGCTTCTGATGGCAAGCCTTCTGTATTTTCACAGGCCAGTTGCAAATCGATAATCATATTGCCCATGTTATTCTCCTAAATTCGTTTCATTTTCTGACCGCACTTTTTGCTCACGTTCAGCTCGACGCTGCGCTGCGATTTCTTGACGGCGGATTTCATCTTGGGCTTCCCATTCTTCGTAAGCTTGCACCACTTTTGCCACCACAGGATGTCGCACAATATCTTTACTCTCAAAGTAGTTAAAGCTCAATTCCGACACTTTGCTTAATACTTCCATAGCGTGACGTAAACCCGATTTTGTGCTTCGCGGTAAATCGATTTGAGTCACATCCCCTGTAATCACGGCTTTGGAATTAAAACCAATACGAGTCAAAAACATTTTCATTTGTTCGACCGTCGTATTTTGGCTTTCATCTAGAATGATAAAACTGTCATTGAGTGTGCGACCACGCATATAAGCCAATGGTGCGATTTCAATCACATTACGCTCCATTAATTTTTGTACACGTTCAAAGCCAAGCATTTCAAATAACGCATCATAAAGTGGTCGTAAATAAGGCTCAATTTTCTGTCCTAAATCACCCGGCAGGAAACCTAATTTTTCGCCCGCTTCCACCGCAGGGCGAGTCAGCAAAATGCGACGAATTTCTTGACGTTCTAATGCCTCGACAGCTGCTGCTACGGCTAAAAAGGTTTTCCCTGTGCCAGCGGGGCCAATCCCAAAACTAATATCGTGCGTAAGAATATTATGTAAATACTGAATTTGATTTTCACCACGCGGTTTAATCAAACCACGCTTGGTTTTAATTGTGGTGCTATAGACGTGATTTTCACTGCGTGACTCACTGCCTTCTTGCGATAACATTCTGCTCTCTTGCAAGGCAATATGCACATCTTCCAAATCAAGTTCTTTCACTTTCCCCTTAATTGGTGCTGTCTCTACATATAATGCCTGGATTAATTTAGCCGCACGCTCAATTAATTGCTCATGATGAGGTTTCGGACTTTCATCGTTAGATTTCACCGTGAAAGTAAAATTATTGCGGGAAATATTGAGGTTAAATTCTTTTTCAATCAGTTTGATATTTTCATCGAATGCACCGCAAAGGGATTGCAGACGATCATTTTCTTGAGGTTCTAAGGTAAAAGTTGTCATTAAATTTCATTTTAGAATTGTGAATACTGTTTCCATTTTAGCCTAATTACGATGAATGTAAAACGGGCTTCACCAACTGATGAAGCCCGATAACCAAATTAAGGCAATTCTGGGAAAAGCATCTTAATCACATTCATTGTCAATCGTCGAGATTGTCCACTAAATGGGAAAATATGCATCATCATCATAGGATTAAAGTTTGCCTCAATCACACCCCACGAACGTAAACTCGGTTCTGCCGGCTGTTTCAAATCAGGAATAATTAAATCTACACCACAAACTGCCGCCCCCATTGCCTTGCTAATCCCTACCGCAATTTCTTTGTAACTGGCATGCATTTCATCCGTCATATCAATAGAATCACCGCCTGTACTAATATTAGAATTCGCACGTAATTGAACAAGTTGATCTTTTGCTGGAATAGAATTCACGGTTAATCCTTGCTCCTTAAGCTGCAACTGCTCAATATCCCCCAATGCTATTTTTTTCAATGGCGTACGACTGCCATCGCCCCGTAAAGGATGATCATTTAGCGGCAACTAATTCAGCAACAGTATGTACACCATCTCCAATTACATTTGCTGGAACACGTAATAAGACGGCTAACGTTTGATCTCCCAGCACAAAGAAGCGATATTCAGTGCCAAGTAGATAATCTTCAACCATGATCTCTTTATCTTCACGGAAAGCAATCTCTACAGCTTTTGCAAAATCATCTCTATCCGTTACACCTTGTTGGAAAATACTGATCCCTAAACCAAAATTCGTTGATTTTGGCTTAATCACGACAGCTCGATTCTCAAAAAGTGGGAAATTTTCGACCGCACTTTTCACATCGGTAAACTCGATGCTTTGCGGTACATTAAATCCTGCTTTCGCTAACACTTTCTTCGTCACCACTTTATTTTCCATAATGAGCGGGGAAATATAGCTATCGTGAGAAGTCATATTACCGTTTTTCACATATTCCAAATGATCGCCAAATTGAAGACTGATAAATTGATCGCGTTCATCTAAAATCTCAATCTTTAGCCCTTTTTGGATTGCATCAAACAATAACGCTTGTGTGGACAGTTCCATATTATCAAACGCAGTTAATGCATAAAAACGTTCAAAGGCTTTTGCTTTATTAGATTGCGCAATATCGGCCCCTAATTGTTGGTAACTACCGACCTGTTCAATTGCCGCAACCACTTTTGCACAAAGCGTTTGGCTTGAATCCGCAAATTGTCCTAATTTGTCTTTAACAATCGTTTTAATCTCATCACTCACATTAAGTTGCTCAAGCATTTTGAGCATTTCAAGGAGGACTAATTCGCCTTCTACCGCATAAACACTTTGCTGTCTTGGGTCTTCCCATGCCACTTCAGCAAGACGTGCTTTTCCTAATTTTATGCCCTCTTGATCAGCGGTATCGTCAAGCCATGCCATTAACAAAATAAAATAATGAATGAATTTCGCATCTGCAAGTTCCATTCCATAAGGTGCAAACGGATTGAGATCAAACAAACGAAATTCTAAATATTGAATTCCTTTTTCAAGTAAATCTCGCGCTTTTTAGCGCCACGCAAACGTACGCTTGAGTAAAACTCTTTTTCCGCAATCAAATCACCCGATTTCACCCAGTGTTCTAACGTCTCAACATACTCTTGCAAACTGTCATAAGAAACGTGGATCTTCGGATCATTCACATAACCATATTTCCCTGAACGTAAACTGCGAACATATTGATGCGATTTAAGTGGTGAATGACCTCTGAAATATTTTTCCTCTACCGTCGGTGTCGCAGAAAACAGATAAAGCAGAATCCATTGATAACGTAAGAAGTTTTTGGCTATTTTTAGGTAAAAATCATTTTGAAAATCAACCGCACTTTGTGTTTCATTTTGCGCATGAAATAAAGCATCAATAAACTTAGGGTCAATTTGAAAATTGTAATGAATACCACTGACCATTTGCTTATATTTACCGTAAGACTGGACTAAATGCTCCCGATAAGCCACATCTTCCTGATTATCTAATTGTGCAACCTTAATGTGTTCTTCTGGCGGTAATCCTGCTGGCATACTGAAAGGAAAAATAAATTCATCCTCCGGTAAAGTTCGCAAAGTCACTTCATGAATGGCTGAAAGCCAACGTAGTGTATCCTCTAACTTTTTCATAGGGGGAGTCACCAATTCCAACTGACTTTCTGCAAAATCTGTTTGAATGTAAGGGTGGAAACGACGATTACCAAAGGCTTTGGGGTGCAATGATGTCACTATTGAACCATCCGCATGCACCCGTTGACTTTCCTTTTCAATCCCAAATGACCCTTGCTGAAATAAGAGCTCTAGGTGATGTTGTTTAATGATTTGCTGAATATTCATATCCGTCCTTATTAGAAATTTCCACCTGACATTATGGAGAAAAAACAACATAGGAGCGAAGTAAGAAAATAGAATGGAATATGAAATTTTGATATAAGAGAAAAATATCTGAGAATTATTTGCATTATCTATTCTGAGTATATTAGAATGGGACGAATTTTTATTTTTCAGAAAAATGGGCGATTTGCCCGATAACATAAAGGAGTTTTCATGAAAATTAAGCACTTCCAAATTGCCGCACTAACCGGCTTAATGGCGTTTGCAGGATTCGCTTCTGCAGATATTACCGTTTACAACGGACAACACAAAGAAGGTTCTCAAGCTGTTGCTGATGCATTTACAAAAGCAACGGGCATTAAAGTGACCTTAAACAGTGCTAAAAGTGATCAACTTGCAGGTCAATTAAAAGAAGAGGGAGATAAAACCCCTGCTGACGTATTCTTTTCTGAACAAACTGCACCTTTCGCGGCACTCTCTGATGCAGGCTTATTAGAACCGCTTTCTGCAGATACTATTAAACAAACTGCACACAAGGGCGTTCCTGTTGCACCGAAAAAAGACTGGATCGCATTAAGCGGTCGTTCTCGTGTTGTGGTTTACGATCACACCAAATTATCTGAAAAAGACATGGAAAAATCCGTGTTAGATTATGCAACACCAAAATGGAAAGATAAAATTGGTTATGTTCCAACTTCAGGCGCATTCTTAGAGCAAGTTGTTGCGATTACCAAATTAAAAGGTAAAGATGCCGCTCTTAAATGGTTAAAAGGCTTAAAAGAAAACGGTAAACTTTATGCGAAAAACAGCGTTGCTCTTCAAGCGGTTGAAAATGGTGAAGTACCCAGCAGCGTTAATCAACAACTATTACTGGTATGCACTTGCAAAAGAAAAAGGTGCTGATAACCTCAAAACACGTCTTTACTTCATTCGTCATCAAGATCCAGGTGCATTAGTGACCTATTCTGGTGCAGCGGTATTAAAAGGTTCTAAAAATAAAGAAGAAGCGAAAAAATTCGTTGATTTCTTAGCAAGTAAAGAAGGACAACAAGCATTTGTTTCAGTACGTGCAGAATACCCACTTCGTACCGATGTGGTTTCTCCATTTAACATGGAACCTTATGCGAAATTAGAAGCGCCTGTTGTTTCGGCAACCACTGCTGAAGACAAAGACAACGCAAATAAACTTATTGAAGAAGCTGGTTTGAAATAAGTTTAATTTGCTATGCAATATAGGGCGTGTAATACACGCCCTTCTGTTATTTACTCTACTTACTCTACACTAATATTTTCAAAGGATTTTTTTGTGTCTAATCGCCCACCTCGCTGGCTTATAGCCTTAATCGTGCTGATTAGTTTGCCATTATTACTCCCTTTTTTATATGTTATTGAGCGTGCTGCAGATGTCGGATTGGCTCGCAGCATTGAATTACTTTGGCGCCCAAGAATGTGGGAATTGCTCAGTAATACCCTACTTTTAATGGTATTTGTCACGCTTTTTGCCATTATTCTCGGCACACTATGTGCGTTTTTATTAGAACGTTATCGCTTTTGGGGAAAAGGCTTTTTCCAAGTAGCCATGACGCTCCCTCTTTGTATTCCAGGCTTTTGTCAGTTGTTTTACGTGGATCAGTCTCACCTTTAGAGTGGAAGGCTTCTGGGGAACCATCGGCATTATGACGCTGAGTTCTTTCCCGCTTGCTTATCTCCCTGTCGCGGCGACCTTAAAAAGACTCGACCGCTCTTTAGAAGAAGTGAGCCTTTCATTGGCTAAAGCCAGGCTTATACATTTTGGCATGCCATTTTTCCACAACTCAAACCAGCTATCGGTAGCAGCGTATTATTAATTGCGCTTCATATGTTGGTAGAGTTTGGGGCCGTGTCTATTTTAAATTATCAAACCTTCACTACAGCGATTTTCCAAGAATATGAAATGGCCTTTAATAACAACACCGCCGCCTTACTTTCTGGCGTGTTAATGGTCATTTGTATCCTTGTTGTGATGGGCGAGATTCGTTTTAGAGGCACACAAACGCTCTATCAAAGTGGTAAAGGCGTAATTCGCCCTTATCCATTAAAAACGCTCTCAGTAAGAAAACAAATTTTAGTCGTGAGCTTTTTCATGACCATTTTTGTGCTCAGCATTGGTGTGCCAATTACTATGCTGATTTATTGGCTAACAGTGGGAAGTTCCATTGAAGGTGCGGTCGATTTTGGGGAATTTTTTACCGCCTTCACAAATTCACTGACTATATCAACACTGGGTGCAACACTTACCGTTATTTGTGCGCTACCATTGGTATGGGCAGCGGTACGCTATCGCAGTAAATTGACGATTTGGCTTGATCGAATCCCTTATCTACTTCACGCTGTGCCAGGGCTTGTTATCGCATTATCGTTGGTCTTCTTTACCATCAACTATGCGTATTCGCTTTATCAAACCTTTGCCATGGTTATCGTCGCCTACTTTATGCTTTATCTTCCAATGGCACAAACGACCTTGCGTAGCTCGCTTGAACAAATGTCTAGTAACATTGAAAAGGTAGGACAAAGCTTAGGCCGTAGCAACTTTTATATTTTCCGTACCTTAGTCATTCCGGCTATGTTACCAGGGATTGCAGCTGCCGTTTGCTTTAGTGTTTTTAAACTTAATGAAAGAGCTCACCGCAACCCTATTACTGACCCCTAATGACATTAAAACGCTTTCAACCGCGGTGTGGGAATATACCTCTGATGCACAATATGCGGCTGCAACGCCTTATGCCATTATGTTAGTGCTATTTTCAGGGATTCCTGTATGTTTTTACTGAAACGATACGGTTTTAAATAACGAGAAAGATAAAAATGACAACATTACTCGACATTAAAAATTTGAATAAATCCTTTAATGGGCACCAGGTTCTACACAATATCTCTCTGCAATTAGAGAAAGGTGAAATTCTGTTTCTTCTTGGCGCATCTGGTTGTGGGAAAAACCACCTTATTGCGTAGTATTGCTGGTTTTGAACAACCAACAAGCGGTGAGATTTGGTTAAAGAATCAACCTATTTTTAAAGAAAATCATCAATGTGCCAACCCAGCAACGCAAATTGGGCTATGTGGTACAAGAAGGCGTGTTATTTCCCTCATTTAAATGTTTACCGCAAATATTGCTTATGGCTTAGGCGATGGTAAAGGGAAAACGGAAGAGGAAAAACAACGCATACAGGAAGTGATGAAACTCACGGGCATTAGTCAGCTTAGCTGACCGTTTCCCTCATCAGCTTTCTGGTGGTCAACAGCAACGTGTTGCACTTGCTCGAGCACTTGCACCAAGCCCTGAATTAATCCTGTTTGATGAGCCATTCAGTGCGTTAGATGAGCATCTGAGAAATCAAATTCGTTACGATATGTTACAAGTATTAAGAGAAAGTGGTTCCTCTGCCGTATTTGTGACCCATGATCGTGATGAAGCGCTATGTCATGCGGACAAAATCGCAGTGATTCAAGAAGGAAAAATTCTCCAAATTGCGACACCTAAAACGCTGTATTGGTCACCTCAGTATTTGTCTATTGCTAAATTTATTGGGGAAAGCATTATTCTTCCTGCAACATTAAAAAGCGATGGCATCGCGACCTGTCAATTAGGTGAAATTGCCGTCGAAAATAAAGGAAATGGCCATACACAAGGGAAAGTGTTATTCCGCCCTGAGCAATTCTCTCTTGCGAAAAAAATCCAAGATCCGACCGCTTCTTTTAACGGTGAGATTAAGCGAATTGAATCAAGAGGACGAGCTATCAATATTTGTATTGATGTTAGCGGTTATGAATTGAATATCAATGAAGATCTCATTAACGAATATCATACTGGCGAACAAGTCACGCTGTATTTATATGGGAAAGGGGTATTCTATAATGACTAAAAAAAGGCGGAACACATTGTTCCGCCTTTTTATATGATTTAATGACCAAGTGATTTTCGCATCTTGATGTTGAGCATTTCAACTACTGCTGAGAAGCCCATTGCAAAGTAAATGTAGCCTTTTGGAATATGAATATCCAAGCTTTCAGCCATTAAACTTACTCCAACTAAAATTAAGAATGCTAAGGCTAAAATCTTCAATGTCGGATGAGTATCAACAAAATCACCAATTGGTTTCGCTGCAAACATCATCACACCTACTGCAATCATAATTGCCAAGATCATCACTGGAAGGTGATTTGCCATCCCTACAGCTGTGATCACTGAGTCTAAAGAAAACACAATATCTAAAATCGCAATTTGGATTAATACACCCAAATAACTGACTTTCTTCTTGTTATTCTCTTCTTCATGATGTGCTTCAGGATGCATCGCTTCTTTAATTTCGCCTGTACTTTTCACAATCAGGAATAAGCCCCCAAGGAATAAAATCAAATCGCGCCCCGAAATTTCCTGACCAACCAAAGTGAATAGTGGTTCCGTTAATTTCATCATCCAAGAAAGGGAAACAAGAAGTAAAATACGGGTAATCATCGCTAACCCAAGACCGATAATACGACCAGATTGGCGTTGATCGCGGGTAAACGTCCCACTAAAATACTAATAAAAATAATGTTATCGATACCCAAGACAATTTCAAGTGCGGTCAAAGTAAGCAATGAAATCCATGCTTCAGGATCAACAAGCCATTCAAACATAATATGTTCCTATATAAAATCCGAAAGGTTGAATCATAGACAGTTCGCGTAGAAAATCAAGATTTTTCCTAACTTTTTAAGGTCTCGAAAATCTTTTCTGCTAACGCTTTAGAAATACCAGGTACAGAGGCGATTTCATCCAACGTGGCATTTTTGACACCTTGCAATCCACCTAAATATTTCAACAAGGCTTGGCGTCGTTTAGCGCCTACCCCTTCAATGGTTTCCAATCCACTTTGGGTAAAGGCTTTTTGGCGTTTTTGACGATGACCGCTAATCGCATGATTATGGCTTTCATCTCGAATATGTTGGATTAAATGCAGTGCAAGGCTATCATCCGGCAAATGGATTTCACGATCTTGTTTGCTGATAATCAACACCTCTTGTCCTGCTCGACGATCCACACCTTTTGCCACACCAATTAAGTGCGGTCGATTTTTATCCCATTTTACGTTGAGGTGATGAAAAACCTCTAAGGCACGATTAAGCTGCCCTTTACCACCATCAATAAAAATAATATCGGGAATTTTATCTTCATCAAGATCGCGGTCGTAACGTTTCTTTAAGGCTTGCTCCATCGCTGCATAATCATCGCCGCCAGTAATGCCTTCAATATTAAAACGGCGATAGTCTGATTTCAGTGGGCCTTCTTGATTAAATACCACACAAGATGCCACGGTTTGATTACCCCATCGTATGGCTAATATCAAAACATTCCATGCGTTTAATTTCAGGCATATCGAGCAACTCACAAAGCGCTTGATAACGTTCGTGCATTCGGGAAGATTGTTTAAGTTGAGTCGCTAAAGCCGCTTTGGCATTAATTTGTGCTAGTTGTAGATATTTACCTTTATCGCCTTTAGCGGATTCTTGTATCACCACTTTTCGGCCAGCTTGTTCAGTTAATAAGGCCTCAAGCTCCGCTTTTTCATCTAATTTATGATCCACAATAATACTATTAGGGATACTTCTGCCTTGATGACCTTGCAAATAGAAACTGCCCAACAAACGTCGCCGTTAATTCGGATAAATCAGTATTGGCAGGCACTTTCGGAAAATAACTGCGATTGCCCAATACTTTACCTTGACGAATAAACATCACCTGAACACAAGCTAAACCGTGCTGATACGCAATGGACATAATATCCATATCGTCCAAACGCTCATTGGAAACAAATTGTTTTTCGATAACAGCACGAACCGCTTGAATTTGGTCACGATAACGCGCCGCACCTTCAAAATCCAAGTCTCGGCTCGCCTGCTCCATTTTACCAATCAGATAATCTAATACTTGCTGATCTTTTCCTTGTAAAAATAGTCGTGCTAATTCAACTTGTTGGTTATATTCCTCATCAGTCACATAGCCTGGCACACAAGGTGCTGAGCAACGCCCGATTTGATATTGCAAACAAGGGCGGGAACGATTGTTATAAACCGAATTTTCACATTGACGAACAGGGAATAATTTTTGCATTAACGACAAGGTTTCACGCACTGCACCCGCATGAGGATAAGGCCCGAAATACTCACCTGCAATTTTTTTCGTTCCGCGATAAGAAGTAATACGAGGATGACGTTCTTTTCGTCAATAAAATAAAAGGATAGGATTTATCATCTCGCAATAATACGTTATAACGAGGTTGATAAAGTTTAATGAAGTTGTGCTCTAGCAATAACGCTTCAGTTTCTGAAGAAGTAATCGTCGTATCAATATGATGAATTGACGACACCAAGGCTTCTGTTTTTTTGCTGCTTAAGTTTTTTCGGAAGTAGCTGGAAAGGCGCTTTTTTAGATCTTTCGCTTTGCCCACATAAATAACCTGATCTTTATCGTCATACATACGATAAACACCAGGTTTCATGAGAAACGTCTGAGAGAAACTTTTTAGAATCAAACATAAATAAGATTTTTGTTTCCAAACAGAAAACAATATTTACATTACTTGAAAAACATCAAATATTAGAAAACAGCTTCTAATCGTAAAAATGCACCAACGTGATGACTACGGTCTTTCTTTCTATCATTGTAATAACTTAATTCTGGTTGAATAAATAGCCATTTTCGCCAAATTGGCTGACGCCAGCTTATAAATGGTCCATATTGATTAATATCGAAAATTTTTTATTATCCAAATAACCACCAACAAAGATACCGTAATTTAAACGTTTGTTATTAGTAAAATCATGTTCCTGATAAATACTATTTCCCCATGAAATCTCTTCATCAATGTCATGTGCATATTGTAGATATAGGTTATTCCCTATAAAAATATTGTTTGTACGTTGGTATTTCGTTTCGAAATTGGTACGCACGTAATGTTTACTATTACTACCATAACGATAAATTTGTTCTAACCGAGTAGAAAGTTTTTCATTAATTTGCCAGTCTTTATAAGCTTTAAAACGAACAAAAATATCTACACCGGAGCGGATACCAAGATCAAAATGAGTATTTACTCCTAAGCTTTTAATACTATCAGACCAACGTAAGCCGATAGAGGCATTATCATTGCGTGCTTGACTGCTATTATAACGTTTATTATTTTCTAGCGGTTTTTTATAAATGTTTCCAATATAGTTTTTATCATTCTCTTGGTTTTCAACATCTTCATCACCAAATACTAAACTTAGCTGTTTTTTCACACCCGGTAAGCGAATTTTACCTCGAACACGCGGTTTAAAAGTCAAATGATCGTAATGATTCCATTGGCTATCTAGCATCACTCGTAATTTAGCACCAGCAGGATTCTCAGGATCGGGCTCACTTATCCAGTTATCAATACTCTTAGCCCAGCTATTTAGGGTTTCGTGGATTCGATCATGTTGTTTATCTATCCATTTCTGTTCTTCAGCTTGTACTATTTGCGGAATTTGACTCACGAAGATGCATGTCATTAATAAGTTAAATTTTTTCATTTTTTCGTCCTTGATTTAATAAAACTAATTTATGTTAGTTGACTTATTATTTCCTCATAAACATAACTCAATGTTTATTCGAAGTTAAAACCTCCTTGACGCAATTTAATACCTATTAATGAGTATAATAAGGGATTCTAACTTTATCAAGCTGATTGTAATAAATATAAAATCTTAATTTACAGCCAAAATTGACCGCACTTTCTAAATCTTCTGCCGTATCCACACCAACAGCAGGGACTTCTTTCGCCAATTCCACATGGATACGCTCACCGTACCACAATACACGGAGCTGCTCTAATTTCTCTAGGTTTTCTAACTGCGTTGGTGCCCATTGTACATATTGTTTAATAAAGCCCGCACGGTAAGCATAAATACCAATATGACGAAGATACGCATCAGCCAGTTGAGCCTTTGATGTATCCTCTAATTGCATAAATTGATCACGATCGTAAGGGATTACTGAACGAGAAAAATATAAAACATAGCCATCTTTATCCGTAACGACTTTCACAGCATTTGGGTTAAATAACTCTTCCGCTTCGTGAATTTTCACTGCAAGTGTCGCCATATTCACGTTAAACTTCGCTAAATTCTCTGCCACTTGACTCACAATAACGGGGGGAATTAGCGGCTCATCCCCTTGGATGTTTACAATAATTTCATCATCAGCAATACCAAGCTTACTTACCACTTCCGCTAAACGCTCAGTACCAGAATTATGTGCTTCTAATGTCATACACACTTCTGCCCCAAAAGCTTTTGCGGCCTTTTCAACTTGTTCGTTATCTGTGGCAATAATGACTCTGCTCGCGCCTGATTGTTGAGCTTTCTCAAAAACATGTTGAATCATGGGTTTACCAGCAATATCAGCTAAAGGTTTACCTGGTAAGCGGCTCGATGCAAAACGAGCAGGGATAATAACTGTAAATGACATAATCATTCCTTATTCTTTCAGTGTTTCGGCTTTTTCTGCCAACAAAACCGGCACGCCGTTTTCAATAGGATACGCCACTTGCTCAAAAGGGCAAATGAGCCGTTGATTTTCTTGATCGTATTTCAATCTTGCCAAACATCGCGGGCAAGCGATCACTTCTAATAATCGAGGATTAAGTTTCTCACGCATATTTCACTCGAATAGAGTTAAACTAAATGACGGATTTTTTCCCACAATTGTGGAAGTTTTTGGCCTTGGTTTTCAGCCTCAACAATCTCCGCATCAACTGGAACATACCACCAATTCTCTTTAGCAAAAGCTTGGCATTTTACGGCATCCTTTTCGGTCATAAAGAGCGGTTGGTTTTCAGCGAGTTTTTCTAATAATTGCGGCTCAAAATGTTGATGATCTTGAAAAGCTTTCGTATTTTCTAAACGAATATTTAAATTTTCCAACATCGTGAAAAAACGTTGTGGGTTACCAATTCCCGCGATGGCTGAACCTTGAGTAAATTCACTTAACAAGCGTTTTTCTGCCGTCACTAAATTAATGGCATAATGAGGAACTAATTGCATAATGGCATCAGAATAAGCATTTTTTCCACCATTAGTAATCACAAAGTCCACATTTTTTAAACGACTTGGCAATTCACGCAAAGGGCCTGCAGGCAATACAAAGCCGTTCCCTAAAGCGCGTTCTGCGTCCATCACTACAATTTCAATATCACGTCGCAACTTATAATGTTGTAATCCATCATCCGAAATAATCAGATCGCAATCCTGTGTATTCAAAGTAATTCGATAGCTTGTTGACGATTCGGTGAAATCACCACAGGCACACCTGTTCTTTTGGCGATTAAAACAGGTTCATCGCCACCTTGAACAGGGTCTGTTTCCGGTGTGACAAGTAAAGGATAGGTTTTGGATTGGCTACCATAGCCACGAGAAATCACGCCTACACGTAATCCTTGTTTTTGTAACTCTTCAACTAACCAGACAACGACAGGGGTTTTACCATTTCCACCGACAGAAAGATTGCCGACAATAATGACTGGTTTCGGAGATTTATAAGAGGATAAGATATTCAGAGAAAATAATGCTCGGCGAATTTGGCTAATCAACCAAAATAGCAGTGAAAAAGGAAGGAGCAACCAAGCTAGCTTTGAATTAGAGTACCAAAAAGGCATTTCATTTATCCTATATTGATTTTGGGCGAACACATTGGTTCGCCCTTATTATTTTATCCGCTAAACTGCATACTGTGTAATTGTTTATACGCACCATCAAGCGTTAATAAATCTTGATGTGTACCACGTTCTTTAATTTCACCGTGTTCAATGACTAAGATTTCATCGGCATTTTCAATGGTTGATAAACGATGCGCAATCACCAATACCGTACGATCTTTTTTCAGTTCTTCTAATGCAGACTGAATCGCACGTTCAGATTCGGTATCGAGTGCAGAAGTCGCTTCATCTAAAATTAAAACAGGTGAATTACGCAATAGCGCACGAGCAATCGCTAAACGCTGACGTTGACCACCAGAAAGACTTGCGCCATTCTCACCAATAACGGTATCAAAACCTTGTGGAAGTTTCTCGATAAACTCTAGGGCATAAGCCGCTTTTGCTGCTTCGATAATTTGCTCACGGCTGTATTTATCTTCTGCCGCATAGGCAATATTATTGGCAATCGTATCATTAAATAAATGCACTTGTTGAGAAACAACAGAACAATTCTCACGTAAATTAGATAAACGATAATCTTGAATTCTCACGCCATCTAATAAAATCTCACCTTCATCAATATCGTAGAAACGCGTTACTAAATTGGCAATCGTTGATTTACCCGAACCTGAACGTCCCACTAATGCCACCGTTTTGCCTGCGGGCACATAGAAAGAGATATTATTTAAGGCTTTCTCTTCTTTACCCTCATAAGCAAAACTCACGTTTTTAAATTCTAAATCACCTTTTGCGGGTTCTGCTTTATACGTGCCATTATCTTTTTCAGTTTCTAAATCTAAGATAGAAAATAATGTCTGACAAGCCGCCATGCCTCGTTGAAATTGTGAGTTTACATTCGTCAACGATTTTAACGGACGCATCATCGCTAACATGGAAGAAAAGACGACAGTGAAAGAACCTGCAGTTAAATTATGATCTGCAATTAATGGTGTGGTTGCTAAATAAAGCACTGCCGCTAACGCCAAAGAAGCAATCACTTGCACAACAGGATCTGAAATGGCATCAGCAGTGACCATCTTCATACCTTTACGACGCATATCATTACTGACTTTATCGAAACGCTCTTCTTCCACTAATTGACCACCAAAAGAAAGCACCACTTTATGTCCTTTTAGCATTTGTTCCGTCGCAGAGGTTAATTCCCCCATAGAATCTTGCATGTTTTTACTAAGCTTACGGAAGATCTTCGATACAAAGCGAATAAGCACCGCAATAATTGGTCCGATGACGAAAAGAACCAACGTCAATTCCCAACTGGTGTAGAACATCACCACGAGCAATGAAATTAAATAGGCACCCTCACGTACAATGGTCACTAATGAATTAGAGGAAGAATTGGCAATCATTTCTGAATCGTAGGTAATACGAGAAAGCAATTTCCCCTGTTGAATTACGATCAAAGAAACTTACCGGCATAAACATCAAATGTTTAAACAAACGGCGGCGCATAATCATCACCACTTTGCCAGACACCCAAGCCAAGCAATAGCTGGAAATAAAGTTAGTCACACCACGCAACATAATCATACCAACCACAACAAACGCCATCAGTTTTAGGAAGGAATGATCTGCTTTCCCAAAACCATCATCGAGCAACGGTTTAAGCATATAAATCAGGCCTGAATCAGCCAATGCATTAAAAACGAGAGCGACAGCAGCGACAAATAAGCCCGATTTAAAAGGTGAAATCATCGGCCATAAACGCTTAAAAGTTTGCGAGGTTGAGAAAATCTTTATCTTGCATAGTTTGTTCTTGCATCACATTGTCTTAATAAAAATTGGCTGCATTGTACCTGTTATTTTGGGGATAATCCAATTACACGGGCAAACCAAGGTGAAAAATCCCCTCTCGCCTTTTCAATTTCAATGCCTTTTTCAGTAAAATTTAACCTTATATGACCTGAAATAGCCGTATTTTCGACCGCACTTTGATAACGATTTAATCGTTCAATGACTGTTGGATGAGGAAAATTCCACGCATTCCATCGTCCACTTGAAATTAAGGCGATATCCGGTTTTGTCTGTCCCCAGTAAAAACTCGCCTGTTGAAGTTTTACTACCATGATGCCCCACCTGCAACACATTAATTTTGCCTAGTTTTTCAGCAAAAGATCTTTCTGTTGCCACATCAGCATCACCGGTTAAAAGAATCTGATACTGTCCATCCGTGAATAAAATCACGCAAGATTGAGGATTCTCCGCCCTATCTGTTATTTGCGTTGGTGAAAGAACTTTAAAATCAAGCCCTCGCCACTGCCATTGTTTCCCCTGAAGACAAAAAGTGCGGTGCGTTTCGCCATAGTTTTTACGAGAAGGTGTAATCAGTTCAATCTCTGGATATGCGGCTAAAATCGCTTTAGCACCGCCTGAATGATCATTATCATCATGGCTTAAAATCAAGGTTTCAAGTTCAATGCCTTCCCGTTGAAGATAAGGTAATATCTCTAATTCCGCCATAGAAGAGCTACCTATTCCACTCTGCCAAGCAGGCCCCGTGTCATACAACACGCCTTTCCCCTCTTTCACAATTAAGGTTGCTAAACCTTGTCCAACATCTAACGTATCTAACTGCCATTTGGGTTTCGTGATATATCGATACCCAAGCGTACCAATACAAACACTAAAAACAAGAATTACGCCTAAAAGAGCTTGTTTATAAGCTTCTAACGATAAGATTTTTTTGTGCTGTTTAACGTGAAAAAAATCGACTCGATTTTTAACGGTGTTTTTTTGTTTTTCGCTTGAGATGCAAAAATACAATCCACCTAACATTCCGCCAAAAACAAGGCTTAAAAGTGCGGTCAGAATGAGGGATAAATTAATCGAAATCGGCATATACGAGCCTTGGAAAAAAAGCTGAGGCATTGTGTAATACCTTGAGCAATCGCATTTGAAAGATGCCAAGAAGAAAATGCACCCATGGGTCAACACCGCAAAGAGAATCAAGGGCACAAGTAAAAAGCTATACAAGGGTACTGCAATTAAATTTGCTAAGAATCCATTTAATGCCAAGCCATTAAAAAAGAAAAGCTGAATGGGCGTGAATAAAATTAGTAGCCCTAACTGCAAATGAAACAAGCCCAAAATCCACCGCACTTTGCGGGATAATTTTTGATGTCGCCATTCAATGATTGATAAGGGAACATATCGGTACCACACAATCAGACAGGCAACTGCACCAATTGAAAGCCAAAAGCTCACCGAAAGCGGCATAAGCGGATCACAAAAAAGCAAAAATGCCACCACCAAACACAGCATTTGCAAAGGCGTGTAATATCGTCGCGAAAATTGAAGGATGGCAATAAAAAGCAATGCCATCATTGCACGGAAAGGTTGGTAAACTAAATCCGGCTAAATAGGCGTAACCTAAGGCAATCAACACACCAAAGCAAAGCGGAAACCAGGGTGAAATAAAGCGTGTAGGCAGTGCAAATTGCAATAATCGAGCAAAGAAAAAGCCTATCCCCCATTGCTAAACCGATATGGAATCCCTGAAATGGCAATTAAATGTGCTGTATTCGTTTGTTGATAAATCAACCACGTTTTATTATCCAGCCAAGCCCGCTCACCAAATGCCAATGCAATAAGTAAACCTTGTAAAGAAAGCCCTTCCGTCTGCTTGAGGCTATTTTGTAGAAAATCTGTGCGGAAAGAAAAATCGTCTCCAATTTTGACCGCACTTTTCACATTTCCCTACGGCAATAATCCTTTTTGGAGAAAAATACCATTGCTGTCGATCAAATCCGCCATGATTTAATCTCGCCGAAATAGGGCGAAGCTTTACATCCGCCCGCCAAACTTCGCCAAGTTGTGGTTTTTCTGGTGCTCTCCAATTAATAAAAAAATTTGTTGTTCTTTCCCATCAAATAAAGACGTCGTCGCAACCAACGTTTGATAATCTTGCTGATGAAGAATTTCTGAGATGTGAAGATCTAACGTGATTTTATTCGGTAAACTTGAAATTTTTTCTGCTTGAGTCAATAACGACAAGGCTTGTGAATGCACGTAAGCTAAGGTAAGCAAAAACCAAATGCCGTTAATGCAAAAATTTCTGACTTTAAAATAATTGAACCAATGGAAACAAAATGCGGTCATAACCAACAATAAAATGCTCAGCCCCTGCTCGTTGCCAGGTAAACAGTAAAAAATCAGGCACGATAAGCAAAGAAAAGGCTGAAATGATGAGCATGATGCACAGTTGAAATAACGTGAGTTTCATTTGGAGTGTGATTTATAGCGAGAAAATAAGGCAACCTAGCCTTAACCTCATAAATAAACAAATAATTACGCCATTTTTTGCGATCTCGATCGCAAAATTTAAATTTGCAGGTTAAATTTATTTGCTAAATAGATGAAGTTCTGCTATTTATATCGCCCTTAAAATAACTAGGTTCTTATGTCAGCTATTTTTAGCAATAAGAACTAATCACAAAAACAAGACAGGACGTCATTAAATTCTGTACTATTATTAGGAGTTATCAATGTCTAAGGCATCTCTAAGTTTGCTGGATTTAGCCGGTGTTACACCTTATCAACCAAAGAAAGATGAAGAATACATGAATGAAGATCAAATTCTTCATTTCAGAAAAATTTTAACTGCATGGCATGAGCAAATTGTGGAAGAAGCATCAAGAACTGTTGCTCATATGCAAGATGAAGCTTCAAACTTCCCTGATCCAGCAGACCGTGCGACCCAAGAAGAAGAATTCAGTCTTGAATTACGCAACCGCGATCGCGAGCGTAAATTAATGAAAAAGATTGAATACACATTGAAAAAATTGGACACCGATGATTTCGGTTATTGCGATTCTTGTGGGGAAGAAATTGGCATTCGTCGCTTAGAAGCACGTCCCTACTGCTGATCTTTGTATCGATTGCAAAACCCTTGCTGAAATTCGTGAAAAACAAGTCGCAGGTTAATTGATTCAAATAACCCAATGAAAAAAAGTGCGGTCAAAAACAACCGCACTTTTCGTGTTTTTATCAAATGCGCATTTAACATAGAGAATGGAGTAAATTATTCTTACTTATAAAAAAATTTATTTGGTAAAAAAACTAAAAAAAGAAACTGAAACCAATATAAATTCGCCTGTCCAAAAAACGGCGCCCAAAACTGAAAAACCAAACGTTTCAAAAACAGAGCGTTCACAACCCAAGATCGCCCCGTCCTCTTCTCACCACAAAAAAACGAACACCCAAGCGCATCGTTACGACAAACATATCGTTAAAGCCTCTCATTTTGGTATTAACCCACGCATGTTTAGCCGTAATGCCATTACCGTGGTAGAAAAATTGCAACGTCAAGGTTATGACGCTTACATCGTTGGTGGTTGTTTGCGTGATTTATTGTTAGGTAAACACCCAAAAGATTTTGATGTGGCAACGAATGCGCGTCCCGACCAAATTCAAGCGGTATTCCAACGTCAATGCCGTTTAGTTGGTCGTCGTTTCCGTCTTGCGCATATTATGTTTGGACGCGATGTGATCGAAGTGGCCACATTCCGTGCCAGCCATTCGGATGCACGCAGCGAAAATCAAGCCAAACAAAGCGATGAAGGAATGTTACTGCGTGATAACGTGTATGGCACCATTGAACAAGATGCAGAGCGTCGTGACTTTACCGTAAACGCCCTTTACTACGATCCGCAAGATAATACGTTGCGTGATTACTTCAACGGAATTGATGATCTGAAAAACGGAAAATTACGTCTGATTGGCGATCCCAGTGACCCGTTATCAAGAAGATCCTGTGCGTATGCTACGCTCTGTGCGCTTTATGGCGAAATTGGATATGTTCTTGGAAAAACCAAGTGAACAGCCAATTCGTGAGCTTGCACCATTGCTGAAAAATATTCCACCGGCGCGTTTATTCGATGAAAGCTTAAAATTATTGCAGTCTGGCAATGGCGTAAAAACCTATAAATTACTTCGTCAATATGGCTTATTTGAACAACTGTTCCCAAGCTTAACGCCTTATTTTCACCGAAAAAGAAGACAGCCTTGCGGAACGCATGATTTTAACGTCGTTAAATTCAACTGATGAACGTATTGCCGATAAATTACGTATTAATCCAGCCTTCTTATTTGCGGCATTCTTCTGGTATCCATTACGCGAAAAAGTGGATGTGCTGAAAAATGAAGGTGGCTTAAACAATCACGATGCTTATGCCCTTGCAGGCAAATGAAGTGCTTGATCAATTATGCCGATCATTAGCCGCACCTCGTCGTCATACCTCTGTCATTCGTGATATTTGGATGTTGCAATTACAATTGCTTAAACGCACCGGTTCTCACCCTGCTCGCACGATGGAACATCAAAAATTCCGTGCAGCCTTTGATTTATTGGCGATGCGTGCTGAAGTGGAAGGTGGCGAAACCGTTGAACTCGCAAAATGGTGGCATGAGTACCAACTCAGCAATCAAGAACAACGTCGCCAGTTGGTTCAAGAGCAACAAAAATTGCATCCTGCACCGAAGAAAAAATATTACCGCAGACGTAAACCTAAGGCGGCTAACTAATGGTTCAAGTGTATATCGCCCTTGGCAGCAATTTAAATACGCCGACAGAACAATTAAATTCGGCATTAGAGGCAATTTCTTCGCTGCCTAATACCGAATTAAAATCTGTCAGCGGATTTTATCAAAGCAAACCATTAGGCCCGCAGGATCAACCGGATTATGTGAACGCAGTGGCGATGATCGAAACCACTCGCCCACCTTTAGCTTTGCTCGATGAATTGCAACGCATCGAAAATGAACAAGGTCGCGTGCGTTTACGTCGTTGGGGTGAGCGTACACTGGATTTGGATATTCTGCTTTATGGCGATCAAATCATTCAAAATGAACGCTTAACCGTGCCTCATTACGATATGAAAAACCGCGAATTTCGTGATTGTGCCGCTTTATGATATCGCACAAGATTTGGTTTTACCGGAAGGCGAAAAAGTCGCAGATTTGGTGAAAGCGTTTGAAAATCATCAAATGCATAAAATCAAAAACAGCGAGAAAATTGACTGCACTTAACTCAAAACAAAAGGGCTGATATTCACTATCAGCCCTTCTTTTTTACCTATCAATCTAGGCGGCAACAGAAACAAAGATTTCTGTGCCGATAATCACACAAATAAAACCGACCAACATTGGGACAGACATACGTTTTACGATTTCAAATGGTGAGATTTTTCCCATACCGGATACCGCCACAACCACGCCAGAAACCGGTGATAAACCACGACCTAAGTTAGAGGCTTGTAACATTGGAATGGTTAAGAACGCTGGGTTGACGCCCATTTGAGTGGCTAATTTTGGAATTAATTCTGCAAAAGCATAGAACGCCGCGTTACCAGAACCTGTCGCCATGGTGGCTAAAATGGTAATCACTGCAAGCACTAACATCATAAAGAACGCTGAACCACCGAATGATTGTGCAGAGGCGATTAAATTAGTGATAAAGCCGATTGTACTTAAACTTTGTGCAAATACGCCCGCCGCCACTAAAAGCATCACCACGCCTGCAAAGGCATCTGCCATACCGCGATATGCCACCACGAGATTATCGAAGGTTTGTTTTGCGTTAAAGCTACGTAAGAAAATCTACTACTGCAGTAATGATAAAACAAAGCACCATCACGGTAACAATGTGTAAATTTGGTAAGCCCCATTTACCGTCAAAAATCAATACGCCGATAATGGGTAATAATGGCAAAATCGCATAGTAGTTTGGTGCTGTGGTTTTAATTTCATCTGCATTCATACGTTCTACTTGCACGCCTTCTTTTTTATCTAAATAACGCTGCCAGAAGAAGTGTGCGACAGCAATCCCTAAAATCGCAAAAATCGAAACCGGCAATGCGGTGCCAAAGGCAAACTCACCTAAAGGAATTTTTGAAATTTCAGCAGAAAGCACCACGTCGCCCGATGTTGGAGAAAGGATAATAGAAATTGGCGATGCACAAATTGCTGCTGCAGCCCCACGTGAAATCCCCACGTTTACCATGACAGGGAATAATGTCGCCATTAATAACACGCCTAAACCTGTTGCAGATGACACAGCAAAAGACATTAAACATGCAAGGAAAGTAAGCAAACACCATTAAAATATAAGGTGAACGGATAGTTTTTCAGTGGTTTTGACACCAATTTCACCACCACATCGTTCGCGCCAAGATGAGTCATGTACACGGAGAAACCACATAACACCATAATCATCAAGCCTAAACCGCCGCCACGATTACCGAGTAGATATTTCACATATTCTAAAATATCAAAATAGGTGGAACCGGTACTTTTCACCCCTTCCGGTAAAATCGAATGTCCCATCAGCACTGAAATGAATAACAAGACCAAGCCACCCGAAACATCAACACGCCGGTCGCTGAATAGCCTTTCACGATATAATATGCCACCAAAGACAATGGCAATCAAACCTATAATCAGATCCATAATTTACCTCTTTATTAAAATAATAATATCAGCAAGATAGCGATTGAATTGACAGTTGTAAATCAGTTCAATACGAAAATTTGAGATAGATCACAAAAAGAGTTTTTTTGGGGAGAAAGTGCGGGTTGGTTTTTGGAGGTATTTTTTAAGATTTGAAAAAAACGTTTAGAAAAAAACTGACCGCACTTTTTTAGAAACATAACTGATTTGACATCCCACTTGAGCTTTCTAGCAGCATTTATATAGCATCTTGCATTTCTGATATTTTGAGACTTTCTAGCTGCTTTCCAGAGCATTTTTTTCAAAATATAATTCATGTTTTTAGTTCTTTTTTTCGGTTCTGTAATTGCTTTTACGAACAATAAAAATTAATTAAATCAAAGACATTTTTTTCAGCAACATCCATCAAAAATCCTCATCAGACATAGTTTCAGTGATGAACCGACATTATTTCACTGTAATTCTTAAAGTATCTGCGACTTTGTATCACTTGAGTAGGCAAAAATCAAAACCATTCTGTGCCAATGCACGAATATCTTCTATTAATATTTTTTTTACCTTCTTGACCTAGGTGTTTTTAATAATTTCTGTAATGACTAATCTCAATAATGCAGCTCCCCACGATGTGATTTACTAAAAATAGAGGCTGCTTCCATATAATCTCCCCTAACATCTTCAGGCATATCTTCTGCTGGAAAAGGAGCATTTCCTGTATCAGGGGTAAAATCATGTATCCTACTTTTTGTTATAACACCTATAATATGATCGAGATGTTCTTCTTTTTCTCCATAAGCTTTTTTATGACATTTACAACATTTAGCTTCACTGTAATCAGAAAATTCCCACTCCCTGAACCACTAGTCCATGTCATATGAGTATATGCATTACAAAAATGGATCAATTAAAAAAATGCTTCAAGATTAAATTTACGAGCCATCATAGCTATTCATATTTTTTCCTCATAATTAGCTATAATGTCATTAATCATAAATTCAAAATCCCGTTTATCTGACACCTGATACTTCGTGCCTAATTGCTGCGCAAATAAAGCTCACACGCAATTCCTCAATCATATAGCGAATTTCTGCAATTTCATCAGAAATAGGTTTAGATTTCGGCAGTTTAGCGAGTAATTGTTGGTAAGCCTGTTGCACTTGTTCTACGCGTAGCATCGCCGCACGATCGCGATTTACATCTTGAGCCAGTTTATCAATACGTTTATCAACGGCTTGCAGATAACGTTGTAAATCCGGTAGGCGATCATAACCACTCTTTTGCACAAAACCTGGATAAATCAGCCCCGCTAATTGCGCCTTAATATCAGAAAAGGCAAAAGCCATGGTGAAATCCATTTTGCCTTTTAAACGTTGGTTTAAAGCATGGTTGAGGGAGAGAATTTGCTCCACTTTCTGTGCAATATCCACGGTCACTTCGTTAAGGTTTTTCTCGAACGAAATCACGCAATTTTTCAAAACCGGCTTCATCCCAAACAAACCCGCCAAAATCGGCAATCAGTTTATCCACCGCACAAGCAATACAGTCATCAATCAAATCTAACACGCGACCGAACGGAGTAAAATACAGACCCAATTTAGCCTTATTCGGCAATTTTTCATGCAGATATTTAATCGGTGACGGCACATTGAGCAACAACAAACGACGCAAACCTTGTTGCATCGCCACCGCTTGCTCAAACTCTGTTTCAAACAGTTTGATACCTACCGCATCTTTTTCATCTACAATGGCTGGGAACGCTTTGACGCTAAAACCACGTTGTTTTTGTTCGTAACATTGTGGTAAATCTGCAAAAGCTCCAAATATGTAGCCCGCTTTGCTCAATGCCATCATCTGCCACTGCAGAAATACTTTCCTGCACACGATCTTTTAAGTTGAATTTCAGCTCATCCAAATTCATGGATTCGGCAATTTTCTTGCCGTTTTCATCCACCACACGGAACGTCATTTTCAAATGGCTTGGAATTTGTTCCCAATTCCAATGTTCCGCTTCTACGGTAACGCCCGTCATACGACGCAATTCATAAATCAGCGTATCTAATAACGGTTTTTCCAACGGTACGGCTCGACTTAAAAAAGCTTGAGCATAATTAGGTGCAGGCACAAAATTACGGCGATAAGATTTCGGCAGAGATTTAATCAGCGCAATCACCAATTCTTCCCGCAAGCCCGGTATTTGCCAATCAAAACCCGTCATTTCCACTTGGTTGAGCAACGGCAACGGAATATGCACGGTCACGCCGTCCGCATCGGTGCCTGGTTCAAATTGATACGTCAGTTTGAATTTCAAATTGCCTTGATGCCAGAAATTCGGGAAATCCAACTTGCTCACTTGTTCCGCATCATCATTAATCAAGAATGAACGTTCAAAATTAAGCAATTCAGGATCTTTTTGCTGCGCCTTTTTCCACCAGGTATCAAAATGTTTTTGGGAAACCACTTCCGTACCAATACGCTGATCGTAAAATTCAAAAAGCGTGCGATCATCCACCAAAATATCGCGGCGGCGGCTTTTGTGTTCCAACTCTTCTACTTCTCGAACGAGTCGTTGATTTTCTTTGAAGAATTTATGTTTGGTATTCCAATCCCCTTCCACTAAGGCAGATTGAATAAAGATCTCGCGGCTCACCGTTGGATCGATAGAACCGTAATTCACTGGTCGAGCAGCCACAATCGGCACACCGTAAAGCGTGACTTTTTCATCGGCAATTACCGCCCCACGAGATTTCGACCAACGCGGTTCTGAATAGGATTTTTTAATTAAATGCTCGGCAAGTGGCTCGATCCATTCTGGCTCGATTTCCGCCACCATACGCCCCCAAAGTTTGGAGGTTTCCACTAACTCTGCCGCCATCACCCATTTCGGTTGTTTTTTGAAAAGCACAGAATTGGGGAAAATTGCAAAATGGGCATTACGTGCACCAAGATATTGTTGTTTTCTCCGCTTCTTTTAAACCGATATGAGAAAGCAAACCGCTTAAAAAGTGCGGTATGAATTTGCTGATATTCTGCTTTTTCAGAATTAATCGGCAAGCCCATTTCACGCACAGTTAAACGAATTTGATGATAAATATCCTGCCATTCACGAATACGTAAATAATTTAAGAAATCCTTTTGGCATTGACGGCGGAATTGGTTTTTACTCAATTCTTTTTGTTGTTCTTGTAGGTAACGCCAAAGATTGAGGAAAGCCAAGAAATCTGATTTCTTATCAGCAAAACGACGATGTTTTTTTCATCAGAAGCTTGCTGTTTTTTTCTTGTGGGCGCTCGCGAGGATCTTGAATGGATAACGCAGCGACAATAATCATCACTTCATGCAACGCACCTTGTGAGACAGCGCTCAGCAACATCTTTCGCTAAACGAGGATCCACAGGGAGTTGAGCTAATTGACGACCTACTGCCGTTAATTGACGTTTCTCGCCCTGCTTTGGTGCGAACCATTTCAAACGCACCCAATTCTTCCAACAGTTTTATCCCATCTTGAATATGGCGTTTATCTGGCGCATCCACAAATGGGAAAGCTTCAATATCATCCAAACCCAATGCTGTCATTTGCAAAATAACGGAGGCTAAATTGGTGCGCAGAATTTCAGGATCGGTAAACTCTGGACGAGAATTAAAATCCTCTTCCGAATATAAACGAATACAAATCCCTTCACTTACACGACCACAACGACCTTTACGCTGATTAGCAGATGCCTGTGAAATAGGTTCAATCGGTAAACGTTGTACTTTGGTGCGATAGCTATAACGGGAAATGCGCGCAGTACCTGGGTCAATCACATATTTAATGCCCGGCACGGTCAATGAGGTTTCTGCGACGTTGGTCGCCAACACGATGCGATTTAATCCGCTCGGATGGAAAATTTTATTCTGTTCTTGCGCAGACAAGCGAGCAAAGAGCGGTAGAATTTCCGTGTGTTTTAGATTTTGTTTTTGTAAAGCTTCGGCGGTATCACGAATTTCACGCTCACCGTTCATAAAGATCAAAATATCGCCTCGACCTTCCGCTTGCAGTTCATCCACCGCGTTAAGAATGCCTTGTAGCTGATCTTGATCGTCTTCTTCCACTACGGGACGATAACGCACTTCAACAGGATAGGTTCTGCCCGAGACTTCAATAATCGGGGCATTGTTGAAATGTTTGGAAAAAAAGCGTTCCACATCAATGGTCGCGGAAGTGATGATAAGTTTTAAATCACGACGACGTGGTAAAAGCTGTTTCAGATAACCGAGAATAAAATCATTGTTTAGAGCTACGTTCGTGCGCTTCATCGATAATCAAACAAGAATATTGATTGAGAAAACGATCGTTTTGAATTTCTGCTAACAGGATCCCGTCGGTCATCAACTTGATTTGCGTATCATCACTGATTTGATCGTTAAAACGAACCTTATAACCAACTAAACCGCCAAGCTCCGTTTCCAGTTCTTCCGCAATACGCGCCGCCACCGAACGAGCAGCAATACGACGAGGCTGAGTATGACCAATCATGCCCTAAATTGCCGAAACCTAATTCCAAACACATTTTCGGCAATTGGGTGGTTTTACCTGAACCGGTTTCCCCTGCCACCACGATGACCTGATGCTCAGAAAGCAGTTTTTGAATTTCTGCTTTACGTTGACTAACGGGCAAACTCTCTGGAAAAAAACAATCGGGATTTTTTTAACCGCACTTTTTACGATTTTTCTACACGTAATTGAGCCTGTTCAATCTGCAGCTGGATTTCAGCAGCAACGGCTTGTTGAGCCTCTTGGCTTTTAATTTTTCCAATACCATGAATGCGGGCGGATAAACGACGTTGATCCACCAGCATGATATCCTTGAGTTTCGAAAAGAGAGATTGTTGTATCGGATTTAATTCACGTTTGACTGATTTGTTCTTCATACTGATTTACTTTTTAAAAACCACCGTAAGCCAAGCAAAGCCAACCAATTAAAAAAATAACGTGCCTCCAATCGGTGTCACCCAAACGAGGAATTTGCCAGCACCAAGCGCAAGTGCATAAAGGCTGCCACTAAAAAGAAGAATGCCGTACGCCCAAGTCCCTGCAGCAAGATTAACTATTTTGTTTGCAATCAATGATTCACGGCATAATTGCAAAATGCCAATCGCTAAAATCGCAATGGTGTGGAACATTTGATATTTCACACCCGTTTCAATCCACGCTAATTCTTTAGGTTCTAAAACCTTGCTTAATCCATGTGCCGCAAAAGCACCAATCGCCACACATAAAAAAAGCCGCTTAATCCCGCGATAAATAACCATTTGTTTTTCATTTAAAATTTTCCTATTAATACCGCTAAAATCCCTGCGGCGATGAGAGGTCCCACCGGAATACCGCCTAAGAAAGACACACCAATAATCGTACCAATTAATAACCCTGTGACTAAAACAGGTTGTTCACTCATTAATGGCACGCCTTTCCCCGCAAGCCATGCGACGAATACTCCCGTTAAAATAGACACGCCCATTTTCCAGTTTAAAAATGAACTGAGATCGGGCAGTTGGATTTTTCCCGACACTAACGGCGCTAGGACACCAATCGTTAAAATGATGATCCCGATTTTGACACCGTATTGTTCGAGTATAGGAATGTATTTGGATAATAAGGTTTGCTGCATGATTAACAGCACGGCGGCTGAGATGGTAATCGCGCTATTTTGGCTAATTAAACCTAAAACAATTAAGAAAACCAATAACAACGCGACCATATTGAATTGTAATGTCATAATACCTCTAAAGTGCGGTCAAAAAACTGACCATTTTTATGCGTGTAAAGTTTTTGTAAATTATACCAATTTCTTGCTTTTCTGTGTTTTTTATTTAGTGAAAAAAAGCTAGAATACAAGTCAACTTTCTTCTCATACTCCCTGTTTTTACTAAGGTTTTTTGCCCTATGTCGAATGTCGTCAGCCCTGAATTAATTAAAACTGTTGTCCTGCTTGCTACCAGTGTCACTATCGTGCCGCTTTTTAAGCGTATTGGCTTAGGTAGCGTGTTGGGTTATTTAGTGGCAGGCTGTTTAATTGGTCCTTCCGTTTTCGGCGTAGTGAAAGATGCCGAATCGATTCTGCATATGGCTGAACTTGGCGTGGTGATGTTCTTATTCATCATCGGTTTAGAGATGCATCCAGAACGTTTATGGGCCATGCGAAAAGCGATCTTTGGACGGGGCTTTCTACAAGTAGGGCTATGTGGTGCTCTGCTTACCTTTGCGGGTATCTATATTTTAAATCTTCCTAAAGAAGTCGCATTTATTGCGGGTATGGGCTTTACCCTTTCTTCCACCGCTATTGTGATGCAGGTATTAGAAGAACGCGGGATTACGAATACACCAAAAGGCCAACGAGTTATTTCTACCTTAATTTTTGAAGATTTATCCATTGTGCCATTATTGGCTTCTATTGCCTTTTTAACGCCTGAAACCAAACATATTGAACATCAAACCAAACTGGACATCTATTGCTATTGCACTCGGCGCCGTTGTCGGTTTAGTGGTTGCGGGTAAATGGTTAATGAACCCAATTTTCCGTTTGATTTCCAAAGCTCATATTCGCGAAATGATGACAGCTGCCGCTTTACTTGTGGTGTTAGGTGCGGCATTAGCCATGGAAGCGAGCGGCCTTTCAATGGCGATGGGCGCATTCGTTGCGGGTGTAATGCTTTCAGAATCCGCATTCCGCCACCAATTAGAAGCCGATATTGAACCATTCCGTGGTTTATTGCTCGGTCTCTTCTTTATGGGCGTGGGAATGTCGCTTGACCTCAGTTTAGTCTTCAATGATGCGGTTGGTTGTTAGGTATCGTATGCCTTTACATCGTCGGCAAAGCCTTAGCCGTTTATACCGTAGCTCGTATTACGAAACTAGACCGTACCGAATCTGTTGGACGAATGACCATCATGGCGCACGGTGGGGAATTTGCATTCGTACTCTTCTCTGCTGCGACCACTGCAGGCGTGATGACAAAAGATCAAAATGCAACCTTTACCGCTGCGGTGATTATCTCAATGTTATTCTCACCATTGATTGGCTTATTAATGCGTAAAATTAACCAACGCAAATCAGCGAATCAAGAGGAAAAAGTCGATACTAGCGATCTCGATCCAATTGTGGATTTAGAAGATAGCGTGCTCGTGATTGGTTTTGGTCGTTTCAGCCAAATCGTGTGTCAATCGCTTCTTGTTCGAGGTATTAACGTCTCGGTGATTGACCGCAACATCGAAAACATTCGTGCAGCAGCGAAATTCGGTTTTAAAGTCTATTACGGTGACGGTATTCGTCTTGATGTATTACGTGCTGCGGGTATCGAAAAAGCTAAATGTGTTGTCATCGGGATTAACGATACACAACGTATTGAAAATATTGTTGAGAATCTGAAAGATGCTTATCCGAAACTCCCAATTTTGGCTCGAACTTATGACCGTAAAACGACAGTAAGTCTTATTAAGAAAGATGTGGACTTTATTGTACGTGAGACCTTTGAGTCTGCCCTCACTCTCAGTCATGCAACCTTAGTGCAATTAGGTGTAAATAAAATTGAAGCAGATGAAATCATTGCGGAAGTTCGTTATTTAGATCAAGAACGCTTGAATGAAGAAGTTTTACATGGTTTCTCAACGGACATCATCCGAAAATATTGGATGCCAAAACCCTTCATCAAACCACATTCTGATGCTGAAGCATTAAATGAAGAAACGGCTGAAATCTTAGAAAAAGAAGATGATACCAATGATGAAGCAGCGGTTGAAACCCTTCTTCATGATGATTCTGAAACCGAAAAACAAAAAGAAGTCGAATAATCAAAAAAGCCCGATAAATCATTATCGGGCTTTTTTATTAGCTTTCATTGTCACAACCCAGCAGTTGTGGATTTGTTTATTTCGCTCAAAATCAAGCGGTAAGGTTTTCGCTGAAATTTCGACCGCACTTAATCCCTAATTCATCTAACGCCTCAAAATCCATTTTAAAACCACGTTTATTGTTCGAGAACACGATGGTGCCGTTAGGACGTAAAATACGTTTGAGATTACGCATTAATTTGATGTGATCACGTTGTACATCCCAACTATCTTCCATACGTTTAGAATTCGAGAATGTTGGCGGATCCACGAAAATTAAATCAAACTGGCGATCACATTTCTCTAACCACTGCAAACAATCTGCCTGGATGAGCTTGTGCTGCTTGCCTTCAATATCATTTAAAATCAGGTTTTGCTCTGCCCAGTTTAAATAGGTGTTAGACATATCCACGGTCGTCGTCGATTTTGCCCCACCTAATGCAGCATGCACCGTAGCCGAACCAGTATAAGCAAAAAGATTAAGGAAGTCTTTGCCTTTTGCCATTTCACCAAGCATTTTACGGGTTAAACGATGATCTAAGAATAATCCTGTATCCAAGTAATCCGTTAGATTCACCCAAAGCTGAGCGCCGTATTCATTCACATAAAAATATTCGCCTTTATTAGCCAATTTTTCATATTGATTCGTGCCTTTTTGTTTTTGACGCACTTTCAAAATCAGTTTATTGGTTTCAATACCGGTGACTTGCAAGGTTGCAGTCACGGCATCCAATAAACGTTGACGGGCTTTGTTTTCATCAATATTTTTGGGTGCGGCATACTCTTGCACCACAATATGATCGCCATAGCGATCTACTGCCACGTTATATTCCGGTAAATCGGCATCATATAAACGATACGCATCAAGACCTTGCTGCTTCGCCCATTTTTCAATTTTCTTGATATTTTTCTGCAAACGATTCGCAAAATCCACCGCTACCGTTGAAGTGCGGTCAAATTCAAGCGGATTTTCAGCCGCACTTTCTTTGCGTTCTGAAATTTGATAATTCTTCTGAACACAATCTAACGGACCGTTTTTCGCTTTAAATTGACGATGAGAACGCATACGCAAGCAATCAAGCAACGTAGATTCACTACTGAAAATCGACGCATTCCAACCACCAAATTCATTTTTAAGACGTTGTCCAAAGACTGAATATAGCGCAATCAAAGCAGGAGTTGTGCCTAAACGTTCACCGTAAGGCGGGTTACAAATCACTGTTCCCACTTCATCTGGACTTGGATTTTTTAATGCGGCGACATCACCTTGTTTCCACTGAATTAAATGTGCTACGCCTGCATTTTGTGCGTTCTTTTGCGCTTTTTTCAGTACGCGATGATCGAGATCGAAGCCATAAAAATGTGGTTTTGGATTTTGATTAAAATAAGTTTCAGCTTGCTGTACCGCTTCTGCTTTCACCTTATCCCAAAGCATCTTGATTATGCCCTTTCCAGCAATCAAAGCCCCAATGTAAACGATGTAATTGCGGCGCAATTTGTGCTTCCATCTGTGCCGCTTCGATTAACAAGGTACCTGAACCGCACATTGGATCCACTAAATGGTGTCCCTTTTTTCCAACCTGAACGAAGCACTATCGCAGCAGCTAAGGTTTCACGTAAAGGCGCTTGGCCCTGTATCTTCACGATAGCCACGTAAATGCAATGCTTCGCCACTTAAATCGAGTGAAACGACGAGTTCTTCTTTATTCAAATAAACATGAATTCGCACATCTGGATAGTCTTTATCCACATTTGGGCGCGCTTTCCCTTGGCGTTCAAAATAATCCACAATGGCATCTTTCACACGCATCGCACCAAATTGGGTGTGACGAATTTCTTGGTTTGTCCCGTTGAAATCGACAAAAAATGTGGCTTTCTCATCAAAATAACTTAACCAATCCTGCCCTGTCACAATTGAATACAAGTCTAAATCACTATATACCTTGCCATTTACAATCGGTAACAAAATACGTGAAGCTAAAGCGTGACCATAATAAGCTGCGATAAAGTGTTTCATCATCAGCCTGAAAATGTACGCCGCCTTGTGCAATTTTACATTCCGTTGCACCAAGCTCTGTCAGTTCGACTTTTAAGAGTTCTTCAAAACCACGGGCAGTTGTGGCAAATAGTTGTTTCATGCGTTTTCTCGATAGGGAAAAATTGGGCGGATTATAGCACGAAAGTGCGGTTAAATTTGGGGATATTTCAAGAATATTCCCCCTCTTTTGTAAAGAGGGGGCGAGGGGGAGATTTTGATTATTTACTTAAACATTGAGCATAGCTATCAGCGGTAGCTTGAAGGAAATTCGCATAGGAATTTGGACCAAGCTGTACGTTATCGCCAATAGGATCTAAACGACCTACGTTAACTTTTGTACTTTGAGCAAGAGAATCAATCACTTTTGGTGTGAATTGAGGCTCAGCAAAAAGACAATTTACACGATGTTCTTCAATTTCTTCTTTGATGTGAGCAATGGTTTTTGCACCTGGTGCCACTAATGGATTAATGGTGAAATAACCGGTTTGATTTAAACCATAAGCATCATTGAAATAGCTATAAGCATCATGGAACACAAAGAAGCCTTTATCTTTAAGTGGCGCTAATTGTGCTTTGATTTTATCGCTTTGCTCGGTCAAAGTGCGGTTAAAATCGGCTAAGTTTTTCGCGATGAGCTCTTTTTTATCCGGATATTGTTCTGTTAATTTATCCGCCACTTTCTGTGCCACAATTTGGCTAATGGCTGGTGAATACCATAAATGCCAGTTTACACTTAAACCATTTTCATCTACATCATGATGGTGATCGTGATGCTCATGAGCATGTTCGTGTTTATGATCGTGTCCATGTTCGTGTTTATGGTCGTGCCCATGTTCATGTTTATGATCATGGCTGTGGCCATGCTCGTGCTCATCATCTTCATGATAATGCTCATGATGAACTTTACTTAAAAGCGGTTTAATTTCTGGAATATCAGAAATATTGATGACTTTTTTGCTATCAATTTGGCTAATTGGTTTTGCTAAGAAAGCGTCAATATCTTCACCAACCCAAAGCACTAAATCCGCCGATTTCACTTTTTGCACATCTGAAAGTTTTAAGCTGTAATCATGAGGAGAAGCACCCAGCTGGCACTAAAATTTGCGTATCCGTTACACCATTGGCAATAGACGATGTAATAAAACCGAGGGGTTTTCACGGATGCCAATACATCTGCATTTGCCATCATTGGAAGCGTTAAAAGTGCGGTAGAAATTGCACTCATTTTTAATACTTGTTTCATTTTTGTTTCCTTACTTTTATTGGGAATTATTCTCAAAGCCAACATAGACTACGCCTTTTTGATAAAATTGCAACATTTCAAATTAAAAAAATGAAGTGATATTTCTTCATCTTATTGAATACTTTTATTCATAAAGAAAAAGCAACGTTTTCACGTTGCTTCATTTCTTTATTTTAATAACTTGTCTATTACCCTAGAAACGGCAAAAAATCCAAAAGGTTGCGGTGATCATGGTTGCTGCACCAAAGCCATTTGCACAATTCATGGTGGCTGATACTTCACAGCCCTCGCCCATTTTAGGGAAAATCAGAGGCTGACTGGAAAACACCGCATCAACTGCGAACTTACGTTGTGGATTTTGGGTAAAATTAAAATCTTTACGTAAAACTGACCGCACTTTCGCCAATAATGGATCTTGGATCGTTTTGCTTAAATCAGCAATTTGGATTTTGGATGGATCTGTCTGACCACCTGCGCCACCAATAGTAATAATCTTGATTTTATTACGTTTGCAATAGGCAATCATCGCCGCTTTGGTTTTTCACATTATCAATGGCATCAATGACATAATCATAGCCACGATTTAAGTATTCAGCTTGATTATCCGGTGAAATGAAATCATCGATAATATTCACCACACATTCTGGGTTAATCAGCTTAACGCGCTCTGCCATCACTTCCGTTTTAAGCTTGCCAATATTGCCGCTTAATGCAGGAAGCTGACGATTAATATTGGTGACACAAATGTCATCCATATCAATCATGGTGATCTGCCCTACGCCACTTCGCGCAAGCGCTTCCACCACCCACGAACCTACGCCGCCAATACCAATGACGCACACATGAGCCTGACGCAAACGCGCCAAGCCTTCTGGTGTATAAAGGCGACCAATGCCGCCAAAACGTTGTTCGTAGTTATCGACACGAGCCATTATTGTAGTACCCAAACACGTCCATAGTGTTTTGATAAACCTGCGATGTGACCTGCTTGATCGCCAATACCACGGTATAAGTCAAAGTGGTGACCATTTACCGCACCGCCCACATCAAGCGCCACCATTAAGTGTAATTTGTGTGAGCCCATCCAGTTACCGTTGTTATCAATATCTGGCACTTCAACCAATAATACGGTACCAGAAGGAATGACATTGCGATCAGAAGCAACAGCAGCCATTGGCACTAAAGGCACACCAGCAGAACCTTTCACTTTACCTGTCGGATCGTTTTTAAAGAAAACATAAGATGGGTTACGCTCTAACAATTCCTGTACACGAGATGGGTTTGCTTTACCCCATTCACGAATCGCTTGAATAGACATTTTTTCTTTTGGAATTTCACCATCTTCTACTAACAAGCGACCAACTGCTTGATATTTATAACCATTTTGACCTGCATAAGCTAAATAATTTAAATTTCCATCGCCGTAATCCACATAACCACTACCTTGTACACCAAGTAAGAAGTTATCCATCATTGAATCACTATAAGCAAGCTCTAAGCCTTTTCCTGCCAATGCACCATTGTAAATTTCCGCACGGCTATAACGTTTATAACTTGGCATTGCATAAATTGGGTATTGGTATTTGCCTTGTGCCGTACGACGAGCATGAATAACCGGCGAATAATAACCCGTCATCAAGACGTTTTGATAACCATCAAAACCTTTCATAATTTGAGGATTAATGCCATATTGTGCTAATTCATTCACATTAGCCCCTGCAAGTACCCAGTTTGTAATTTTTCCATAATTCGCGGCAAAGCGATTGGTAATTGAGTTTGAATAGCCACGTACGTTAGAAAGCTGCGTTAAAAAATCACCTTGGTTGACGACCGCACTTTTGTTCTCCACGGATGCCACTGGACTTAAAATAGATTGTTGATAATTACGTCCGCTATACTTTGCTCCAAATTTTTGTGGATCATCACCTGTCGCAGTACGCGGTACGCTTGAATTATTTTTTGAAGAGACTTTACTTGGTGCTGAACCACATGACGCAAGCACCGAAACTGCCGCCATTACAGACAGAATTTTTACAGCGAGATTTTGACGAAATTTCATTCTTATTTTCCTAAATTAAACTAACTCAATACAAAGTTGCATACGCTATCAAAAATTCCCTTTTAGGACTAGCACTATTTCATAAAATGGTTAATTAATATTCACATTGTTTATTTTCTTAACAAACGGAAAGTCAAATTCAGTTTAAATCTTGCAATAATTTTTGAAACGAGTATATTACGCGCCTCAGACGCGGGGTGGAGCAGCTTGGTAGCTCGTCGGGCTCATAACCCGAAGGCCGTCGGTTCAAATCCGGCCCCCGCAACCAAATTACAAAGCACCGAAATTTCGGTGCTTTTTCGTTTTAAATAAAGGTAAATTTAATCGAAATAAAAAGGCACAATGTCGTGAAAACATTATGCCTTTATCTATCAATCTTGTTAGATTTGATATTTTGTTTTATCGCCAATATCAAAATGCAGTGGCATTCGCCATTTTTGAACTGCAAGAATCAATAATAATCCGCCGACAATCAACGATAAAATTCGAGCAATCCAACCACCTTCAAATACCCAAGCAAACCAAAGTGCGGCGACAAATGCAGGTTGTAAATTTAATAGCGGTACTCTAAAACAGAAGTATTCTTTAAAACATAAACCGCCCAGTGTGACCAATGCACCACCCAACGCTAATTCATGCCAACCTAAAAGCGCACATAAGAGTGCAAGCCACGTGGCAAATTGAAATGTTAAGCGGAAATGCTTTAAATAAATATGAAGCGATGATGCACAACAAGTTGCCGCAATCAATACGGCAATTTGAGCCTGTTGAGGATACCAAGTTAAAGCCAAGATGCTAAATGCCGCAATGACAAAGCCTGTGCGATAAATAATGACGGTGAGTTTATCCCAAACATCCATTGGAGATTCAATATGTGGATCAGCCATGCTATTTCCTTATTTTTGATGATAAAAAGTGCGGTCAAAAACACTCTCATTTTTGACCGCACTTTACATTGAGATTATTTTAATCGATCTAAAATCTTTTGATGAATGCCACCAAAGCTACCGTTTGACATCACAAGAATGTGATCCGTTGGTTTCGCTTCAGCCACAATCATATCCACCAATTTATCAACGTTTCCTGTGTAATGTGCCGGTTGCACACATTGTCCCGCAATTTCAGCCACATCCCATGGAATATTATCTGGTTGTAGCATAAATACCGCATCAGCTCGCCCAAGTGCTGGCGCAATTTCATCTTTATGCACGCCCATTTTCATGGTGTTTGAACGAGGCTCTAATACGGCAAGAATACGTACGCCACCACCTACTTTGTCACGCAACGCCGTGAGTGTCGCCAGAATGGCTTCTGGATGGTGAGCGAAGTCATCATAAACCGTAATACCGTTTACTTCACCCTTCACTTCTAAACGACGTTTTGCATTGATAAAGCTACCTAATGCATGACATGCATCTTCAATTTTGACACCCGCATGGTAAGCCGCCGCAATCGCCATTAAAGCATTGTGCATATTGTGCTGTCCAACAATATTCCATTTCACTTCAGCCACTTTTTTACCGTGATGGAATACGGCAAATTCAGAACAATCATTGGTAATACGTTCCGCAAACCATTCTTTATCTTTACCGATAAATTGCTGTTCTGACCAACAACCCATATTGAGGGTTTCTTTCACACTCTGTTCATCTGCAAAAGAAAGAACGCGTCCTGTGGAAGGAATGGTTCTGATCATATGATGGAATTGACGCTGGATCGCGTGAAGATCATCGAAGATATCAGCATGATCGAAGCTGATATTGTTAATGATCAAAGTTTTCGGATTGTAATGTACAAATTTAGAACGCTTATCAAAGAACGCCGTATCATATTCATCCGCTTCAATCACGAAAGAACTCACTTTCCCCTAAACGAGCAGACGTACCAAAATTCCCCGCAATACCACCGATTAGGAAACCTGGGTTTTAGCCCATTTTGTTCTAAAATCCAAGTCAACATACCCGTTGTTGTGGTTTACCATGTGTACCTGAAACCGCTAACACCCAACGATTACGTAATAAATGATCATGTAACCATTGTGGGCCTGATGTGTAAGGCAAGGCATTATCCAAAACATATTCCACGCAAGGATTACCACGCTTCATGGCATTTCCGACAATCACCATATCGGGTGCAGGCTGAAGTTGAGCCACATCATAATTAGGAATAATTTCAATACCCTGCTCTTGTAAAAAAGTGCTCATTGGCGGGTAAACATTAGTATCGGAGCCTGTGACTTTATAGCCCATTTGTTTGGCAATCATCGCAACACCACCCATAAAGGTCCCGCAGATGCCTAAAATATGAATATGTTTCATTGTTCTTCTCTAGTTGCTAAAAATGCTGACTATGATAAATCAACTCAAAGATTGAGTAAATAAGGGCTGTTTACATAAACAGCCCTCTTTCTTATTTGATTCGCTCAAAGCCTGCTTGAAGATCGGCAATTAATTCATCCGTGTCTTCAAATCCAATATGCACACGAATTAATGAGCCTGTTAATTTACGCTCAATACCTGGGCGAATTTTCGCAATTTCTTCCGGTTGATTGCATAAAATGAGCGATTCAAACCCGCCCCAAGAATAAGCCATTGTGAAAAGATCAAAGTGATCCATAAAGGCGGAAAGCTCTTCATCATTTAAACGTTTATGTAATTCAAAAGAGAATAAACCGCTTGCGCCGGTAAAATCACGTTTAAAGTTTTCATGGCCTGGACAGCTTGGTAACGCAGGATGATACACTGCTTTAACTTGTGGTTGTTCACTTAACCATTTGGCCACTTTTAAACTACTTTCATGATGTTGTTTTAATCGCACACCTAAGGTGCGAATACCACGAGCTGTCGTATAAGCAGAATCAGCATCAACCATTTGTCCCCATTAAATAGGAATGCTCGCGCAATTTATCCCAAGTACGCGCATTAGCCACTGCGGTACCGATCATAATATCAGAATGCCCCACTAAATATTTGGTCCCAGCTTGAATAGAGATATCAATACCGTGTTCTAACGCTTTGAATAGTACGCCTCCTGCCCATGTATTATCGATCATAATGACGATTTCAGGGCTCACTGCTCGAACCGCTTTAACAATCGCAGGAATATCAGGCACTTCCATCGTTAAAGAACTTGGAGACTCTAAAAATAAGACTTTCGTATTTGGCTGCACGAGTTTGGCAACATCTGCGCCTATCATGGGATCATAATAGGTCGTATCAATATGCATTTTTTTCAAAATTACATTACAAAAATCTTGTGTCGGCTCATAGGCTGCCCCTGTCATTAAGACATGATCGCCTGTTTCCACAAAGGATAAAATAGCATTTGTTACCGCTGCAGCCCCACAAGGATAAAGATAACAGCCTGCTCCGCCTTCCATTTCACACATTAAATCTTGAAGTGCAAAATGCGTTAACGTGCCACGACGACCGTAGAAAAGCTCTCCCTTTGTAACGATTTTTTGTACAATGTTTTTTATCTGCAATAGTCTCAAATACTAAAGAAGATGCACGTTGAACCACGGGGTTAACTGAGACCTTGAGTAAAAGCGTTTTTTACGCCCTGCATGAACCAGTGTGGTCGATAAAGGTATGATGTTCTGACATATATTTCACCTGTAACTTAGACAATATTAATTAATTCAATAGATAAAAACAGCTGTTAAAGTGCGGTTAATTTTCTTAAAATAATCGGCGACTTTTTGCATCCGCAAAATTTTTATTAACTTTCATATAGGAATTATGACTATGGTATTAGTAACTCGTCAAGCTCCAGATTTTACTTGCGCTGCAGTTTTAGGCAACGGAGAAATCGTTAATAACTTCAATTTCAAGAAACACATCAATGGTAAAGCGGCAGTATTATTCTTCTATCCATTAGACTTTACTTTCGTTTGCCCATCTGAGTTAATCGCATTCGACCACCGTTACGAAGAGTTCAAAAAACGTGGTGTTGAAGTTGTTGGTGTATCTATCGACTCAGAATTCACTCACAACGCATGGCGTAATACCCCAACTGAAAACGGCGGTATCGGTGCAGTTAAATATGCATTAGCTGCAGACGTTAAACACGAAATCGCTAAAGCATACGGTATCGAACACCCTGAAGAAGGTGTTGCGTTACGTGGTTCATTCTTAATTGACAAAAACGGCGTTGTTCGTCACCAAGTGGTTAATGACTTACCATTAGGTCGTAACATCGATGAAATGTTACGTATGGTAGATGCATTACAATTCCACGAAGAACACGGTGAAGTTTGCCCTGCTCAATGGGAAAAAGGCAAAGAAGGTATGAAAGACAGCCCTGAAGGTGTTGCTAAATACTTGAAACAAAACGCTGACAAACTTTAATTTTTAAGAAAAAGCCACATTAAGTGGCTTTTTTTATTTTTGTAGATCCTTTAGAATGAGCGTATCTTTAACCAAAGTGCGGTTATTTTTTATGAAATATAATATTCCTATTTTTCTGACGATTCTCCGAGTGATTTTAATCCCATTCTTCGTCGTGGCATTTTATTTACCAATCCCTTCTGCTCCTTTTATTACAACGCTCATTTTCTTTATTGCTGGTGTCACCGACTGGTTTGATGGCTATCTCGCACGAAAATTAAAACAAACAACCCGTTTCGGTGCTTTCCTTGATCCTGTAGCTGATAAAGTGATGGTTATTACCGCACTTGTATTAATTGTGGAATATCAACATTCTTTTCTGGATTACTATTCCCTGCTATTATTATGATTTCACGTGAAATCATTATCTCTGCTTTACGTGAATGGATGGCTGAATTGGGTGAACGTAATAAAGTAGCCGTTTCATGGATGGGAAAAGTGAAGACAACCTCTCAAATGCTAGCTTTAGGTGGGTTACTCTGGCGATATAATGTCTATATGGAAACATTGGCAATCATACTTCTCTACTTGGCAGCAATCTTAACAGTATGGTCAATGCTCCAATACTTGAAAGCAGCTAAAGGTAGCTTATTAGATAACATTGAATTATAGAATTGGCTAAATTTTAAATAAAAGGTGCGGTTATTTTAATCGCACTTTTTATTTTTGAATTATTTTTAACCAATCAAAAAAAATTTTTACGAATTTTATTTGACACAATGAGATAAATCCGTAAAATACGCCCCGTTGTTTGGCAACAAGCAAACGCGGGAATAGCTCAGTTGGTAGAGCACGACCTTGCCAAGGTCGGGGTCGCGAGTTCGAGCTCGTTTCCCGCTCCAATTTGCCCGAGTGGTGGAATCGGTAGACACAAGGGATTTAAAATCCCTCGCCTTTCGAGGCGTGCCAGTTCAAGTCTGGCTTCGGGCACCATTTCAAAATTATACCAGTGGGTCGTTAGCTCAGTCGGTAGAGCAGCGGACTTTTAATCCGTTGGTCGAAGGTTCGAATCCTTCACGACCCACCACTTTAAATCAGCACCTTAACGGGTGTTTTTTTATGCCTAAAATTTAGGGTAACGACTTTCCTACTCTCTTTTCTAAAAAACACATAAAAAAATAACCGCACTTGCGTACGGTTACTTATCTATAGTTATTTTAAACGATTAGCCGTGATAACGTCCTACGCCTAATTCATCTTCCTTACGAGTACGGTTCATCACTTCTTGCGGAGATTGTGCAATACGTAATCCCATTTGATCTTCAGTACGTACCACATCGCCACGCAGAGAGTTAGTATAAACATCCGTAATTTTGATATCGACAAACTTACCAATCATATCTGGTGAGCCTTGGAAATTCACAATACGGTTGTTTTCAGTACGTCCTGTTAATTCCATAATATCTTTCTTAGACGGCCCTTCCACCAACACGCGTTGCTCTGTACCAAGCATACGGCGGCTATATTGTGCCGCTTGTTGGTTGATACGCTCTTGTAAAAGATAGAGACGTTGTTTTTTCTCTTCCTCGGTTACATCATCTGGCATGTCTGCTGCAGGTGTGCCTGGACGCGCGGAATAGATAAAGCTAAAGCTCATATCAAAATTCACTTGCGCAATTAGATTCATTGTTTGTTCAAACTCTTCATTGGTTTCACCTGGGAAGCCCACAATGAAATCTGAGCTGATTTGAATATTTGGACGCACCGCACGTAATTTACGAATGATCGATTTATATTCTAACGCGGTATGACCACGTTTCATCATGGTTAAAATACGGTCAGAACCAGCTTGTACCGGCAAGTGTACGAAGTCCACTAATTCTGGTGTATCGCGATACACGTCAATAATATCGTCAGTAAATTCGATTGGGTGACTGGTGGTAAAACGTAAACGGTCGATACCGTCAATAGACGCCACTAAACGCAACAATTCCGCAAATGTACAGATACCGCCATCAAATGTCGGGCCACGATACGCATTTACGTTTTGGCCTAATAAATTGATTTCACGAACACCTTGATCGGCCAACTGCGCAATTTCAAATAATACATCATCAACAGGACGGCTCACTTCTTCACCACGGGTATAAGGCACCACGCAGTAAGTACAATATTTATTACAGCCTTCCATAATAGACACAAACGCGGTTGGGCCTTCTGCACGAGGTTCCGGTAAGCGGTCAAATTTCTCAATTTCTGGGAAACTCACATCCACCACCGAACTTTTACCGCCACGAATTTGGTTAATCATTTCTGGTAAGCGATGTAAAGTTTGCGGACCAAATACGATATCCACATAAGGTGCACGATGACGAATATGCTCACCTTCTTGTGAAGCCACACAACCGCCCACACCAATCACTAAGTTTGGATTTTGTTTTTTTAATTCTTTCCAACGACCTAACTGATGGAACACTTTTTCTTGTGCTTTTTCACGGATAGAACAGGTGTTAAGAAGTAACACATCTGCTTCTTCTGGAATATCAGTTAATTCCAAACCATGTGTATTTAAGAGAAGATCGGCCATTTTTGATGAATCGTATTCATTCATCTGACAGCCCCATGTTTTAATATGTAATTTTTGCGTCATATTGCTTAAAAAATAAAGATTAGTAAAAAGATAAAATCGGTCGGCTATTGTACAGATTTGTGGGAATTCTGGCTAGTGTAAAATGGACTTTTACCCATTTCGGTATAGAAAAAGTGCGGTTAAAATCACCTGAATTTTAACCGCACTTTGTTTAGTATCCTTCTTCCTCCATATTTGGCAGGAATGTTTTTTGTTTGATTCGTTTCACTCTCGTTTCAATTCGCCCATCTGGATATAGCTCAATTTCACGCCAACCTGGTTGTAAGGTATCTAAAGCAAAATGGTTGCTGTCCGGCTTAAATTGAATACAAGTCGCTGGTGTTGCCATGGTTTGATAACCTTGCCAATAGCCATCGACTTCTTGATGAATATGACGTATAAAATCCCTTTTACATTGTTGAATTGAGCAAGAACCTCTGAGAATTCATGAGCATTCCGTAAGTTATGCTGATCAAGCCATGCTGAATTTGTTGGCAATAAATGGTGATGTAAGACGACTAAGCTATGACGCGCCGGATTTTCCGCTAATTTCATTTTTAACCAATCTAGCTGATAAGCACTTAATTCGCCATGAGGCACACCAGAAACTTGGCTATCTAACAAAATCACTTGCCAATGTTTTCCAAGAAGTAAATGTTTTGACGCATTAATAGGCGGTTGGCTTAAATGCTCGACCATTTTGGGTTGAAAATCATGGTTACCCGGAAGCCAAAATACTGACTTATTTAATGGTTTAACCATTTCAACAAATCGTAGATAACCTTCATCGCTACTATCTTGTACCAAATCCCCCGTCGCAAGCACGACATCATAATCAAAAGATTCTGCCTGAATTTCTTTTAACACCTGAGAAAAGCTTTCGTGCGTGTTAATACCTAATAAGTCTTTGCTTGTATCCTTAAACAAATGAGGATCGGTAATTTGTAATAATTTGACGATCTCACTCGCGGGTTCGCATTCAAATGTATTGCTCATGGGACTCCTATTGCCAGCGCTGCCGCAATTGGGCGTAATTTAATTGAAGCCATTGCAAGCCCATTACTGCAATGCCATTATCAATTTTGCCATTACACATCCATTGATAGGCTTGCTCACGTTTCACCACATGAACACGGATGTCTTCATTTCTCTTCAGCTAAACCATGAAGTCCCTTGGCTTGCGAGCTATCTACTCGACCGACAAACAGATGAATACGCTCGACTACGCCACCCGGGCTATCCCACACGCTTAAACAATGAGTAAGATCTTGAACGGATACGCCTGCTTCCTCTTCACTTTCACGCAAAGCGACTTCTTCAGGTTGTTCACCCTCTTCGACCATGCCGGCGATCAATTCTAATAACCAAGGGGAACGAGCTGATTCAGGTTGATATGCACCAATACGTACTTGCTCAACTAAAACCACCGCATCTTCTTTCGGATCGTAAGCAATCACTGCAGAAGCGGCACCTTTGACCAATAACTCCCGTGTCACAACACCACTTTCGCCACCGGCAAAAAGCTTATGTTTGAAACTGTACTTTCTTAAGTGTAAAAAAACCTTTATAAACAGTTTCTTCATTAAGAACTTCAATATCATGCTGACTAAACTGTTGAATTTCTGACATCGTAAACTCTCCCTAATATCGAGGTCGCATGATACTCCCATAGAAAAAAAAAAAAAACCAAACCCTCCGTGTTTTTGTCGAAACTTTGAAGCCGGTCACAAAAAGAAAACCTATGATGATTTCTTATTCATCATAGGTTTACATTAAAAATTTATTTAAATTAACAAACGCGGCTGGTTATTTCCCCATCTGCCACCTTCGTTTTAATGGTGTCGCCTGTTTTGACTTGTTTCACACTCACAATAGCATGTCCTTTGGCATCTTCTGCGATGGAATATCCTCGTGCTAATACTTTTAATGGGCTTAATCCATCTAACTTGCCACACAATGTCGCCAATTTATTTTGACGTTCCGTGACTTGACGATTCGCCCCTAAATTTAACCGCACTTGTAACTGAGCTAAATATTGGGATTGTTTTTGCAATCGATAAGGCAACGGATTTTGTTTTAAGCGCGCTGAAAGTGCGGTCAATTTTTGCTGCGTTTTATCCATTTGACGCTGCATCGCCAAGACGAGACGATGATGTAATTGCGCCGTTTTGGCTTTTCTGCATCAATAATTGATTTTGCGGATGTTGGTTTTGCAGGCGTAAACGTAACTGTTGTAAACGTTGTTGTTGATGACTAAAAATACGATCTAACGCCATCTCCAAGCGCTGTTGTTTATAAGCTAACTGTTGAAGTAATTCCTGCTGATTGCGACTCACTAACTCCGCCGCTGCAGAGGGTGTCGGTGCACGTAAATCAGCCACAAAATCGGCGATGGTGACATCGGTTTCGTGACCTACCGCACTGATAATGGGTAAATTAGAACGGAAAATCGCACGTGCCACTTCTTCTTCATTAAAGCACCAAAGATCTTCTAAAGAACCACCACCACGACCGACAATCAATACATCCACTTCTTGACGCGCATTAGCGAGCTCAATCATTTGGACGATTTCAGCCGTTGCTTCTTTGCCTTGCACTGCCGTTGGGTAAATCACCACTTTTAAACTGGGATCTCGGCGAGCCAAAATATGCAGAATATCTTGCAAAGCTGCGCCAGTCGAAGAGGTAATAATCCCCACCGCTTTAGCAAAAGTCCGGCAAGCTTTTTCTTCAAGTTTTGTGCAAACAATCCTTCAGCCGCCAATTTCATTTTGAGCGCTTCAAATTGCTGTTGCAATAATCCTTCGCCAGCAGGGTGCATGGATTCAATAATCAGCTGATAATCACCACGAGGCTCATATAAACTGACATTTGCCCGCACCAAGACTCTGCATACCATTTTGCGGACGAAATCCCACGCGCAAATTTTTCATGCGGAACATCGCACCGCGAACTTGGGCATTTTCATCTTTCAGCGTTAAATACCAATGCCCAGACACAGGTTGAGTGAAATTAGAAATCTCCCCTGTAAGCCAAATCTGTGAAAAATTCCCTTCCAGCATTTGGCGGGCTGCGCTGTTCAGTTGGGAAACGGAGTAAATGTTTTCAGACATTATTCAATCAACACCCAACCGTCATCCAGCCAGTTACAAATCGAATCGAGCAATAATTCCATTGTGCTTTCAGGATCTTCTGTATCATTCACTAAATTATTTAAGAATGCCCAATCTAGCGCTTCACCATCGGAAAGACGTTTCAACACTTCCGCTTCAATGACATTCACTTCATCTAACCATTCGCCATTAGCATAAATGCGGAGCGGATTTTCGGTGTAAAGCAATTTGCAGTTATTGTCCTGCATTAATACACCTTGTTCCTCTTCTAAAATTGACCGCACTTCGTCAGGATCGGACATTTCATCGGACACCAACATTTCATAGCGACGTGAGCTCACTGTACTGCTACTGCTTGTTTGAACAAGGCATCAAAGGCTTCAGACTCTGCCAATTTCGCTAAGAATTGTTTTTTCATTGCCTGAATATTTTCATCCGCCAATTTGCCCGTACGCTGCTCTGCTTGCGTTAAGCGTAACGGTAATTGGAATTCGCTTAAATTCAATTCAGGATCTTGATGACAAAACGCTTTATTCACGTTATCGAGAAATGTCCGCTAAATTCGGGTAACGCAAACCAAAAGAAAAGGTCAAACAATCATCTTCAGCCACACCGTAATGCGACATACGAGCTGGAATATAAAGAATATCACCTGGGATTCATCACTTCATCAATCACCAATTCGCCCATATCATCAAAAATACGAATCGGCTGATTCGGTTTAAATTCTGTGGAAGAATCACACCATTTACCTAACTGCCAACGACGATGACCATAGCCTTGCACCAAGAATACATCATATTCGTCATAATGCTTACCAACGGAACCGCCTTTAGGTGCATAGGACACCATAATATCGTCGCGTTGCCACTGTGGGATAAAGCCAAATTTATTCCAAAGCTGACCGAGTTCTGTGCTCCATTGTTCTAAATTTTGGACGAGCACCGACCATTTCTCCGGTACATCTGCAAAATCTTCTTCGGATAACGGACTGAAAAACACTTTCCAATTATCATCTGAAAAGGTTTTTACTAAACGCGCCGTCACATCTTCGCCTTGTGCTAATTCGATGATATCGTCAGGCTCAAATTGACCAACAATTTCAGGCAAGCCATTACGAATAATCAATGGTTTTTTCTGCCAATAATCACGCAGGAAAATTTCAGGGGTAATGCCATCAGGCAGACAATATTGGTTGGAAAGTGCGGTCATTTTTTTACTCCTTTTCCTGTTTTTCTTGTTGGGCTTTTTCTTGTGCGGCTTTGGCTTGCTCTGCTGCACGTTTACGACGAATTTCTTTAGGATCCGCTAACAATGGACGGTAAATTTCAATACGATCACCATCTTTTAACTGATCCGTTAATTTGGCTGGACGGGAATAAATTCCTACTTTATTCTCGCGCAAATCAATCTCGGTAAACTGTTGTAAAATGCCCGATTGTAAAATAGCCGTTTGGATCATCGTGCCTTCATCGACTTTGAAGGATTTTAAATAATAACGATCCGGCAAGGCATAAGCGATTTCAATATTAATTTGGTTCATGTCTTATTCTGTCTTAATGAGTTTTCCGTTATTATAGCGGAAAAGTGCGGTCAATATTAACGATAAAATCAGGAGCACATCATGAATTGGGTATTTTTTGCTATTGGTTCAGCCTTTTTCGCTGGACTTACCGCTATTTTAGGCAAATTAGGGGTTGAAGGCATTAACAGCAATCTCGCGACCTTTATCCGTACAATTGTGGTTTTACTCGTTACAGCGGGTATCATTAGCGCACGCAATGAATGGCAACTGCCACAACATATTGCCGCAAAACCATTTACCTTTTTAATTCTTTCTGGTGTTGCTACGGGCCTATCTTGGCTTTGTTATTATCGCGCGTTACAAATGGCGCCCGCCTCTTGGGTTGCGCCCATTGATAAACTCAGTGTGGTTATTGCCATTATTTTAGGTGTAGTTTTGTTAGGCGAACCCTTAAGTATGAAATTAGTCATAGGAAGTCTATTAATTCTCTCAGGTGTTTTTAGTCTTAGCCTTATACTCGCGTTTTTAGTCTTTAGTCTCTCCCAGGTGTTTAGCTCTGGCAAGCGCTGTGTGCCTTATAGATCCTAGCCTTTATAGATTGAGAAATTAGCCCTTTTTCGCTACAATACGCCACTATTTTTATTCAAGCAGAAAACTATGTCTGAAATTAAACTCATCGTGGGGCTGGGAAACCCTGGCGATAAATATGCGGAAACCCGCCACAATGCAGGTGAATGGCTGATTGAGCGTTTGGCTCGTCGCTTTAATGTTTCGCTTAATGCAGAAAATAAATTCTTTGGTTACGTAGGAAAAACGCTAATTAATGGCAAAGAAGTCCGTTTTTTAGTGCCAACGACGTTTATGAATTTAAGCGGAAAAGCCGTAGGCGCACTTGCTAATTTTTATCGCATCAAACCAGAAGAAATTTTAGTGCTACACGATGAATTAGATTTACCACCAGGCACCGTAAAATTAAAACAAGGTGGCGGACATGGCGGACATAATGGTTTAAAAGATATCGTGGCTCAGCTTGGTAACAGCAACAATTTCTATCGTTTACGCATTGGCATTGGCCATCCTGGACACCGTGATTTAGTTTCAGGTTTTGTGCTTAACAAACCTGCGCCTGCAGAAAGAGAAGCGCTCGATAAAGCGTTAGACGAAGCCACCGATTGCATTGAATTGCTTTTCAAAGAAGGCATGGTGAAAGCCACCAATCGCTTAAACAGTTTTAAAATTTAACTCAAAAGTGCGGTGAAAAAACACCATAAATTTTAACCGCACTTACGCTTACAATAAGGAAAACATCATGGGATTTAAATGTGGTATCGTTGGTTTGCCAAACGTCGGTAAATCTACCCTTTTTAATGCATTAACCAAAGCCGGTATCGAAGCGGCAAACTATCCGTTCTGTACAATCGAACCAAATACTGGCGTGGTACCAATGCCGGATCCGCGTTTAGATGCGTTAGCGGAAATTGTTAAACCTGAACGCGTATTACCCACCACCATGGAGTTTGTGGATATCGCTGGTTTGGTTGCGGGTGCAAGTAAAGGTGAAGGCTTAGGTAATAAATTCCTAGCTAACATCCGTGAAACTGATGCAATTGGTCATGTTGTTCGTTGTTTTGAAAATGATGACATCGTGCACGTTGCGGGTAAGATCGATCCATTAAGCGATATCGAAACCATCAATACCGAATTAGCCCTTGCTGACTTAGACAGCTGTGAACGTGCAATCCAACGTTTACAAAAACGCGCTAAAGGTGGTGATAAAGACGCAAAATTTGAGCTGTCTGTGATGGAAAAAATCCTTCCTGTACTTTCTGAAGCAGGCATGATTCGTTCTGTTGAGTTAGATAAAGATGAACTATTAGCAATTAAAAGCTATAACTTCCTCACATTAAAACCAACCATGTACATTGCGAACGTAAATGAAGACGGTTTTGAAAATAACCCATATTTAGACAAAGTACGTGAATTTGCTGAAAAAGAAGGCTCTGTTGTGGTGCCTGTATGTGCGGCGATTGAAGCAGAAATTGCTGAACTTGATGATGATGAAAAAATCGAATTCTTACAAGATCTTGGTATTGAAGAACCAGGCTTAAACCGTGTAATTCGTGCGGGTTATGCCTTATTAAATCTTCAAACCTACTTCACTGCAGGTGTGAAAGAAGTGCGCGCATGGACGGTTTCTGTGGGTGCAACCGCCCCTAAAGCAGCAGCTGTAATCCACACAGACTTTGAAAAAGGCTTCATCCGTGCAGAAGTAATTGCTTACGATGACTTCATCCAATTCAAAGGTGAAAACGGTGCAAAAGAAGCAGGTAAATGGCGCTTAGAAGGTAAAGACTACATCGTCCAAGATGGTGATGTCATGCACTTCCGCTTTAACGTATAAAAACGCTTCAGACCGCATAACTATGCGGTCTTTTTGTATTTATAAAAGGAAAAAACAATGTCGGATAAATTAAATCAACTCATCGAATTGTTAAAATTAGAAAAAATTGATGATCTTATCTTTCGTGGTGCGAGTGAAGACTTAGGTTTTCGCCAAGTGTTTGGTGGCCAAGTCGTGGCACAATCTCTTTCTGCCGCGATGCAAGTTGCCCCGCCTGAGCGTGTACTCCATTCCTGCCATGCTTACTTTTTAGCACCTGGCGACAGTCAACACCCGATTATTTATGATGTGGAAACTTTACGTGAAGGACGCAATTTCTCTGCGTTACGCGTAAAAGCCATTCAACATAAAAATGTGATTTGTCATGTCACTGCTTCATTTCAAGTACCCGAAGAAGGGTTCGACCATCAATCAGCCATGCCACAAGTGCCAGGCCCTGAACAATGTATTGATGAACACGAAATCATGTTAAAAGTGGCGCAGACTTTGCCTGAAAGCTTGAGTGAAAAATTTGCTCAAGAGCGACCATTTCAGATTCATAGCCGATATTTGAACAATCCATTTGATGGTCGCGAACTCCCACCCGAACAATATGCTTGGTTTAAAACCAATGGAGAAGCACCATTAGATTTGCAGACGCAACAATGTCTCTTAGCGTATTTTTCTGATTTCCACTGTATTTTGACCGCACTTCACCCACATGGGAAAGGCTTTTTACAGAAAGGGATGAAAGTGGCTACAATCGACCACAGCATTTGGTTCCACCGCCCTTTCAATTTAAATAATTGGCACTTACATGCCATTGAAAGTAACAATGCTTTTGCCGGACGTGGTTTAGCGAGAGGACAAATTTTTGCTGCAGATGGCACATTAATTGCCACCACACAGCAGGAAGGGTTAATTCGTTATCAAGAATAACCGCACTTTAAAACAAGGTGCAGACTAGCCTTCGTAACCGATATCTTCGAAAGTTGGGATTTTCTGCGCCTTGTTTGGCTAATTCATCACAAATTTCATTTTCACGATGGCCTGAATGACCTTTCACCCACTGCCAATCAATGTTATGGGTTTGAATCGCCTTATCTAACGCAATCCATAAATCCTGATTTTTTACTGCTTTGCCCGTGCTGGCTTTCCAATTGTTTTTCTTCCAATTGTAAATCCATTGTGTGATGCCATTTTTCATATATTGGCTATCGCTATAAAGCGTCACATGGCAAGGCTCTTTTAAGCTATTTAAAGCCTCAATCACTGCTCGTAATTCCATGCGATTATTGGTGGTTTTGAAATACCCTTTTGAAATATGTTTTTCGTGCTGTTTATAGCGCAGGACAATCCCTATGCCACCGGCTCCCGGATTGCCGAGGCAAGATCCATCCGTAAAAATTTCAATCTGTTTTTGCATAACTAATTCGAGCTTGTGTAAAATAGGCAGTATTTTAAAGGAAACAAATAGGTAGAACAATGATAAATCCGGATCGCCAAATTGTACTGGATACTGAAACCACCGGTATGAACCAAATTGGTGCGCATTACGAAGGACATTGCATTATTGAAATTGGCGCGGTGGAAATGATCAACCGTAAATACACGGGCAATAATTTTCATATTTATATTAAACCGGATCGTTTGGTTGATCCCGATGCCATTAAAGTTCACGGTATTACGGATGAAATGCTGGCGGATAAACCGGATTTCAAAACGATTGCACAAGACTTTATTGAATACATTCGTGGTGCCGAACTGCTGATTCACAACGCGCCCTTCGACGTGGGCTTTATGGACTATGAATTCCGTAAACTTGGGTTAGATATCAAAACAACCGACATTTGCCTCGTCACCGATACGTTGCAAATGGCGCGCCAAATGTATCCTGGAAAACGTAATAGCTTAGATGCGTTGTGTGATCGTTTAGGCATTGATAACAGCAAACGAACACTCCACGGCGCGTTACTGGATGCGGAGATTTTAGCCGACGTTTATTTATCCATGACGGGCGGGCAAACCAGTCTATTTGATGAAGATCATGCGGATAGTTCAATTATCCAAGCTGGTGCCAATATGCAAGATCTTCAAAGTGCGGTCAATTTTTCGCAGAAATTTTAAAAGTGTTACAACCCACTGATGATGAACTCCAAGCCCATTTGGATTTCATTAAATTGGTCAATAAAAAAAGCGATGGCAAATGTTTTTGGTCTATTCGTGCGGGTGACGAAACCTCACATTAATCGGTTATCTATTAATCAGATAAACATAAAAAAGAAAAAAAAGATTGACGGTTTTAACGTTCATCATTATTATACCCAGCACTTAGCGGAGTGGTAGTTCAGCTGGTTAGAATACCTGCCTGTCACGCAGGGGGTCGCGGGTTCGAGTCCCGTCCATTCCGCCAATTTAAAACTTGTCTTAATATACTCACGGAGTGGTAGTTCAGCTGGTTAGAATACCTGCCTGTCACGCAGGGGGTCGCGGGTTCGAGTCCCGTCCATTCCGCCAATTAAGCCGAGATAATGAAGCACCAGAAAGGTGCTTTTTTTATGCCCGAATTTTACCTGCCAGCCAACATTCGCTATAATTAACCAAATTTACACTTTACAGAGATATTTTTATGACAACTCCTGTCGTTGCCTTAGTGGGTCGCCCAAACGTAGGTAAATCCACCCTATTCAACCGTTTAACCCGTACTCGCGATGCGCTTGTCGCTGACTTCCCTGGTTTAACCCGAGATCGTAAATACGGTCATGCCAATATTTCTGGCTATGATTTCATTGTGATCGATACCGGCGGTATTGATGGCACTGAAGAAGGCGTTGAAGAAAAAATGGCGGAACAATCCTTATTAGCGATTGAAGAAGCCGATGTAGTGCTTTTCTTAGTGGATGCGCGTGCAGGTTTAACAGCTGCAGACATTGGCATTGCCAACTACTTACGCCAACGCACTAATAAAACAACCGTCGTGGTAGCAAACAAAACTGACGGTATCGATGCAGACTCACACTGTGCGGAATTTTATCAATTAGGCTTAGGTGAAATTGAACAAATCGCCGCATCACAAGGCCGTGGCGTGACTCAATTAATGGAGCAAGTACTTGCCCCTTTAGCGGAAAAATTACAAGAAAACGAAGCAGAAAATGACCGCACTTCTGATGAAGAAGAAAAAGATGAATGGGATCACGAATTTGACTTCGATTCAGAAGAAGATACTTCATTAATTGATGAAGCATTAGACGAAGAGCTTGAAGAAGAACAAGATAAAAATATCAAAATTGCGATTGTAGGCCGTCCAAACGTCGGTAAATCGACATTAACCAATCGTATTTTAGGTGAAGATCGCGTGGTGGTTTACGATATGCCAGGCACAACACGTGACAGTATCTACATTCCAATGGAACGCGATGGGCAACAATACACCTTAATTGATACAGCGGGTGTGCGTAAACGTGGTAAAGTGCATTTAGCCGTTGAGAAATTCTCTGTCATTAAAACGTTACAAGCGATTCAAGATGCAAACGTGGTATTACTCACAATTGATGCGCGTGAAAATATTTCAGACCAAGATCTCTCTCTACTTGGCTTTATCTTAAATGCAGGACGCTCACTCGTGATCGTCGTGAATAAATGGGATGGCTTAGATCAAGATGTGAAAGATCGCGTCAAATCTGAATTAGATCGCCGTCTTGATTTCATCGACTTTGCCCGTGTGCATTTTATTTCTGCTTTACACGGCAGTGGCGTGGGTAATCTTTTTGATTCGATTAAAGAAGCTTATGCTTGTGCGACGCAAAAAATGACGACGTCCCTTCTCACCCGTATTTTACAAATGGCAACGGATGAGCATCAACCACCAATGATTGGCGGTCGTCGTATTAAATTAAAATATGCTCACCCAGGTGGTTATAACCCACCAATTATCGTGGTGCATGGTAACCAAATGGATAAATTACCGGATTCATACAAACGTTATTTATCTAATTATTATCGTAAGAGTTTGAAAATTATTGGTTCGCCAATTCGCTTGCTATTCCAAGAAGGTTCAAACCCATTCGCGGGTAGAAAAAATAAACTCACACCAAACCAATTACGTAAACGTAAACGCTTGATGAAGTTTATCAAAAAAGCGAAACGCTAATCTTAACAAACAAAGAGCGGTCAAAAATCACTGTGAATTTTGACCGCTCTTTTTATTATAAAAATAACATAAAAAAACCACATTAAAAAAATGAGTAATATAAAGTTATCAATTTGTTTTTTTGATGAAAGTTTTTAATTTTTAAGGTGGTATTATTAAAAATATAATTTACATTATTTAAAAGAATGTTTAGACTAAATTTTAATCCATCCAAAGCACATTCAAATATGAAAAAACGTAACATCATTTTCTTACTTATCCCGCTAATTACTGCTTGCGGGAGTAAATTCATTTTCAGCATCAGACCGTAACGATACTCAAACACTTTCTGCACCCAAAGCATTTGATCCGAAACGCACAGAATACACCTGCGCCACTTGGACACCACCATCACCGCCTGATGCAGAATCACACCGTTGGTATCGCGCTGCCACTCTGATTCATGCTGAAGGTTGGCGCAAGAATACACGTCAAGCGCAAGATATGATTACCCTATATGAAGCGGCTGCGTCGAAGGGGCATTATCAGGCAATCAACAACCTTTATTTACTTTATACCAATGGACATGGTGCAAGTGGTACTTTGTATGCTCCCCAGCCCAGTCGCGCCCGCAAATGGCTGCATTACGGTTTAGACAAAAATTGGGCGATGGCAAACTACTGGTTGTTTGATGCGCTGTATGAAGGAAATGCGGGCTACCGCCACAACCCGAAACTTGGTCTTGCTTACCTGCAAAAAGCGGTGGATTTGGGTGTGCCGCTGGCTCAATACGAATTAGCGCGGATTTACGATAAACAATTTAAAGATTACAGCACACGTGAACTGCTACTTGATTGTGCAGCTAGGCAGGGTTTTTCTGCTGCCATGAGAGAATTGTATATGGTAAAGATCATACGCTATGGCAATCTAAAAGAAGCACTTGCTATTAATGCATAATGCGGTACGACAAGGGTGGTGAAGGGTGGAGGAGAAGCAGCCTTAGGAATGTACTATGATTTATGCTAAAGATAAGGCAGCTTATGGATCAAATTTACTGCCACTCCCTGCCGATCCTGTTCGTGAAGCAGCTTATACTGAGTTGAATAAAGCCCTTCTAGGCACAGGCACCAAAAAGCGGCAACCCCTTCTACACCTTCCCGCGCCTAGACGAAGTCCTGCCCTCTTCCACCCGCCAAAACCCATTGGAAAGGCATCTACTCCGCAATGAGCAAAGAAGACGCGGCGTTCTACCAAAAATCCGCCTGATACCGCTGCTCTTGCCGCTGATATCCTCAAACGCGGTATCGTCAAAAAAAGAAGAGGTCTATTGGCCACCGCGTAAAGACTAAAGAACAGGCCGTCTGAAATCTGGAAGGGTTATTGTCAGACGGCCTTAACACAAACAAATCGATATCATGAAAAAAATTTATTTTTTTGTCTCCTTACTTGTTCCCCTGTTGGTTTCCTGCGGTTCGGTTTCGCCGTCCCAATCCCAACCGGTACCCAAAGCATTTGATCCGAAACGCACAGAATACACCTGTGCCACATGGACACCGCCGTCTCCTCCCGATGCCGAATCCCATCTCTGGTATCGTGCCGCCACTCTGATTCATGCTGAAGGTTGGCGCAAGAATACACGTCAAGCGCAAGATATGATTACCCTATATGAAGCGGCTGCGTCGAAGGGGCATTATCAGGCAATCAACAACCTTTATTTACTTTATACCAATGGACATGGTGCAAGTGGTACTTTGTATGCTCCCCAGCCCAGTCGTGCCCGCAAAATGGCTGCACTACGGTCTAGACAAAAACTGGGCGATGGCAAACTATTGGTTGTTTGACGCTTTGTACGAAGGAAATGCGGGCTACCGCCACAACCCGAAACTTGGTCTTGCTTACCTCCAAAAAGCAGTAGATTTAGGTGTGCCGCTGGCTCAATACGAATTGGCACGGATTTACGATAAGCGATTCAAAGATTACAACACGCGCGAACGGTTACTTGATTGCGCAGCTAGGCAGGGCTTTTCGGCTGCTATGAATGAATTGTCTAGGGTTAAGCGGATTCGTTATGGTAATTTAAAAGAATCCTTGCAATTAATGCATAATGCATTGCGCTATGGTGGTGAAGGAGGAGGAGAAGCCGCCTTAAAGTTAACAATGGTTTATGCCAAAAATAAGGCACTTATGGATAAATTTATTGCTACCCCTGCCGATCCTGTCCGCGAAGCAGCTTATGCCGAGTTGGAAAAAGCCCTTATGGGGACAGGCACCAAAAGTGGCAACACCTTCTACACCTTCCCACGCCTAGACGAAGTCCTCCCTCTTCCACCAGCCAAAACCCATTGGAAAGGCATCTACTCCGCAATGAGTAAAGAAGACGCAGCGTTCTACCAAAATCCGCCTGACACCGCCGCCCTTGCTGCCGATATTCTCAAACGCGGTATCGTCAAAAAAAGAAGACGTATATTGGCCACCGCGCAAGGATTAATCGTTAACAAGCATTAAAAAGCGGTCAGATTTTAAAAGCAATTTGCTTGAAAATCTGACCGCACTTTTATGTTTAAAATATGACTAAATTATTCGTCTATAACCACTTTGCCAATATAGCCTAAGTTGCGATAACGTTGTGCGTAATCAATACCATAGCCGACAACAAATTCATCCGGAATAGAAAAACCAATCCATTCAACCGGTACTTCCACTTCTCGGCGAGAAGGTTTATCTAATAAGGTACAAATCGCCAAGCTTGCAGGATCGCGTAAATTTAAAATGCTGCGCACTTTTTCAAGGGTGTAACCCGTATCAATAATGTCCTCAACAATCAGCACGTGTTCATTACGAATATCCCCTTCAAGATCTTTCGTAATTTTCACATCGTGATTACTTGTCATTCCGCAACCATAGCTTGAAGTTGTCATAAACTCCACTTCTACTGGTAATTTTAATTCACGCACGAGATCGGCCATGAACATAAATGAACCACGTAAAAGCCCAACAACAATCAGTTTATCAATGGCTTGTTGTTGATAAAAATGCGTAATTTCTGCGCCAAGTTCAGTAATGCGACTACGAACATCCGCTTCTGAAATTAAAATATCGACGTGGTGTTTTTTCATGGTCTTTCCTTTTTAATTTAATCGTTTGCGTATTCTACAATAAAAAAGGCTGAAGTTTAAACCTTCAGCCTTTTTAACCCTAACGAATTTACTTTCTACTCTACCTGTTGGAGCAATCTGCAATCGCTGCTAAACAGATGTGCGTATAGTAGCAGAAAGAAATTACATGTCAATAAGAATTATTATCATTTTTAAAAAAATTATTAATTTCCTGAAATTTTCATCTTATCTAACAAGATTGAACCTGTTTGAATATTGGAACGATGTTCAACATCATCTGCTACTGCTACAATATTTTTTAACATATCCTGCAATTGACCAGCAATGGTAATTTCAGCAACTGGATATTGGATCTCGCCATTCTCCACCCAGAAACCCGCTGCGCCACGAGAATAATCCCCCGTCACAATATTTACGCCTTGCCCCATGACATCTGTCACCAATAAACCGGTGCCCATTTGGCGTAAAAGTGCGGTCAATCCACCCGTTAAATTTGGTTTCACGAGCCAGTTGTGAATACCGCCTGCATGACCGGTACTTTGCATGCCCATTTTTCTACCGCTGTAACTGGTGAGCAAATAGGTTTGCAATACGCCATCTTGAATAATTTCAAGATCCTGTGTTCGAACCCCTTCGCTATCAAAAGGCGTGGAGGCTAAACGTTTTAACAAATGCGGACGCTCACTAATTTGGAACCAATCTGGCAACACTTGTTTTCCAAGATGATCGAGCAAGAAACTGGATTTACGATATAAGCTGCCGCCACTAATCGCGCCCGTTAAATGAGAGATTAATCCTGTTGCCACATCATTTAAGAAAATCACCGGCACTTCACGTGTCGTTAATTTTTGTGGATTTAAACGCGCAATCACTTTTTTTGCACAATTCTGTCCCTACCCAATCCGCTGGAGAAAGCGCATCAAACTCACGTGAAACTGTATATTCGTAGTCATTTTCAAGTTGATCTAGCTCGCCACCAATCACCGAACAAGATAAAGAATAGCGGCTAGATAAGTAACTTTGTAGCATGCCATGTGTATTACCATAAACACGCACACCAGTATGCGAATTAAAGCTTGCGCCATTACTATTCACAATTTTAGCATCGTATTCCAACGCTGATTTTTCAGCTTCTAAAGCTAATTTTGTAGCCTGTTCGACATCAACACTTTGCCCCATGATAAAGCGCTAAATCGGGCGCTTCAAAAGCCATTAGTTCTTTATCCGCTAGCCCTGTACAATCATCTGGTGAGGTATATTTTGCAATAGCAAGCGCTGCTTCAACGGTATTTTTAATCGCTTCTTCACTTAAATCTGAGGTAGACGCATTGCCTTTTTGTTGGCCTAAATAAACAGAAATGCCTAATGCCCCATCATTAGTAAATTCAACATTTTCAATCTCTTGCAGACGGGTTGAAACCGATAAACCACTCACTTTTGTCACACCGACTTCAGCGGTTGCCCCCGCTTTCTGCGCAGTTTCAATCGCAAAACTGACTGCATCACGCAATGTTTGCTCTTGAGATTTTTAAAAAGTGCGGTTAAATTTTTCTGCTGTTTTTCATGATGATAATCCTATTAAAAAAATTTGCGCCATTTTATCTTATTTTTGAAAGTTTATGCTAAAATGCACCAAATTTTTTTCATAAGGTAATAGAATGGCAAAACGTAAGAAAAAGAAGCCTTTTGATTGGGAAGATGAAGACCAAGAAGAGATTATTTGGGTAAGTAAAAAGTGAAATCAAACGCGACGCTGAGGATTTAAAACAGCTCGGCGAGAAATTGGTGAACTTAACCAAAAGCAAATCTGACTAAGGTTCCACTAGACGATAGCTTGAAAGATGCCATTGAATTAGCACAACGCCTGCAAAAAGAGGCGCGTCGTCGCCAATTGCAATATATTGGTAAGCTCTTACGCTCAATTGATGCTGAGCCTATTCGTGAAGCTTTAGAAAAAAATTGAAAACAAACATAATCAACAACAAGCGATGCTGCATAAGTTGGAAATCTTACGTGATGAATTAGTTGCGAAAGGTGATGCAGCACTGACTGATTTGTTAAATGAACATCCTTCTGCAGATCGCCAACAATTACGTAATTTGATTCGTGCAGCACAAAAAGAGAAGGAACAAAATAAGCCGTCAAAAGCTTATCGCGAGATTTATCAGATCTTAAAAACACTCATTTTAGAAGACTAAAATACGGCTATTTTTGACCGCACTTTGTGTCAAAAAAGTGCTATGATTAGTTACCCTTTTAAGAAGGAAAGAACGTTATTTATGAATATTCGTTGGAATATTATTTTAGGTGTCATCGCCCTAGCTTTATTAGGCTGGTATTATTCGCTTAATCAAGATCATAGCGATTTAAAAAGCCTTATTAAAAAGCCTGATAGCCCAGAATACGTTGGTAATAAAATGGAAACTACCGTATTCTCGCCTGAAGGTAAAAAACAATATCTTGCGATTTCCGACAAAGTGGAATATTACACACAAGACGGTCATACGGATTTTATTTCGCCGTTAGTCTATCTTTTTGATGTCTCTTTAGATAATAAAGACAAAGATACGAAAACCGATAAAATTCAATTAGAAAAACAAAATTGGAAGCTTAGCGCGAAAAAGGCAAAATTAACTAAAGATCAAATGCTCTATCTTGAAGGCGGCGTGGTTGTCGAGAGCCTTGATCCTTTATCTCGCCTGCAACGTGTTGAGACCGAAGCGGCAGTGATTAATTTAAAAACACAAGACATTACTTCCGATACGCAAGTAAAAATTAACGGATTAAACTTTAACTCGAGTGGATTGAAGTTGGTCGGAAATTTACGTCAGCAAGTTGCAACTCTAAAGGAACAGGTAAAAACATATTATGAAATCAACAAACAATAAAATTCTGCTTTTAACAGCGTTAATGATGACTTCTTTATCTGCTTTTGCGTTAAAAGACGATACCAATAAACCGATTAATATTGTCTCAGATAATCAATCTTTAGATATGGAAAACAGCGTGGTAACCTTTACGGATAACGTTGTGATTACGCAAGGTTCTATTTTGATTAAAGCTAATAAAGTAGTCATTACTCGTCCACCAGAAAATTCAGGTAAAAAAGAAACTGTTGAAGCCTTTGGTAGCCCTGTTACTTTCCACCAACAACTTGATGATGGTAAGCCTGTTGATGGTAAAGCCAATAAAGTTCACTATGATTTAGGCACAGAATTCTTAACATTAACCGGTAAGGCTGAATTAAAACAATTAGATAGCAAAATTAACGGTGAACGCATCACTTATGATGTGAAAAAACAACAGTTAAAAGCCAATGGTAATGGAAAATCACGCGTGCAAACCGTTTTAATTCCAACCCAATTACAACAAAAAGGTAAAAAATAACCGATGTCTGTATTACAAGCTGAATTTCTCGCAAAAAGCTACAAGAGCCGAAAAGTGGTTTCTGATGTGAGTTTAACCGTAAACTCCAATGAAATTGTTGGCTTACTTGGTCCTAATGGTGCGGGTAAAACTACTACTTTCTATATGGTGGTGGGTCTAGTACGTCACGATCAAGGTAAGATTACTATTGACGGCGATGATATTAGCGTATTACCTATGCATGAACGTGCACGTCGAGGAATTGGCTATTTACCACAAGAAGCCTCTATCTTCCGCCGTTTAACAGTCTATGAAAACCTCATGGCGGTATTAGAAATTCGTAAAGATCTCACTGCAGAACAACGCAGAGAGAGAGCGGATGAGTTAATTGATGAGTTCAATATTAGCCATATTCGTGATAGCCTGGGGACAATCTCTTTCTGGTGGTGAACGTCGTCGAGTGGAAATTGCACGCGCCTTAGCAGCAAATCCAAAATTTATTTTATTAGATGAACCTTTTCGCGGGTGTGGATCCTATTTCGGTCACGGATATTAAGAAAATCATCACGGATCTCCGTAATCGTGGCTTAGGCGTGTTAATTACCGACCATAACGTACGCGAAACCCTTGATGTCTGTGAACGCGCTTACATTGTTGGCGAAGGGAAAATTATCGCGACCGGCACACCGGAAGAAGTCATGAATGATGAGCACGTTAAACGTGTCTATTTAGGCGAACAATTTAAACTATAACCTATGAAATTTACGACATTGCTCTCCCCTGATGATATTCGTCAGGGGGTTGCTTTTTCTAGCAAGAAACGATTATTTGAATCTATTGCCACTTTCGTTGTGGAAAAACTTCACTCTGAAAATGGTAAACAAGCTTGTTTTGAATGTTTATTTGAACGAGAAAAATTAGGTAATTCAGGATTAGGCAATGGTGTCGCCATGCCTAAAGCTAAGTTACCTGCTACTGTGTCAGATAAGATCCAGACGGTATTTATGCAATTAGAAACGCCTGTCGAATATGATGCCGCCGATAATAAACCGGTGGATATCGTTTTTGCTGTGCTCGTACCCGAAAATCACTGCCAAGAATATATTCCTGTTCTGGCAGAAATCAATGAAAAATTAACTGATAAAAACTTAATTAAACAACTTCGTTCAGCACAAAGTGCGGATGAAATTTGGCAAATTTTTGAATGTGCCGATCATTCAGAGGAATCTGAGGATGACACAAATTTAGATAATATTGAACCTCAAGAGGTATAACCTAACCTACCAACCATAAGGAATCACGCAGATGGAAATTATTATTATCAGCGGTCGCTCCGGAGCCGGGAAATCTGTCGCATTAAGGGCCTTGGAAGATATGGGCTATTATTGCGTGGATAATCTTCCTCTCAATTTACTTCCTCAACTCACGCAGATTCTCGCTAACACTCAATCGGCTGTTGCGATCAGCCTTGATATTCGAAATCTTCCTCATTCCAGTGCTGATTTAGACAAAATTTTGACTGATATTCAAGCCTCTTATTCCGTCAAAATCATCTTTCTGGACAGCGATCGCAGTACACTCATTCGCCGTTACAGTGATTCACGTCGTCTTCATCCCCTTTCGGCTCAAGATCTCCCGCTTGAATCAGCGATTGATTTAGAATATCAGCAGCTTGAGCCTTTAATTCAACATGCTAATTTTATTATTGATACTGCACCACTTTCGACTCATGCGTTATCTGAACGTTTAAGAGAAGTTTTACGCGGTAATACAGATAAAGAACTTAAGATCGTGGTTGAGTCGTTTGGCTTTAAATATGGTATTCCACTTGATGCTGATTATGTCTTTGATGTGCGTTTTCTGCCTAACCCGCACTGGAACCCAGAACTGCGCCCAATGACGGGGCTTGATGAACCTGTTGCACAATTTTTACTTGCGCATGATGAAGTGAATAATTTTATCTACCAAACGCGTAATTACATTGAAACGTGGTTACCGATGTTAGAGCAAAATAATCGAAGCTATTTAACCATTGCCATTGGTTGTACGGGTGGTAAACATCGTTCTGTTTATATCGCTCAACAAATTGGTGAATATTTCCAAGCAAAAGGTAAGGATGTGAAAATTCAGCATAAATCCTTGGAAAAGAATAAAAAGAATTAATCAAACCATAAAAAAACGCAGCGACTTGCTGCGTTTTTTTGTTAAACCACATATTGCTCAAAAATCTCTGGTAAATGTGAAATTAACGTTTCTTTTCCTGCCACTATTTCATGCTGCCAAACTTGCAATAACACATCTGGCGTAAATAATCGTGAAGCCTGCTCTGCCAACGGTAAATAGCTAATATGCCAAGGCTCTCGGCCTATTTTTTTACCTTCTGGTTGGCTGATAAATGGCAAAACAAAATCAAAGTGCGATAGATTTTCAGTGAGAAATTCGCTAAGTTCAAAGAAATAACCCCCCTTTTCATATTCCCAAGGTTCAAGTTGTAAAGATTGACCTTGAGGCAAAAGATCAGGATCAAAAATATCGACTTCTGTTACCCCAATGATGACGACTGCCACCTGGGAAGCGCTGACCAACGTAAAATGGCTTGTGCTTTTTGCCAATCATCTAACAACGCTAAATCTAATGGATTTCCCGCATCATCATGAACCTTGCGTTCACCGTTAAATTTACCGTTCCAAATGAGTTGTTGACGTTCAAAATCACGAAAGCTACTCGCGGGTTGCAAATTAAAGCCATTTTTGACCGCACTTTGCTGCAATCCTTGAAACGCTTTCATTGCCTCAGCTTGCAAAAAATGATTTGGAGAATGAGGTGTAGGCAAATTGATCAAATGTTCACGAGATTTGCCGGTTAACATTTCTGGCATTAATTTCATCTTACTTATCCAATAAATTCACTAACATTTGATGATAAATCTGACCGCACTTGGCAAGATCATCAACGTTTACACATTCATTCACTTTATGAATCGTTGCATTAAGCGGCCCAAATTCCACAACCTCAGCGCCCATTAATGCAATAAAACGTCCGTCAGAGGTACCACCGCCAGTTTCTGCTTGTGGTGTAATACCAGTTGTTTGCTCAATTGCCGTCGTTAATGCATCTAACAATTTACCCGGTTTCGTTAAAAATGGTTTACCTGATAAATTCCAATCAATACGGTATTTCAAACCATGTTTTTCGAGCATTTCTGCCACTTTCTGCTTAATGCTTTCATCAGTGACCTCCGTACAATAACGTAAATTGAATTGCACATAAAGCTCACCAGGGATGACATTATTACTCCCAGTGCCTGCATGAATATTCGCAATTTGCAAACTGGTCGGCGGGAAAAATTCATTGCCATTATCCCATTGATAGGTGGTTAACTCTAGCAAGAAAGGCGCTGCTTTGTGAATTGGGTTTTCCGCTAAATGAGGATAAGCTACATGACCTTGAATACCTTGAATGTAGAGATTACCTGTAATCGACCCACGACGGCCATTTTTAACCACATCACCCAATGTTTTCGAGCTAGACGGCTCGCCTACCATGCAATAAGTGATTTTCTCACCGCGCGCCATTAACGTTTCGACAACACGCACGGTACCATCTTTCGCGGCAGCTTCTTCGTCAGAAGTAATCAACAAAGCAATCGTCCCCATTATGATTTCGGATTGACTTTCACATATTCTTCCGCCGCCACAATCATTGCTGCCAATGAACCTTTCATATCTGCCGCACCACGACCATAAAGCATATCATCCACAATTTCGGCAGAAAACGGCGGATAAGTCCATTGCGTTTCATCTCCCGTCGGTACCACATCGGTATGCCCAGCAAAGGCGATGACTGGCTCACCAGCACCATGCTTCGCCCATAAATTTAACGTATCGTTGAAAGGCATCCATTCAATTTGAAAGCCGAGTTTTTCTAAACGTTCAGCAATTAGTTGCTGACAGCCCTCATCATTTGGGCTAATAGAGGGGCGACGAATTAATGCTTGTGCAAGCTCAATAGTTTTTTGTTTCATAATATTCAGTGACGACTAAAAGTGCGGTCTAATTTAACAAAATTTTCCTTCAATTTAAATCTGTTCAAATAAAAAACGGATAACCTCGTTATCCGTTTTTATTAGTTTATAAAGAATCCTAGAATTGAACTTGCAAACGTAACCAATATTGACGTCCTGGCTCGTTCACTCGAACAGTTTGAAGTCCCGCTGAAGGATCTGCGCCTTTACTTACAAATTCTGCATAGGATTTATTAAATAAGTTATCAATTCCGCCCTGCAAAGTGGCATATTTATTAATTTTCCACCCTGTATTAAAGGATAAGGTTCCAAAGCCTGCTGAAGCGCCAATGTCCTGCCCAATAATGTTGCCTTGTCCTGTTGCATAGCGTTTTTGTGCCGAAACCACTCGCCATAATACTCCCGCGCTCAAGGTTTCATTATCCCAAGTTAATGAGTTTTTCCATTCTAATGGCGGTGTTTGAGCAAGTGGACGGTCGTCCGTGCGATTTTTACCATAGGTATAAGCCAGACTACTACCGATTTCCCAGTGACGTGCAAATTTCCATTTACCTTCAATTTCGCCCCCTAATCGAGTTGCCTTGATATTACGAGCCGAGACATCTTTACCTACTCGTTCTAACATAATGAAATCGTGGACATCACTACCAAATAGCGACACAGAAAAATCAAAGGTGTCATTCTTCCACATCAATCCCGTATCAATTTGACGGTTTTGCTCTTTATCTAAAACTTGGCTTGCACGGCGTTCCCAATAATCTGGCGCTCGCTCTGCAATCCCTACACCAGCATAATATTTAATGCCATTGATTTCCTCTTCCCAACGGAAGAAACCTGAATGTAAACCATACGTATGATGTTTATTTGGGTGATTTGCCATTAAAGTGTCGTATTCAGCTTTCACTTCATCATAACGATAACCAGAAATAAACTTACGACTATCACTTGCCGTCCAAGCCCCCTCAACAAATCCGCCCCATTGAGTAAAGTTTTGCTGTGGTTGATAAGGCTTGTGTCTGTATCCCTCACCATTCATTTCCATACGTGAAAGGTGTTTATCACGCATATAATCGATGCCTGTTTGCAAATTAATATCCGACCAATCAAAGGTTGCTTTCAAATGCCCTGTATTGGTTTCACGTTTTGGATTCATTGCTTTTTTAACTTGATTTCCCATCATGCTTAAATAACGCATACTATAAGTATCCATCACATGATCAATCTTGCTTTGACCGTAACGTAATTCCAGTTCAGTGAACCACGGTGTAATATTGCGTTGTACAAATCGAACATTCCACGCATCACGATCAAACTTACTCCCATCCATCATTCGATCCGCATAAGCCGCTTCGCCTCGACTACGTTCATAAGTTCGGTCAATAAGGTGTTTTCTGTCGGAGTGAAACCAAGCTGTAACATTTGATTACGGCGCTCAAAAGAGGAATGAACTCGATTGCCATCGCCATCTTTGTAATTACCCGCCTCATTGTGTGACATACTCGTACGTAAATAACCATATTTACCACCCGCCATCGCATCAAAATAAGCATCACGGCGTTTATTTCCACCAAGTGTGACACTGCCATTTAAGTAGGTATTTTGAGTATCAAATTCAGGCTCTTTACGCACAAAACGAACTGCGCCAGCCACCAAGCCAGAACCTTCAGTTACAGTTTGGGGACCTTTGGTCACCACAACTTCATCATAAGTTGATGGGAAAATATAGGCTGTTGGCGGATCCATTCGGTTGCTACACCCACCATAAATGAATTGGTCGTCTGCTTGAATATTCAAGCGAGAACCACCTAACCCGCGAAATAACGGATCGCCAGAACTCCCACCTTTACGAATCACGCTCATATTTGCCACAGATTGCAATAAATCTGCACCATCACCAGCAGGTAAAGGTTGAAGCGTTGTTTTAGGATTAAGTTTGACAGAATTGGTATTCGTCTGAGTAACACCTGTTACCACAATAGGATCTAGTAGTGTTACAGACTGCGTATCCTCAGCAAAAGCATTAGATATAAAAAATGAAAGAGGAAGGAGGGCAAAATAAGATTTGTTATGCATAATCAATCCCTTGTTTTGGCACTTGAGTCATAAAAAACACAATTCAACCGCATAAAATCTTTCAAACAAATAAGCAACCGTTATGAAACATTTATCACATCAATGATTGAGATTGTAACAATACTGTAATGAATCTTATTCTTATTAAGTGCGAAAGGCAAGGTTAAAAGATGACTATTTACTTACGCATTTCTGGTAAACATACTACTGCCAGCACCAATTGAACTATCCCCAAAATAGTACAAGGAAGGCCTAATAAAAAATAAGCTCCTATAATTGTATCAATAGTGCTATCCCAGTTTAAATCAACAAAATGCAAAGATAATCCGACGATAATAGGGATTAAAAAAGGCATAAAAAATGCCACCAATAAATACCGCCCATAATAGCGACTTGCTTTTTCCCGAGTAACAAAAAAGATAAGTGTTGTCATCACCCCAGGTATAAATGAAATAAGAAAAGAAAGAAAAAATGCCTCTCCAACAAATTCAGAAATAATGACTGCACATAATAATGCAATAAAAAAGCTCCCAATAAAAAAACGTGGTATAGTCTTTTGTAATGCATTATTCATCTTTATATTTCCTTTCAAATAAAATTAATAACTCTAATAAGCAGATAAGAAAGCCCCCAGCTTTAATAAAAAACAAGGTTAAGAGGTTACTGTGTGTCCCATATTTTTATAAAACACGCTTGTGCTAACACCAGTTGAGCTACTCCTAATATACCACAAGGAATACTGTACCCTAGATAATTCGCTACAAGCATATCAATAGCATCATGCCAACGGTTTAAATAAATCAAATCGAATAATGTGGTCAGGATCGGAATTAAAAAGAACGGCATCAAAAGTGCCAGTAAAAAATACCGACAATAGTAGCTACTTGCTTTTTCCTGAGTGATGTAAAAAACAAACGTTGTAATCGCACTAGGTATAAATACGATAAAAAAAGTATAAAAAAATATCAATACCACGTCATCTGAGCTGGGAGCCATTAAAGTAATAAATAAATAACCGAGGGCAGCGCATACTAATGCAATAAAAAAACTCCCAATAAAAAAACGTCGTATGGCTTTTTGCTGTTCACTTTGTTGTTCATTATTCATTTTTATATTTCCTTTTTTAATCAAAATTAGTAGTTCTAATAAGTAGATAAACAAGTAAAAATAAATTCTCTACTTTAATACTACTTAAATGCTGCAATATATTCTTTTTCGTTGAAGCCAATCAATGCCTTACCATCTTGCAAAATAATCGGGCGTTTGATTAACGTTGGATTTTCAGCTAATACGGAAAGTGCAGTAGATTTCGAGAGTGTATTTTTCACATTTTCATCAAGATTACGCCAAGTCGTACTACGTTTATTGACTAAATTTTCCCAACCAAATTGGGCTTCTGCTTGTTGTAAGAATTGAGTATCTAATCCATCCACACGATAATCATGTAATTTATGTTGAATATTATGTTCAGTTAGCCACTTCAATGCTTTTTCACTGTATCACAGTTTTTAATGCCATAAACGATAATCATATTCTCACCTCTAAAAACAAAAAATCCTCAATTCATTTAGAACGAGGATTTTAACTGCTACATGAATTAATCACAAATAGATTAGCCCGATACAAATTTTCACATCCAAAAGAAAAAGTGCGGTGAAAATCAACCGCACTTTTCAAAAGGGAAATTAGAATTCGTAACCTACGCCCACTTTAGCGCCATAGTTATTCACTTTAGTATCGTCAAAGCTACCTAAACGGTTATATTCTAAACCACCGTTTGCATACACTTTTTCTGCTAATTTGTATTTAGCACCCGCAACTACGCCATAACCCACTTTGGTTTCAGAAGAGCTTTTATAGCGTTGATCCGCACGCTCTTCAAATTTGAAACGGTTTGCCGCAAGACGAGCACCAACATAAGGTTCAATTTGAGAATTGGTATCGAAGTCATAGAATACTGTCGCACCTAAACCTTGAACTTTAGTACCTTGGAAGTTGCCGTGATGAGTATAATCACCTGCTACACGCATATTACCTAATTTGTAACCTACTGCAACACGAGGTTCAACTTTAGTTTTGCTTGAACCACCATTGCTTAATTTAGTTCTTGAAAGACCTAGATCACCTTCTGCATATAAACCTGCGTTTGCTGTTGAAGCAACCGCTAATGCACCGACAACGATAGCTAATAATGATTTTTTCATTGGATAACCCCTGTTATTTGATTGAAAACATTACGAATATATCACAGCACTCATTAATTTTCACTATGAAAAACCAATTTTCCCTGACATTTTCGACATAAATAGGCAATTTTATCGCGTTGAATGCGATTATGCCGACGAATCGTTAAATAATGGGTCTGACATTCGCATTGATAAGCAAACATTTTACCCTGTACACTTTCCACATCGAATTGATGGCAAGTATCAGCCGGAAGATTGAATAACTGCGTCATCACCGCTTGCCATTCCTGTCCCATGCGGTTTCACTCGCCCAAATACTTGATACACAATAAGGTGGGCTAATTCGTGTGGAACCACCTGACGAATAAATTCATCTGAGTTCTCGAGTAGTAAAGTGCGGTTAAATTTAATCTCATTTTTCTGCAAGTATGCAACGCCAGCCTTTACACCTCGCAAGTCATAACTGATTGTCGGAATAGAAAATTTCCGTTGAAAGTGATTTTCAGCGAGTTGTAATGTTTCTGCAAGTTTGCGCTGTACCTGCATTTTTAAATGCCGAAACTGAGTTTGAGATGACATCATCATGTTAAGTAAACAAAAACCGCTAATTTAGCGGTTTTTATCATACACATTTTATTTACTTATTTAAGACCGGCTGCAGCTCGCAATTCTTCTGCACGATCCACTTTTTCCCATGGGAATTGTTCACGGCCGAAGTGTCCATACGCGGCAGTTTGGCGATAGATTGGTTGAATTAAATTTAACATTTTAATTAAACCATAAGGACGTAAATCGAAGAATTCACGCACTAACTTAACCAATACTTCGTTTGATACTTTTCCTGTACCGAAAGTTTCTACCATGATAGAAGTTGGCTCAGCCACGCCAATTGCATAAGAAAGTTGAATTTCACAACGATCTGCAAGACCTGCTGCAACAATATTTTTAGCCACATAACGTGCGGCATAAGCCGCTGAACGGTCTACTTTTGATGGATCTTTACCAGAAAATGCACCACCACCATGACGAGCTGCACCACCGTATGTATCGACAATGATTTTACGACCCGTTAAACCACAGTCGCCCATTGGGCCACCAATCACAAAACGACCAGTTGGGTTAATGAAATATTTTGTTTGTTGAGATAACCATTCACTTGGCAAAATTGGCTTGATGATTTCTTCCATCACGCCTTCGTAAATTTCTTTTTGTGAAACTTCTTCACTATGTTGTGTAGAAAGTACTACCGCATCTACACCCACGATTTTGTTATCTTCGTATTTTAAAGTGACTTGGCTTTTCGCATCAGGGCGTAACCAGGCTAGTTTTCCGCTTTTACGTACTTCCGCTTGTTTTTCCATTAAACGATGCGCATAAGTAATCGCTGCTGGCATCAAGACTTCCGTTTCATTTGTTGCATAACCAAACATGATCCCTTGGTCACCCGCACCTTGATCTAATGGATTCTCACGATCTACACCTTGATTAATATCCGATGACTGTTTGCCAATCGCATTTAATACAGCACAAGAATTGCCATCAAACCCCATTTCAGAGTGTTTATAACCAATATCACAAATCACTTGGCGAGTAAGGTTTTCAATATCAACCCATGCTGATGTAGTAATTTCACCACCCACTAACGCCATCCCTGTTTTGACATAGGTTTCGCAAGCCACACGAGCTTTAGGATCTTGTTTTAAAATTTCATCAAGTACCGCATCAGAAATTTGATCGGCAATCTTATCTGGATGTCCTTCTGAAACAGATTCAGAAGTAAATAAATAGCTAGACATAAGTTCTCTTCTTTTTTTGGATGTATTGACGTATAGACGGCTATAATACGCTTTTTTTGACTAATAAGCAAGCACTTCCATCAAGTATTTTTTAAATGTAATAAGAAGATGAGCTTTCTGACGAAATTCAGATCATTTATGTTCTGAACAAACAGCAAGATACCATTCACCTACTTGACTAAATCCAACATCTCTTGTGCATTTGCTAAAGCAAGATCCGTAATTTCACTGCCTCCGAGTAATCTTGCAAGAGCAGGAACGCGCTCTTCTTGAGAAAGTGCGGTCATTTTAGTTTCTGTTTTATCATCAACGGTAAATTTCTCAACATTAAATTGATGATGTCCATGACATGCTACTTGTGGTAAATGGGTCACACAAAGCACTTGGCATTTATCACCTAATTGGCGCAATAATTTACCCACTACGCTCGCGGTTTTCCCACTAATCCCAACATCCACTTCATCAAAGATCACGTTGGAATCGCCGATTGATCGGATGTTAAGACTTGAATCGCTAATGAAATACGAGACAATTCACCACCTGATGCCACTTTTGCTAGCGGTTGTGCCTGTTGTCCTAAATTACTGCGTAAAGTAAAGACGATATTATCTGCCCCATTTGACGCTACTTTAGTTAAATCTGAATTCACTTCAATGAAAAACTCTGCATTTTCCATTGCTAGGCCTTTGATAGAATGTGTAACCTGTTGTGCTAATTTCCCTGCAGCTTGGCTACGACTTTCATGTAATTGTTTAGCTGTATGTTGCATTTTCTCAAAGGCAGCTTTTTCTTCTAGAATCAGACGTTCTTCACTTTCTGAAAAATCTAAAAGTGCGGTCAATTCTGCTTTTAATTTTTGATGCCATTCCACCAACTCTTCAGGTTTCACATTGTGCTTGCGAGCGAGTTGTAAAGCTTGACCCTAAACGTTGCTCAATCTCTTGTAATAACATCGGATCTTGCTCAATATGAGAAGCAAGATGTTGGACTTCACTTGTCGCCTCTTGCACTTGAATCAGTGCATCATTCAACATTGTTTGAACGGAAACATATCGAGGATCTAACTCACTTAATTCATCAATATACTGTGTCGCACGATAAAGCATAGAATCGATACTCACGGTCTCATTTTCACTGAGTAGCTGTAAGGCTGATTGTGATAACTGTGTCAGCTGTTCGCTATTTGATAGACGACGTTGATCCTCTTCTAATGCTAAATATTCATTTGGACGAAGGGCAAACTCATCCAACTCTTCTACCTGATATTGTAAAAGTTGTTTCTTCGCTTCATTTTCGGCAACTTTTTGTTGGAAATTTTTAACTTGCGTTTGAAGATTTTTCCATGCTCGATAATCTTCTCGCATTTGTGCGAGTAAATCATTGTGATGCGCAAATGTATCCACCAACTGAAGCTGATAATCATTTTTCAATAATAATTGTGAAGCGTGCTGCCCATTAATATGAATAAGATATTGTCCTATTTCTTTTAATTGGGAAGCCGATACGGGCGTGCTATTGATAAAGGCTTTAGAACGCCCATCTGCATTAATGACACGACGTAGAATACAATCGGAGGGATTATCAGGATCTTGCAATTCTTGCTCTTGCAACCATTGATAAGCGGGGTTAGTTGGTTCAATAAAAAATGTCGCGCAAATTTCAGCTCTTTCCTGCCCTTCTCGAACCATAGACGTTTCAATACGCTGCCCCAAGCATAATCCCAACGCATCAATAGCAATGGATTTTCCTGCACCGGTTTCCCCCGTGATCACAGACATTCCTTTCGCCAATTCAATCTCTAATTGACGAACAATTGCAAAATTATTGATGGTAAGTTGGGTTAGCATAAAAAATCTCCTTAACTGTATATCCATATATTATAACTGATATAATATACAGTAAAGAGATTTTTAACTTTTTGGATTAGAAATTTTTAAGCCAGCCTAATTTCGTGCTTAATACATTGTAATAATTGTAATTTTTCAGGTGTAATAGGCGCAGTTTATGCGGACTTTTTTCAATATGCACCACATCATCTGGGCAAAAATCGAGTGCAATTTGACTATCACAGCCTAATTCCAACTGTGAAGTGTTATGTTCTGCAAAGCGAATTGAAATTTTACTGTCGCCATCAATTACTAATGGTCGAGAAGAAAGTGTGTGCGGGAACATCGGCACAAGGGCAATCGCATTTAAATTTGGCGTTAAAATCGGGCCGCCTGCGGAAAGCGAATAAGCCGTTGAACCTGTTGGAGTGGAAACAATCAAGCCGTCTGAACGTTGAGAAAAGGCAAATTTATCATTGATATAAACATGGAAATCAATCATGTGCGCAATTTTAGCAGGGTGAATCACCGCCTCATTTACAGCATTACCACTAGAAATAATTTCACCATTGCGTTCAATTTTAGCTTCCAATAAAAAACGCTCTTCGACAAAAAACTCGCCGCGTTCCAAACACGCTTCAAGCTGTGCATAAGCATTTTTCGGGTCAATATCGGTCAAAAAGCCCAAGTTACCTCGGTTAATACCAATCATTGGAATATGATATTTAGCCAAAATGCGAGCACGCCCTAGCATATTGCCATCACCACCGATCACAATCACAAGTTGTGCTTGCTCACCGATTTGTTCAACTGTCGCTAAAACCTCTTCTGGTAAACCAAATTTTTCACCGACGTCTTTTTCCACTAAAACTTGATATCCCTCGCTCTTTCAGCCATTGATACAAGTTTTTATGCATTTGCAAATTAATATCGCGACGTGGTTTTCCCATCAAGGCGATGGTTTTAAATGATTTGACTAATTCATCCATAACTATGATTGCTCCCAAGTACAGACTCACTGATTTTCTGACCGCACTTGAATTTAAAATTTTAGCCATTATATTACATAGCAATTCAGTTTTGCTAAAATAGCACTAATTTTTGATAAATGGAGAAAAAGATGTCAGAACAAGCACAAAACTTAAATGAAAATGAAGAACTTGTTGAAGAAGTTCAGCAGGAAACCACCTCAACGGAAGATCCGTTAGAAGAAGCGATCGCTCGTGTACAAGAACTTGAAGAACAATTAAAAGCACAAGTAGAAGAAACCTCTAAAAAAGAGCAAGATTTATTGCTTCGTACGCGTGCTGAAATTGACAATATGCGTCGCCGTAGCGAACAAGATATCGAAAAAGCACATAAATTTGCGCTCGAAAAATTCTCAAAAGACATTTTAAATACCATTGATAACTTAGAGCGTGCGCTTGCAACACCTGCCAATAAGGAAGATGAAAGCATCAAAGCGTTATTCGATGGTGTGGAGCTAACCTTAAAAGAGTTACTCTCAACGGTGGCTCGCTTTGGTGTCGAACCTGTTGGCGCAGTGGGTGAAACCTTTAACCCGGATCTCCACCAAGCCATCTCTATGCAACCAGCTGAAGGGTTTGAAAGCAACCAAATCACCACCGTTTTACAAAAAGGCTATACCTTAAATGGTCGTGTGATTCGCCCAGCTATGGTAATGGTTGCAGCTTAATTTCTTTTCTATGACTTAAAGAGCGGACGATTTTTCGTCCGTTTTTTATTGCTAAAAAACTTGATTTAGATCAAATTTATTAAAAAATAATTTGAGAATAATTCTCAACAAAAACACTCTTTCTTGCCAGATTTAACAAGGTTTCGACTCAATTTCAACCATCAAAAAACGACAAATAACACTACATATTGTGTGTTGATCTATTAAATAAAACTATATATAGTGCTTTCGATTTTTTTCATAGTTACCTTACAGGAGTCATAAAATGAACGCTTTCTTCGTGATTAAGCGTGATGGTTCACGAATTGGGTTTGACCTACAACGTATTACTAATGCAATCAAAAAAGCAGCAAGTGCGGTCAATATTGTTGATGAAATTTATATCCATGAGCTGAGCCAGCAGATTAATACTGAAATTTTTAGTCATTATCAGCATGAAATTGATATCAACCAGATTCAAAAAATTGTTGAAAATCACTTAATGACAAGTAAGTATCCACAAATTGCACGTGCTTATATTGAATATCGTCACGATCGTGATCTTGCACGTGAAAAACGCAGCCAATTAACCAAAGAAATTGAAGGACTGATTGAGCAAAGCAATGTGGAATTGCTTAATGAAAACGCAAATAAAGATGCGAAAGTTATCCCTACCCAGCGTGATTTACTGGCAGGTATCGTGGCAAAACATTATGCCAAACGTCATATTCTGCCAAGAGATGTTGTTGAAGCCCATGAAAAAGGCGAAATCCACTATCACGACTTAGATTACGCACCATTTTTCCCGATGTTTAACTGCATGCTCGTTGATCTAAAAGGCATGCTTTCACATGGCTTTAAAATGGGTAATGCAGAAATTGAACCACCTAAATCTATCAGCACGGCAACAGCGGTTACCGCACAAATTATTGCTCAAGTCGCCAGCCATATTTATGGCGGTACAACCATTAATCGTATTGATGAAGTGCTTGCACCTTATGTTCAACTCAGTTTTGAAAAACATTTGAAAAATGCCGCCCAATGGCAAATTCCGGATGCGGAAGGTTATGCAAAAGCGCTAATTGAAAAAGAATGTTTTGATGCGTTTCAATCCCTTGAATATGAAGTCAATACGCTCCATACGTCAAATGGCCAAACGCCGTTTGTTACCTTTGGTTTTGGCTTAGGCACAAGTTGGCAAGAACGTTTAATTCAGCAATCGATTTTGAAAAACCGTATTCGTGGCTTTGGGTAAAAATCACAAAACGCCCGTCTTCCCTAAACTGGTCTTTACCATTAAAAAAGGCGTGAACCAAAACGAACAAGATCCGAACTATGACATTAAAAAACTGGCATTTAGAATGCGCTTCAAAACGCATGTATCCCAGATATTTTAAACTATGATCAAGTAGTTAAAGTCACTGGCTCATTCAAAGCGTCCAATGGGTTGTCGTAGCTTCTTAGGTGCCTATGAAGAAAACGGTCATGAAGTGCATGATGGTCGCAATAATTTAGGCGTGGTGAGTTTGAATCTGCCTCGCATTGCTCTTGAAGCACAAGGAAATGAAGAAAAATTCTACCGCACTTTAGATGAACGCTTAGCCCTTGCGAAGAAAGCCTTGCTTACCCGTATTGCTCGCTTAGAAAATACCAAAGCTCGTGTCGCGCCAATTCTCTATATGGAAGGCGCTTGCGGCGTTCGATTAAAAGCCGATGATAACGTTGCGGATATTTTCAAAAATGGACGAGCATCAATTTCTTTAGGCTATATTGGTATTCACGAAACCATCAATGCACTGTATAAACAAGGGCATATTTTTGACGATGAACAACTGCGTGAAAAAGGCATCGCGATTGTGCGTCGTTTAAGCGAAGCGGTAAAACAATGGCAGAAAGAAACGGGTTATGCATTTAGCCTTTATTCCACACCAAGTGAAAACTTGTGCGATCGTTTCTGCCGTTTAGATACCAAACAATTTGGTGTCATTGACGGCGTTACCGATAAAGGCTACTACACTAACAGCTATCACTTAGATGTAGAGAAAAAAGTGAATCCATACGATAAATTAGACTTTGAAATGCCTTATCCTGAATTAGCGAGTGGTGGCTTTATCTGTTATGGCGAATACCCAAACATTCAACATAACCTGAAAGCACTCGAAGATGTGTGGGATTATAGCTACGATCGCGTGCCTTATTACGGCACCAATACGCCAATTGATGAATGTTATGAATGTGGTTTCACAGGAGAATTTAATTGCACAAGTAAAGGCTTTGTTTGTCCGAAATGTGGCAACCATGACAGTGCAAAAGTCTCCGTAACCCGACGAGTTTGTGGTTATCTCGGCAGCCCTGATGCTCGTCCATTCAATGCTGGGCAAACAGGAAGAAGTAAAACGTCGAGTGAAACACCTATAATGTTGTAACATTGATTATGATAAAATAGCTCATCAAAAGTGAGCTATTTTTATTTTAATAAAGAAGGAAATACCATGCCAACACTTGCTCAAATTACCCAATCCATCATGCAAGATCCCGACAATCAATCTTTTACCGCCAAAAGGTATTGAACCGCTTTTTGCTGCGCCAACTACCGCTCGTATTAATATTGTCGGACAAGCGCCTGGAATTAAAGCGCAAGAAAGTCGTTTATATTGGAATGATAAAAGCGGTGATCGCCTGCGTGAATGGCTGGGCGTGGATCGCGATACCTTTTATCACTCCGGTATGTTTGCTGTCATTCCGATGGATTTTTATTACCCAGGCAAAGGCAAATCGGGTGATTTACCGCCACGCAAAGGCTTTGCAGAAAAATGGCATGTGCCAATTTTAGCTAACTTACCCAATATAGAGCTCACCATTCTTATCGGGCAATATGCACAAAAATATTATTTACCAGAAAATGAGCTTAATGTGACTGAAACGGTTCACCATTTCCGTGATTTTCTGCCTCACTTTCTCCCGCTCGTTCACCCTTCTCCACGCAACCAAATTTGGCTCAAGAAAAATCCATGGTTTGAACAAGAGATTATCCCGGCATTGCAAAAGCAAGTGAAAGCGATTTTATCTCGTTAATTTATCTCGCTAAATTGATATTTAACTATGAAGTGCGGTCAAAAAGCATCCAGTTTTGACAGCACTTTTCTTTTATTATAATCAATTTTTAGTATGCATTATTTCCTGACTGAGGCCTGTTATGCTAAAATCGCCGGCCTTAAAAATATAGGAAAAAATATGCAAGTAATATCTGTCACAAACTCTCAACGAAAAGCATGGAATAAACAAACTATTATATTCCTTTCTGATGTAGCTCTCTTTTTTATTCTACTCAATACACTTCCTTTTGCCCCTGCTGAGAATAAAGGATTATCTTTACTCGCATTTGTGGCCATTCTATGGCTCACCGAAGCAGTTAGTGTAACCATCACTGCATTATTCGTTCCAATTCTATCTGTTCTATTAGGATTAGCTGATAGTCGCGAAGCCCTCGTAGCCTTTGCAGATCCAACTATCTTTTTATTCTTCGGTGGTTTTGCACTTGCAACAGCATTAAATGTGCAAAAGATCGACCAATGATCGCTAATAAAATCATGCAGTTAGCGCGGGGTCGGTTATCTGTTGCTGTACTCTATTTATTCGTCGCAACAGCATTTTTGTCCATGTGGATGAGCAATACCGCTACTGCTGCAATGATGATTCCACTTTCAATGACTATTTTAAGTCAGTTAGACCGTAATAAAGATCACAATACTTATGTATTCGTATTATTAGGCATTGCTTATAGTGCTACCATCGGTGGTATGGGAACCCTTGTAGGTAGCCCACCGAATGCCATTGCAGCATCTCAACTTCATTTAGGTTTTGCAGACTGGTTAATGTATGGCACTCCAGTCATGCTGATTTTATTCCCTGTAATTATTGGTTGGTTATACCTTGTTTTTAAACCCAAACTTGGCCTTCGTTTTGATGCGGAATTTGCCAAAATTCATATGACGAAAAAACGTATTTTAACCTTAACTATCTTTGTGACCGTGGCAATTCTTTGGATTTTTGGTGGCTACATCAACCCTATTCTTTCTCAATTATTAGGTTTACCAAAACCCATTGGCAGCTTTGACAGTATGGTTGCGCTCTCAGCAGCAATTGTCATCTGTGTAACCGGGATCGCAAGCTGGAAAGAAGTACAAGACAATACAGAATGGGGCGTGTTATTCCTCTTTGGTGGTGGCTTAACCTTAAGTTCTGTGCTTACCCATTCTGGTGCAAGCAAAATCATGGCGGATGGTATCGTCTTCATTATTGAAGGGGGACACTACTATGTGATGGCATTAATTGTTGCAGCCTTTATTGTCTGCTTGACTGAATTTACGTCAAACACAGCAAGTGCGGCCTTACTTGTCCCAATCTTTATTTCCATCGCACAAGCACTGAATATGCCACCACTTGGTTTTGCGATGATTATCGGCCTCGGGGCATCTTGTGCCTTTATGATGCCGGTTGGTACCCCACCGAATGCAATTGTGTACTCGACAGGTTTTGTTAAACAATCCGAAATGATCCGCGTGGGTAAATTTATTGATTTAACCTGTATGGTCATTATTGCAACCATTGCTTATCTATTCTGGATGTAGCTTTTAAATCAAGCAAGTGCGGTTGAAAATCACGTAATTTTTAACCGCACTTTTTTATTTTCTTTACGCAAACGTTTGCGGTAAATAAAAATTAACGTATAATTCGCACAATTTTTTTACTTAGGGAAACCAAATGAATAACAACCTGCTTTATACGGTGGAAGACAAACCACCTTTCGGATTGAGTTTACTCCTTGCGGCACAACATTTACTTGCCGCACTCGGGGGAATTATTGCTGTACCATTGGTCATTGGTAACGTCTTAAAATTACCGACCGAAGATACCATTACGCTAGTGAATGCTGCACTCTTGATTTCTGGTGTAGTCACGGTTATCCAATGTAAAGGCTTAGGACCTGTGGGCATTCGTTTACCAAGTGTGATGGGAACCAGTTTTACTTTCGTTGCCGCAGCACTGGCCATTGGTTTTAGTGAATATGGCATCGCTGGTATATTAGGTTCTTCTCTCATTGGTTCCTTAGTGATGATTATCGGCAGCTTTCTTTATGCCGTATATTCGTAAATTGTTCCCACCACTTGTGACTGGTACTGTCGTTATGATGATCGGTTTAAGCCTGATTCCTGTTGCCGTTGACTGGTTCGCGGGTGGTCAACGTGGTGATGCGAATTATGCTACGCCAGAAAATTTAATGATGGCGAGCTTTGTGTTGGTGATCGTGGTTGCGCTCGTACAATGGGGCAAAGGGATTTTCTCCGCTGCTGCGATCGTTATTGGGATGATGACAGGTTATATTGTTTGTTTGGCGATGGGCTGGGTGAGCTTTGAAGGCGTAAAACAAGCGCAAACTTTCGCGATTCCACAACCACTACACTTTGGCTTAGCCTTCCCAATTTCAGGCATTATCGGCATGTCCATTGCGTATTTAGTGACGATCGTTGAATCAAGCGGTAACTTCTTAGCACTGGGTAATGCAACTAAAACCGAAATCACCGGTAAACATTTACGCGGTGGCGTTTTAGCCGATGGTTTAGGATCTGCCCTAGCTGCCATTATGTCCACCACACCATTCTCTTCATTCTCACAAAACATTGGCGTCATTTCTCTAACGGGCGTGGCAAGCCGTCACGTGGTTGCGCTAACCGGTGTACTTCTAGCGCTAGCGGGCTTATTCCCTGTATTCGGTGCATTAATTGTATCAATTCCATTGCCAGTATTAGGCGGTGCAGGCTTAATGATGTTCGCGATGATTATCGCTGCGGGTATCCAAATGTTGGATAAAGTGGCACGTAGCAAACGTAATGGTTTAATTATCGCGATTTCAATTGGCTGTGGCTTAGCCGTGACGACTCGTCCAGAATTGCTTGATAAATTACCGCACTTTTTCAAAGAAGTGCTCGGTTCAGGCATTACCGTAGGTTCATTACTTGCCTTAATTCTTAACCTCGTGCTTCCTGAAGATAAAGTGGAAGAAACAAAAGAATAGATAGTAAATAAGGGCAGATTAACACTGCCCTTTTCTTTTCCTGTAAAACATTTCTAAAACTGACCGCACTTTGTTAAAATCAGGCATCATTTTCCATTTATCAAGGAATAAAAATGGCAGATTTACCTTTTTTAGTTGAACTCAACGAACAAAATCTTACTGAAACGTTGCAACGTTCGGTGGAAACCCCGCTTGTCATTAACTTTTATGCGCCAAGCCATAAAGAATCAGCTGATTTTGCAAAAGTCTCTACAACGTGTTGCAGAACAACACCAAGGACAATTTATTCTCGGCTTAGTCAATTGTGAAACGGAGCAAATGATTGCTGCACAATTTCGTATTCAAGCGTTGCCAACGACCTATCCTTTTCAAAGAGGCACAAGCATTAGATGCGTTCCCTGGTGCATTAGATGAAGCCAGCTTATTACAACGTTTAAGCGCCATTTTGCCAAAAGAAGAAGATTTAAAATTCCAAAAAGCCTTGGATTTTTTACAAGTGGAAGATTACGACTCTGCTCTTCCATTACTGAAAGAAGCCTGGGAGCTTTCAGATAAGAAAAACAGCGATGTGGCATTACTTTATGCGGAAACCTATATTGCCATGAAGAAAACGGAGCCTGCGGCAGATATTTTAGCGCAAATTCCGATTCAGGATCGCGACAGCCGTTGGCATGGATTACAAGCGCAGATTGAGCTTTTAATTAAAGCAGCTGATACGCCAGAAATTCAGCAATTACAAGCGGATTATGCGAAAAATCCAACGCCTGAAATTGCGTTGAAATTGGCAGTTCAGCTACATCAAGCCAATCGAAACGAAGAAGCATTGGACTTATTATTTAGCATTCTTAAACAAGATCTTTCTGCAGAAAATGGTGAAGTGAAACAACAGTTTTTATCTATTTTATCAGCCATTGGCAATGCAGATCCTATCACCAATAAATATCGCCGATTGCTGTATTCATTGCTTTACTAATACGATCAACTATTTTTTTATGCATGAAGGCTTTATAATGGACGAATTCCAAAAGCCTCATGCTTTATTTTATAAACAAAGGATTCTTTATGTCAGACGTTAAACACAGCAAATTATTAATTTTAGGTTCAGGCCCTGCAGGTTATACCGCCGCTATTTATGCCGCACGTGCAAACTTAAAACCTGTTTTAGTGACCGGTCTTCAACAGGGCGGGCAACTTACCACTACTGATGAAATTGAAAACTGGCCGGGTGATTTTGAAATGACCACTGGCCCTGGTTTAATGCAACGTATGTTGCAACACGCCGAAAAATTTGAAACGGAAATCGTGTTTGATCATATCAATAAAGTCGATTTATCTTCTCGCCCATTCAAACTTTATGGCGATATGCAAACCTTCACATGTGATGCGTTAATCATCGCAACAGGGGCATCAGCACGTTATATCGGATTAGAATCTGAAACCGCTTATAAAGGCCGTGGCGTTTCAGCTTGCGCAACCTGTGATGGTTTCTTCTATCGCAATAAACCGGTTGCCGTTGTCGGTGGCGGAAATACTGCAGTTGAAGAAGCGCTTTACTTGGCTAATATTGCTTCTGAAGTGCACTTAATCCACCGCCGTGATAGCTTCCGTGCAGAAAAAATCTTAATCGATCGCTTATACAAAAAAGTCGAAGAAGGCAAAATCGTGCTTCATACTGACCGCACTTTGAATGAAGTGTTAGGCGATAACATGGGCGTAACAGGTGTTCGTTTAGAAAACGTGAAAACCGGTGAAAAAGAAGACGTGAAATTAGACGGTTTATTTATTGCCATCGGTCATGCGCCAAACACTGAAATCTTCCAAGGTCAGCTTGAACTTAATAACGGTTATATCGTTGTCAAATCAGGTCTTGAAGGCAATGCAACAGCGACCTCTGTGGAAGGTGTGTTTGCTGCAGGTGATGTGATGGATCACAACTATCGCCAAGCAATTACTTCAGCGGGTACAGGCTGTATGGCTGCATTAGATGCTGAACGTTATTTAGATGCTCAAGAATAAATAAATTTCCTTATTTATTTCCCCCTCTTTAGCCAAGAGGGGTTAAGGGAGATTTTAAAGAATCAATTTTGTATCAATAAACTCGCCCTTCAAGCTCCCTCTCAATAGAGAGGGAGAACTTTTTAAATACTAACTCTACAAATCTATGGACAAACTTCGCCAAAAATATTTACAAAAATGGCTTCGTGCGCAGCAACAACCTGTTAAAAAATTAATGCGCACCAATATTGCCCTTGCCACACTTTCTTCCTTAATTCTTGTGGCTCAAACCTATTTTCTTGCGACATTGCTCGACAAGCTCATTATGCAAAATGTCGATCGCACTGAGCTGGTTCCATATTTTATTGCATTAATCATTACTTTTGCTTTGCGTGCGGTCATTTTATGGCTACGCGAAAAAATTGGCTTTAAAGCAGGTCGATTACTACGCAACCATATGCGTCAAAAGATCTTAGATAAAATCCATCAAGTTGGGCCGGCTACCATCAATAATAAACCAGCCGGTAGCTGGGCAAGTATCATGCTTGAACAAGTGGAAAATCTGCATAACTTCTATGCGCGCTTCTTACCACAACAAAGTTTGTCTGCTATTGTACCAATGGTGATTTTAATTGCTGTATTCCCGCTCAACTGGGCAGCTGGACTGATTTTGATGGTGACCGCACCACTTGTGCCAATTTTTATGATTCTGGTAGGGATTGCGGCAGCAGATAGCAGCCAAAAAAATATGGCTACCCTTTCTCGCTTAAGTGCTCAATTTTTGGATCGCTTACGTGGTTTAGAAACCTTGCGTCTTTTCAACCGCACTTCAGAACAAACACAACATATTGAAAACACAACGGAAGACTTCCGTGAAACGACCATGACAGTACTTAAAATGGCGTTTCTCTCTTCTGCTGTGTTAGAGTTTTTCACCTCCATTTCCATTGCTTTAATGGCGGTGTATTTTGGTTTTAGCTATTTAGGCCAAGTCGAATTTGGTACTTATGGCACCACGCTGACCTTATTTACCGGCTTTTTCTGCTTAATTCTGGCACCAGAGTTTTATCAACCATTGCGTGATCTCGGGACTTACTATCACGATCGTGCAGCCGGCATTGGTGCTGCTGATGCCATTGTCGATTTCTTAGAAGCGGATTATTTAATTGCACATCAAGGCAATGAACAAATTCCAGCACAAAGTGCGGTCGAAATTCAGGCTGAAAATTTAGTGGCGCTTTCTCCACAAGGTCAACCATTAACTAAGCCCCTTTCATTCCATATTCCGAAAGAAAGCCATATTGCCCTTGTGGGCCAAAGTGGTGCAGGAAAAACCTCTTTAATCAATGTATTACTCGGTTTCTTGCCTTATGAAGGCAGCTTAAAAATTAACGGTGTGGAACTTAATCAAAGCCGTTTAAGCGACTGGCGCAAACAAATTGCTTGGGTAGGTCAAAACCCATTACTACTACAAGGTAGCATCAAAGAAAATCTACTTTTAGGCGATATTCAAGCAACTGATGAGCAAATTGAGCAAGCCTTGATTTCTGCTCAAGCGAAAAGAGTTTACCGATAAATTAGGCTTGGATAGCGAAATTAAAGATGGTGGCATTGGTGTATCTGTAGGCCAAGCTCAACGCTTAGCGATCGCTCGCGCTTTACTACGCAAAGGCAATTTATTATTACTCGATGAGCCAACGGCTAGCCTCGATGCTCAGTCCGAAAATCTGGTACTTGCTGCCCTTGCAGAAATGAGCCATAACCAAACGACCTTAATGATCACACACCGTATTGAAGATCTAAAACAATGTGACAATATTTTTTTGTGATGCAAGAAGGTGAAATTGTTCAACAAGGGCATTTCAACCAATTAAAAGATCAAGGCTTCTTTGCCGAATTATTGGCTCAACGAAAAGAGGATATTCAATAATGCGTGCTTTACTTCCCTTTTTACGTTTATTTAAATTCGCCAAGTTGCCTTTATTTTTAGGCTTGGTTTTAATGATCACAGGCCTTGCATCTAGCATAGGCTTGCTGACCACATCGGGTTGGTTTTTAGCTGCAACAGCAATTGCGGGTCTTGGCACGTTATTTAATTTCTTCTATCCTTCTGCCTCTGTGCGTGGGCTTGCTATTGGCCGTACCCTTTTCCGTTATTTTGAAAAGTTTGTGACACACGATGCGACTTTCCGCATTTTGGCTAAATTACGGGTACAAGTTTTTGAGAAAATTATTCCATTAAGCCCTGGTGTGTTAAATCGCTACCGTAACAGCGATTTGCTAAACCGCTTAGTGTCTGATGTGGATACGCTGGATAGTCTCTATCTTCGCTTAATTGCGCCATTTATTACGGCTATTTTTGTGATTCTAGCCATGTGTATTGGTCTAAGTTTTGTCAATGCACCTTTAGCCTTAGGTCTAGGTGCGAGCCTGCTTTTATTAGTATTCGTCATTCCAACCGTTTTCTACCAACTGGGTAAAAAATTTGGCGATAAACTTGTGCATTCACGTGCGCTTTATCGCACCCAATTCTTAGAATTTATCCAAGCACAAGCGGAATTATTACTCTTTAATGCTGAAGATAAATTGAAAGATAACATGGCTAAAACTGAAGCTAACTGGCAAGCAGACCAACAAAAAGAAGCCAATTTAAGCGGATTTTCAACCGCACTTTCACTCTTTTTAAATGGTTTAATTATTGCCGCAATGTTGTGGTTTAGCTCACAAGCGGAGTTTGGTAACGATGAATATCGTATGGCGTTTATTGCGCTCTTCACTTTTGCGGCCCTTTAGCCTCATTTGAAATCTTAATGCCATTAGGTTCAGCATTCTTACATATCGGGCAAGTCATTGCGTCAGCTGAACGCGTGACAGATATTATCGAACAGCAACCATTAGTGACCTTTAATGGCAAAGCGGAGTTCGATCAAAACGCCACAACATTAATTGAAGCCGAAAGATCTTTCTTTCACTTATCCTGAACGTCAAAATCGTGCTTTAGAGAATTTGAATTTAACCATTCAAAAAGGTAAAAAAGTCGCAATTTTAGGTAAAACAGGCAGCGGAAAATCCACGTTATTACAGCTTTTAGTGCGTAATTATGATGCAAACCAAGGTCAGACTATTTCCTTGCTGGCAAGCCGATTGCTGATTACGCCGAAGACACATTACGCAGCCAATTCTGCTTTTTAACACAACGTGTTCATGTATTTAGCGATACACTTCGTCAAAATCTGCAATTCGCAAGTGCGGTCAATATTTCAGATGAAAAAATGATCGAGGTGTTAAATCAAGTTGGTTTAGGCAAATTGTTGGAACAAGAACAAGGCTTAGATATTTGGTTAGGTGATGGCGGCCGTCCACTTTCTGGTGGAGAACAACGTCGTTTAGGCTTAGCGCGTATTTTGCTTAATGATGCGCCAATTTTATTATTAGATGAGCCAACAGAAGGTTTAGATCGCGAAACCGAACGCCAAATTCTGCGTTTAATTCTTGCCCATGCTGAAAATAAAACCTTAATTATGGTGACTCACCGCTTAACGGCGATTGAGCAATTTGATGAGCTTTGTGTGATTGATGAAGCGAAGCTAATTGAAAAAGGCACTTACGCAGAATTATTGCAATTAGAAAAAGGGTTCTTTAAACAATTAGTGGAGCGTGTGTAAAACAAGGAAGGATAAGTTGGGTGGAAATCTTCCCAGCTTATTCTCGGCACACAGAAATTCCGACTTTGGCTGCTTTCTTCCGAACCTGACCGAGTAAACCGGACACCGTTGCGAGAGACCGAGAAGATTTCCATTGATATCGCAATGCGATTAGGTGGGCTATTATGCAAGAATTGGCCCTGTATTGCAAAGGTTAATTTATCAATTCGGTGAATTTGACGAGAAAATCAACCGCACTTTTAAGGTAAAAACATGAACTATCTCCAATACTACCCTACCGATGTTGTAAATGGCGAAGGCACCCGTTGTACCCTTTTCGTTAGCGGTTGTACGCATGGTTGCCGTGGTTGCTACAACCAAAAGAGCTGGTCTTTTGATAATGGCGTATTATTTGATGAAGCGATGGAACAACAGATCATCAATGATTTAAAAGATACGCGCATTAAACGTCAAGGGCTCACGCTTTCTGGTGGGGATCCGATGCATCCTCGTAATGTTGAAGCCTTACTTCCTTTTGTACAGCGTGTCAAAAAAAGAATGTCCTGATAAGGATATTTGGGTGTGGACGGGATATAAACTGGATGAACTTGATGATTATCAACGTCAAATGTTGCCTTATATTGACGTGCTTATTGATGGGAAAATTTATACAAGAACAGGCTGACCCAAGCTTGGTTTGGCGCGGTTCAGCCAATCAAGTGATTTACCGTTTTAAGGTTTAACCGAATAAGGTTAAGCTATTCTGCCAAGCCGTTTCTTTAATCACTTCAGCATTTCACTTCTTAAACGGCATAACGCCTCAAAGGTGTGTACAATCCGCTCTGGTCGATTAGGTTGTCCTTGAAAGCCAAATACCGGCATATCTGGTGTATCCGTTTCTAATACCAACGCCTCTAATGGCAACCTCGCAATCGCTTGACGCGTTTTATTCGCGCGCTCATAAGTAATAGTACCGCCCACGCCAATTTTATAGCCTAAATCCACAAATCGTTTTGCTTGATCATAACTTCCAGAAAAACCATGCACGACACCACATTTTGGTAAATTGGCTTGTTTTAAAAAACGGAATAATTGCTCATGGGATTTTCGGCTATGTAAATTGACCGACAGATTATATTTCTTCGCTAAATAAAGCTGGCTCTCCAGAAAGTGCTGTTGCTTTTGCCATAATTCATCAGTCAATAAATCAGGAATCGCACATTCTAAGCCAATTTCTGCTACGGCTGTACAATTTTGATCACGTACAGATAGCTCCGCATCCAATATCTCTAAATCATGCTCTTGATGCTCTTTGATATAAAGAGGATGCAACCCAAGCCCACAATAAAGATGCTCAGAGAAAAGTGCGGTTATATTTTGAATCGTTTTAAAATCCGACTCTTTTACCGCCACAATCAAGATTTTCTGCACATCAGCTTGCTTAGCGTTATCCACCAGCTGAGCTAATGGCTCACCAGTATCATGATGAAGATAATCAAGATGGGTATGTGTATCGAAGAAAGGCATCGCGTTATTTCACTTAAGAAAAAGGTGTGCAGATTACGCATCCACACACCGAATTGATTATTCTACAGAAACGGATGTAATCACAACATCTTCTGTTGGAACGTCTTGGTGGAAACCTTTATTACCGGTTTTTACTTTCTTGATTTTATCAACCACATCCATCCCTTCAACCACTTCGCCGAATACGGCATAGCCCCATTCTTGTACCACTTCGCGGCCAAACATCTCTTTTGAGCGATAGTTTAAGAAGTCATTATCAGCTACGTTAATGAAGAATTGTGCTGTTGCAGAATGTGGATCAGAGGTACGCGCCATGGCGATTGTGCCACGTTTATTGCTTAAACGATTGTTAGCTTCATTTTGGATCGGTGCGTTTGTTGCTTTTTCACGCATTCCGCTTTCCATACCACCGCCTTGGATCATAAATCCATCAATAACACGATGGAAAATTGTGTTATTATAGAAACCGTTTTTACAATAATTTAAAAAGTTTTCTGCGGTGATTGGCGCTTTATCAAAATCAAGTTTAATTTTAATATCGCCAAAATTTGTGTGTAATGTAACCATGTTGTTTTCCTCTTGAAAATTAAGGCATTCATTATTCCACAAATGGCGAGAAAGTGCCACCATGAGCAGAAAAAGTGCGGTCGGATTCCAATCAGAAGAGAAAAAATATGTTAAAGATCTTTAATACCCTCACTCGAGAAAAAGAAGTGTTCAAACCTATCCATGAAGGAAAAGTGGGTATGTATGTGTGCGGCGTGACCGTTTACGATTTATGCCATATTGGCCACGGCCGTACCTTTTGTATGTTTTGATGTGATTGCTCGCTATTTACGCTCTTTAGGTTACGATTTGACTTATGTGCGTAATATCACGGATGTGGACGATAAAATCATTAAACGTGCATTAGAAAACAAAGAAACCTGCGATCAACTTGTAGATCGTATGGTGCAAGAAATGTATAAAGATTTTGATGCGTTAAACGTACTACGTCCTGATTTTGAGCCTCGTGCGACGCATCATATTCCTGAAATTATTGAGATTGTGGAAAAACTGATTGCACGTGGTCATGCTTATGTTGCAGACAATGGCGATGTGATGTTTGATGTGGAAAGCTTTAAAGAATACGGCAAATTATCACGCCAAGATCTCGACCAATTACAAGCGGGTGCACGTATTGAAATTAATGAAATCAAGAAAAATCCAATGGATTTCGTGCTTTGGAAAATGTCGAAAAGAAAACGAACCAAGCTGGCCGTCCCCATGGGGTGCAGGTCGTCCAGGTTGGCACATTGAATGTTCGGCAATGAACTGCAAACAACTTGGCGAACATTTTGATATTCACGGTGGCGGTTCTGACCTAATGTTCCCGCATCACGAAAATGAAATTGCGCAATCTTGCTGTGCTCATGGCGGCCAATATGTGAATTATTGGATCCATTCCGGCATGATCATGGTAGATAAAGAAAAAATGTCGAAATCCCTCGGCAACTTCTTCACTATTCGTGATGTATTAAACCACTACAATGCAGAAGCGGTGCGTTATTTCTTACTAACGGCACACTATCGCAGCCAACTCAATTATAGTGAAGAAAACCTGAATTTAGCACAAGGTGCATTAGAACGTTTGTACACCGCTTTACGTGGCACCGATCAAAGTGCGGTTGCTTTTGGCGGTGAAAATTTTGTGGAAGCCTTCCGTGAAGCAATGGACGATGATTTCAATACGCCGAATGCCCTTTCTGTCTTATTTGAAATGGCGCGTGAAATCAATAAATTGAAAACTGAAGATGCAGAAAAAGCCAATGGTCTTGCTGCTCGTTTACGTGAATTAGCGGGTATCTTAGGTTTACTTCAACAAGATCCAGAAAAATTCTTACAAGCTGGTTCTGACGATGATGAAGTCGCAAAAATTGAAGCGCTCATCAAACAACGAAACGAAGCCCGTGCCGCTAAAGATTGGGCTGCTGCAGATGCGGCACGTAATGAACTCACGGCAATGGGTATCGTGTTAGAAGATGGTGCCAACGGCACGACGTGGCGTAAACAATAATCTCACTTTGATACAAAAACTGCGGTCAAATTGACCGCAGTTTTTTTCTTTTAAGAAGAAAGCATTACATTTTTCGGGTTTTCCATTGTTTTTTTGCTTTTTTTCTTCATGTCTTTTACTTTTCATTTCTTTTAGCTTTCACTTTCTTTCTGACTTCATATTATCCCAATTTTCATATCCTGAGATTTCATCATGCTATCAGACTTCATACTATCTGATGCCATTTTACGGTATTATGTAGCAGTTGCACAAAGTCCGAAAATTGACTAATTTACCGCATAAATTTTCCATTTTTTCAAACTCAAGGTGTAGCTATTCCGCTCAACCTTCATTCAGGTAACTCAAAGTATGAGTCGCCGAGGTAACTGTTGGGATAATGCTCCAATGGAGCGTTGGTTCCGCAGCTTTAAATATGAATGGATGCAAGAGGGCGACTATCTAACCTTGGGGCAAGCGATGGACGATGTGAGAGCTTATGTGATGTATTACAATTTTGTTCGCCCACATCGTTACAATCAAGGTTTGGCGCCTGTTTTAACAAAAAAAACCTATCGGGGACTGTTGAATTAGCTGATCACTACATTAATCAGTAAAAGATAAAAGGGCGAAGATTATTAGAATCTTTGCCCTTAATGTTATCTGCATTTTTACAAAAAATAATATTTTCAATTTTTTGAAAAAAAGTGTAAGAAAAAAGGCTTATCTCCGACTAATAGAATAACTAGGAAGCATTTCCTACCATAATGAACTAAATAGTTTCATAAAATAGGTAATCAATCAGAGGAAAAAATGAAAGATTGTAAGATGCAAGGTATCAGCAGCGGCGTGAGTTTATTGATTTTACGCTTTTTTCTTGCGTGGGAATTTTTTTAGAGGCAGGGTTAGAAAAAAATGGAATGGTCAAAATTGGTTTACTGAAATACAAGATCGTTTTTCCTTTTCCATTTAATCTTATTCCAGCCGATATTAATTGGCACGTTGCAATGGGATCTGAATTAATTTTCCCATTCTTGCTGATATTTGGGGTGCTAACACGTTTTAGTGCATTAAGTTTAACGATTTTAATCTCTGTCGCGTGGTATAGCATTCACGCCGATTCAGGTTATAACGTTTGTGATAATGGTTATAAATTACCCTTAATTTATGTGGTAACTTTATTAATCTTAATTACGCAGGGAGCAGGGAAACTCTCTTTAGACACGCTTATTAAGAAGGTTTATCCAACTAAAAGCTGGTTGAAATTCCTCTAACTATATATTCAATATCAAATTCTAGGAGATTTAAATGAAAAAATTATCCACTTTAGCCGCATTAGCAGGAGCATTAACGATGACAGTAGCTACTGTTGCACACGCTGAGCCAAAATCAAGCAGTACAGATAAAGCTGCAACACCTTGTGTGGGTGATAAATGTGTGAAAACAAAAGCTGCAGAAGGTAAATGCGGAGAAGGCAAATGTGGTGCAAACGAAACGAAAGCCGCAGAAGGTAAATGTGGTGAAGGTAAATGTGGTGCGAGCAAACCAAAAGCTGCAGAAGGTAAATGTGGTGAAGGTAAATGTGGCTCTAAATAATCGTATTTTAATCTAGATGCCATACATAACACTGGTGTAAATTTACATCAGTGTTGTATTAAAAGGAGTAAATAATTATGTTACAAGGTGCAGGATTAGGGTATCGTCGAGATTTAGCGGATGATTTTTTGAATTTATCATCAAATAATGCGATTCAGTTTATGGAAGTTGCTCCAGAAAATTGGGTAAAAATGGGAGGAGCTGCTCGTTATAAATTTGATCAAGCCGCTGAAAGATATCCACTTGCGGTACACGGACTATCACTTTCATTAGGCGGGCAAGCACCACTTGATCGCGAGTTATTAAAAAATACTAAAGCATTAATGACTCAATATAATTCGACATTTTTTTCTGAACATTTGAGTTATTGTGAATGTGAAGGGCATTTATATGATTTATTACCTATGCCATTTACTGAAGAAGCTGTAAAACACGTAGCACAGAGAATCCGCTATGTGCAAGATTTTTTAGGATTACAAATTTCATTAGAAAACACCTCTTATTATTTACACTCTCCCACCAGCACAATGAATGAAGTAGAATTTTTAAATGCTATTGCACAAGAAGCGGATTGTAGTATTCATTTAGATGTGAATAATATTTATGTAAATGGCATCAATCACGGTTTACTTGATCCTTATGTTTTTTTAGATCAAGTAGATGTGAAACGTGTCAATTACATTCATATAGCAGGACACGACGAAGAACATTCTGCCGCACAAGTTGTGGAGGATTTAGAAGGAGAATCATTTAATAAAATAAAAGGGGCATATCGCTATTTACCAGAGTTATTAATTGATACGCACGGTGAGGCAGTAAAAGGTACTGTGTGGGATTTATTAGAATATGCCTATCAACGACTACCTGTCATTCCGCCAACATTATTAGAGCGTGATTTCAATTTCCCTCCATTTGCAGAACTTTATGCTGAAGTTGAACATATTGCACAACTACAGCAAAAATATGCTCAAAAAGAGGTAATATCCTATGCAGCCTAAACCTTCGCTTATTGAAACACAAAAAGCACTTGCCACAGCAGTTCGATTGGCTCATGCTCAACCTCTAAATGGTTATGCTCCGAATCGCCTTGCTGTTTATGCTCGTTTAGTTCGAAATAACATCTTTGGTTTTTATTGACCGTTGTTTTGTTGAAGCGCCTAAACACGTTTCTGCTGAGAGTTGGTCTCAGACAAAAGAATTTTTTGTATTAAAAGGAAAATCACATTCGCCTTATTTTCAAGATATTGCTGGAGAATTTCTCTTATTTTGTCAAGAAAAAGAGAGTTTTGACGCCAATATACTGGCATTGATGGATTTTGAAAATACTCAATTACTTGCAGAAGTTTCTTTAGCAAAAGTACCTGAAAAATTTGAGTGGAATAAGTATAGCGTAATGCAGTTATCTGATGCAGCTTATTTAAAAAGCTATGAAGTCGATTTTTTATCAAGCGATTTTAAACAATTTGATGAAAACCCTATGCAAGCTGTTATATGGCGGGATAGCGATTTTAATATTCTGCAACAACGCTTATCTGAACTTGACTTTTGGCTATTAAGTTATATACAAGAACAACCTTCGTCTTTAGAAGAGGTATTATCTGCCTTAAATACAGTTGTTGAAGATAGCACTCCCTTAATTCCATTATTGGAAAACACCTGGGTGAATTGGATTAATGCTGAAGTGCTTTATCCCAAAGTATGAGTCGCCGAGGTAACTGTTGGGATAATGCCCCAATGGAGCGTTGGTTTCGCAGCTTTAAATATGAATGGATGCAAGAGGGCGACTATATAACCTTGGGGCAAGCGATGGACGATGATTTCAATACGCCGAACGCTCTTTCTGTCCTATTTGAAATGGCTCGTGAAATCAATAAATTGAAAACTGAAGATACAGAAAAAGCCAATGGTCTTGCTGCTCGTTTACGTGAATTAGCGGGTATCTTAGGTTTACTTCAACAAGATCCAGAAAAATTCTTACAAGCGGGCTCTGACGATGATGAAGTCGCAAAAATTGAAGCGCTCATCAAACAACGCAACGAAGCGCGTGCTGCTAAAGATTGGGCTGCTGCAGATGCGGCTCGTAATGAACTCACTGCAATGGGAATTGTGTTAGAAGACGGCCCTAACGGCACGACGTGGCGTAAACAATAATCTCACTTTTGATACAAAAAAACTGCGGTCAAATTGACCGCAGTTTTTTTCTTTTAAGAAGAAAGCATTACATTTTCGGTTTTTCCATTGTTTTTGCTTTTTTCTTCATTTCTTTTGCTTTCATTTCTTTTGTTTTCATATCATCAGATTTCATTCCTTCTGATTTCATATTATCCATTTTCATGTCGTGAGATTTCATATCATGAGATTTCATCATCCCATCAGATGCCATTTTGTCATTTTGCATTGGCATAGCGTCTTTTGTCATCGGCATGGAATCTTTTGTCATCGGCATGGAATCTTTTGCCATCGACATTTCATTAGATTTCATATCGGTCGCATAAAGACTGGTTGCGAAGAAAAGTGCAGCAATAGCAGTAAAGGTTGTTTTTGAAGTAATATTTTTCATTTTGAATCTTCCTTAATTTGTGAATAATTAGCATTGGATGGAAAGGTTTCCCCTTTCATTATCATTAGACGAATGAGAAATCTATTTCTTACACTTTTTTCAAGGAAAAAATATGAAAACTGGAATTTCCAATAAAGACTTGGCTCAAATTAGAGAGCAAATGCTGAAATTTGCCACATTACAGGTGGGCGATTCTGTATTAGCTGAAGATTTGGTGCAAGAGAGTTTTTTAAGTGCATTTAACCATCTTGAGCAATTTAAACGACAAGCGGCATTTAAGACCTGGGTCTTTGCTATCTTAAAAAATAAAATCATTGATTTTCTTCGCCAGAAAGGCAAATTAGTGCTAGAAACCGAAATTGAAGATGAAGAACAAACTAATCATTTCTTTGATGAAGGGGGACACTGGAAAGCTGAACATTCTCCACTCGATCTCGAACTGAGCGAAAGTGCGGTCTATTCTGAAGAATTCTGGCTGATTTTTGAAACTTGCTTAACTTGCCTGCCAGCCAAACAAGCCAAGATTTTTATGATGAGAGAGTTTTTGGAATTATCTTCCGAAGAAATTTGCCAAGAAAATCAACTAAGCATAAGTAACTTGCACACGACACTCTATCGTGCCCGCTTACAACTTCAAAACTGCTTATCTCATAAACTTTAAGGAGTGATTTTATGAAATGTCGCCAAGCGACTCGCCTCATTTCAGATGCGCAAGAACGCTCATTAATGACTAAAGAAAAAATTGGGCTCAATTTGCATCTTGCCATCTGTACACATTGCCGTAAATTTCAACGAAATTGTGGCACATTGAGAAAATTAATGAAGGATTTCAAAGGATAAAAAGCGGAAGAGAACTTCCGCTTATTACTCTATTACTTCGCCATTAATGCTGTTGCACGTGAAATCACTTCTTTGACTTCATCATCCGTCAATTTACCTTCTTTCACAAATTGCACCTTGCCGGTTTTATCAAGCAAAATAATCACGCTGTCTTTTTCACGTAATCCCCACGCATTTTTAACCGCACTTTTATCATCTAAAATCACTTGGCTATGGGCATTTTCTTTTTTGCCTTTTTCTGCGCTACTTTTCACAAACATACCCGTGCCCACAACGGCATCATCAGCATTAATAATCGTCGTGGTTTGATATTTAGCTTGGTTAAAATGAGCGGCTTTGATAGCTTCGATCATCGCTTGATTTTTCTCTTTTGCCGCACTTCTGCCTGCAATATGCTGAATCACACGGACTTTGCCAGGTAATGCCGTTGAGCTCCACGATTTATAAGCTACATCATTGCCATTTAAAGTGATTTCGCCTTTATCCGAAACCGTTACATTGGCTAAAAGTTGATTAGGTTGAATATTGTGAGCGAATGCATTGACTGAGATTAAACTCCCCATCACTGCACTCAAAAGCATGATTTTTTTCATAAATACCTCATAAATTCCGTGAAATTGCCCATTTTTTGGCGAATAGTCACTTTTTTGTTATACTCCGTGCGCATTATACTTTGCTTAAATCAGATAAAGAAGGAAAAAGAAATGGATCAAATGCCAGCTTGCCCAAAATGTAAAGGTGAATATGTTTATCACGATTCTGTGAATTTTGTTTGCCCTGATTGTGGCAATGAATGGAATGGTAACGAAACAGTTGAAGCCGATGAAGATCAACTGATTGTTAAAGACAGCAACGGTAATTTATTAGCCGATGGTGATGATGTACTTTTAATTAAAGATTTAAAATTAAAAGGTTCATCTGAAGTGTTGAAGAAAGGCACGAAATTCAAAAATATCCGTTTAGTTAACGGAGATCACAACGTCGATTGTGGCAAAATCATGTTGAAATCAGAGTTCTTGAAAAAAGCCTAAGAATTCCCAATAAAAAGAGCGGTCGATTTTAAAGTTATTTTAAATCGACCGCTCTTTTTTTAATTTTCGTTATACCTTCGCAGGCTTCACAATTTCACTTGGATAACAACCAAGCACTTTCAGATAATTACTGAATTGCTTAAGCTCTTCCAAGGCAATTTGGGTATCTGGATGATGAATATTTCCTTCAATCTCCAAATAGAACATTTCTTCCCAAGGTTTGCCATAAATAGGACGAGATTCAAGCTTGGTCATATTAATACCGTGCTTTTTAAACACAAGTAAAGCATCCACTAAAGAACCCGCTTGTTGCGATGTTGTCATCAACAATAAAGTTTTCGTGTGAATTTGCGGTGAAACTTCTCGAGCTTGTTTTGGCTACCACAATAAAACGAGTAATGTTGTTTTCTTGATTCGCAATATTATGTTTTAACACATGTAAGCCGTAAAGCTTGCCACCATCTTCATTACCTAATGCCGCAATATTCGGTTTATTCAAGCTTGACACAAGCTGCATTGCATGAGAGCTACTTTCGCAGTACTCGATATGCACACGCTCAAGACTTTGAATAAATTGACTACACTGCTGGATCACCTGTGGATGGCTATAAAGTGTATCAATTTTGCTTAAATCATCCTGCTCATTCACTAAAACACAGTGCTTGATAGGATAAGCCAACTCGCCCACCAAAGATAAGGTGGTATGTTGAAGCAAATCATAAACTTCATTAATTGCACCAGATGTGGTGTTTTCTAAAGGAAGTACACCATAATCAGCTTCTCCCACCTTTCAACTTTTTCAAAAATTTGAGCAAAGGAATCGCAACTGATTTCAGCAAATTGTTGATGGTAACGAGCCGCATAGTTACGCGCAGCCAAATTAGAGTAAGAACCACGCTTGCCTAAGAAAGCGATATGTAACGTTTCTTCTCGTTGCTCATTGAGCTTTTTCTGCAAATACACTTGTTGTGTTAGCACAGAATCTTCAATGATTTTTTGGAAGACTGATGTAATATACTGTGGTTCAAGCTGATAATTTTGACTTTCAGAAAATTGCACAAGCTCTTGTAATAGCTGTTGCTCACGCTCTAAATCGCGCAACGCTTTTTGCGTCACTTCTTTGCTTCTCACTACATCATATGCCAGGCGATGACGCTCTGAAAGCAGCTTTAACAAGCTGCGATCAATTTGCGTAATTTGCTGACGAATTTCTGATAAATCTAATGCCATTTCATTCCTTATTTAAAGGTTACTTCATTGTGAGGGATGTATTTCTCCGCATTAATAGGTGAATTTTTCTCAAAAAATTCTTTTAAAACATCCGCATCAATAAAACCTGTGTTAACGAAAGTTGGATTTTTGGTCATGACCGGATAACCATCTCCACCTGCAGCATTATAGCTTGGTACAGAAATACGGTAAGTTTTATTTAAATCCAATGGTTTACCTTGAATTTTCACATTTTCAACTTTCTTATCCGCACGATTCACTGTCATGCTGATACCTGAATATTGTGCATAGGCACCAGAATCCACTTCTTTCAATGCCACCACATTTAAATAATCCAATAATTCTTTACCGGTTAATTCAAAATAGCTCACAATGTTACCAAATGGATGGATTTTTAAAATGTCTTTATAAGTCACATCACCTTCTTGGATAGAATCACGAATACCACCTGAGTTCATGATACCAATGTCTGCTTTCGCTTTTTGACGTTGTGCTTCTGCAATTAAGTGACCAAGGTTAGTTTGTTCAAAACGAATAATGGTACGATCACCTTCTAACTTACCGTTTAATTTCCCCACTTTTTGGCTTAATAAAGCATCACCTTTATCTTGGTAAGATTTTAAAAGTTTTTCCATTTCTGGATCTTGTGGAATCTCTTCCGCATAGTTCACATATTCTGTTTTACCGTCTTCTTTTTTCACTTTTTTCTTCAAGTTCACTGGAATTAATTGATAATTCACTAAGTTTTAATTCACCATTTTTGAACTCAAAGTCAGCTCGACCAACATATTTAGCCCCATTCAAAGGCCTGCATAATCCAAGTACCATTTTGGAAATCTGGTTTACATGGCTGAGTTGGTTGATAATCTTTAATCCATACACCTTTGTCATCCACACAAATCGGATCATGGCTGTGACCACCGATAATCATATCGAATGCGCCTTTATCTAAATTACGCGCAAGACTTACATCACCAGGTGCATTTGAACCATGTTTCGCATCATAGTAATAGCCCATATGTGTTAAAGCGATTTTTACATCGGGCTTAACTGTTTTCATTTAGCGCTTTTAATGTGGCTTTTGCTGACTGTTGTTGGATCTTCAAACTTCACATTGTGAAGGTATTCTGGGTTACCTAATTTTGCGGTATCTTCTGTGGTTAAACCGACCACGGCAATTTTAAGATCTTGTTTATTTAAAATGGTATAAGGCTTTAACTAAAGGGTTTTACCTGTTTTGGTGTTAATCACGTTTGCAGATAAGAATGGGAAGTTCGCCCATTTTTCTTGCATATCAAGAATTTGTAATGGATTATCAAACTCGTGGTTACCTAATACGGTTGCTTCATAGCCCATTGCATTCATTGCTTTAATATCAGGTTCTGCTGTTTGCATATCTGACTCAGGTACACCAGTATTAAAATCACCTGCATTTAATAAAACGAGTGAGCCACCTTTTTGCTCGACTTCAGCTTTTACGCGATTAACAATTGTTTTGTGTGCAGGAAAGCCATATTCACCTTTTGCATTCGGCCAAAAATGTCCGTGCGTATCATTGGTGTGCAATATGGTAAATTGATAGGTTTTATCTTGTTCATATGCCATTGCCGCAGAAGTTGCTAGCACAAGAGGAAGCACGGTAAATAATTTTTTCATAATAAAAAACACCTCTATTTTTGACCGCTCTTTACCTTCGCAGAAAACAAAAATAACAGAGCAAGATGGGAAATAAAAAAGCTATACTCCCGAAAGAAGTATAGCTTTTCAACAAAACATTGTTAGATGAGTACCTGCGCAGGCGCAACATAACCTTGTGGAACTTGTTTCTTATCTTCAAAGGTAACAAATTCCCACGCTTCCTGATCGGCAAGTACAGCACGGAGTAGCTTGTTATTTAAACCGTGACCAGATTTATAAGCTTTGAAAATCACCGATGATGTTATAGCCACACATATAAAGATCGCCAATCGCATCAAGCATCTTGTGACGAACTAATTCATCTCTGAAAGCGTAATCCCATCTTCATTTAAGATACGGTAATCATCTAATACGATGGCATTATCTAAGCTACCACCTAACGCAAGACCTTGAGATTGAAGATACTCAATATCTTTCATGAAACCAAAGGTTCTTGCACGACTAATTTGATGTACGAATGCTTGTGCTGAGAAATCCATCACGTAATTACGTACATTTTTACTAATCGCAGGATGATCAAAGTCGATTGTGAAAATCTAAACGGAAACCATTATAAGGTTTGAATTCTGCCCATTTGTCACCGTCTTCTACTCGTACATTTTTTTCTTAATACGAATAAATTTCTTCGGTGCATTTTTGTTCTTCAATACCTGCATCTAAAAAGCAAGTAAATGAATGGGCTTGCACTACCGTCCATGATTGGAATTTCAGGTGCATCAACTTCGATAATGATATTATCGATACCTAAACCTGCTAATGCTGCGTTTAAGTGTTCTACGGTTGAAACACGCACACCTTGTTCATTCACAAGTGCAGTACAAAGCATTGTATCGCGCACTGAATCCGCATTCGCAGGGAAAGTCACCGGCGGATTAAGATCAGTACGGCAGTAAATCACGCCAGTATTCGGCATAGCCGGGCGCAACGTTAATGTTACTTTTTTTACCGCTATGTAAGCCTACACCTGTGACTTTAATGCTTTGTTTTTAATGTTCTTTGTTTAATCATCTCTTTTACCTTATTGCTTTACAACAAGATTACTTTTTACTCTTATTTCTCATCACGACCAAATGATGCCGGATTGAAGAAATTAGGATTGTTTCTTAACTGTTCTAAACGGCTTGGATCAAGCGGTTTATTTAAGTTACCGTATTGCGAATTTTGTTCCTGTGCTGGTTCTGGTTGTGGATTGTGTCTTAATGCATCTAAACCATGTAAACCAACTGGCGGTTGTGGTTGAATCGTTTCTTGCGCTACAGGTTGTTGAACTTGAGCTTGTTGCACTGTCGCTTGAGGACGAGCAATCACTACAGGCTCTGCTGAAACTACATCACCCAAACCTGTCGCAACGATTGTTACACGAATTTCATTGCTCATTTCTGGAACTAAACTGGTACCAACTACGATAGTCGCATCTTCTGATGCAAAGCTACCTACTGTGTCACCCACTACGTTAAATTCGTCAAAGCCAAGATCCATGCCTGAGGTAATATTAACAAGGATACCTTTAGCATTAGAAAGATCGACTTTTTCTAATAAATCATTTTTAATCGCAAGACGCGCTGCTTCTTCTGCGCGACCCGCACCGGGCTCACTTTGAGCAGAGCCGAAACCAATCATTGCTTGGCCCATTTCCGACATAACGGTTCTTACGTCAGCAAAGTCCACGTTGATTAAACCCGGAGAGGTAATCATATCGGAGATGCCCATGACAGAGTTACGTAATACGTCATTTGCAGCAGCAAAAGCATCAATTAATGTTGCATTTTTCGGGAGAACTTTTTGAATTTGTTGGTTAGGAATGATGATCATTGAATCCACATATTGTGAAAGATCTTTAATCCCTAATTCAGCAAATTGCATACGTTTTTTGCCTTCAAAGCTAAATGGCTTAGTAACAACAGCAACAGTTAAAATGCCTAATTCTTTCGCTACTTTAGCAACGATTGGTGCCGCACCAGTACCTGTACCACCGCCCATACCGGCTGCGATAAAGACCATGTCTGCACCCTCAAGCATTTTACGGATTTCTTCTTGGTCATCTTCAGCCGCTTTACGACCTACATTTGGGTTTGCGCCCGCACCAAGACCTTTCGTTGTTGCCCCACCAATTTGTACAGTTTGTTGAACTTGGCTTTTGCGTAATGCTTGTGCATCGGTATTCACCGCATAGAATACGATCTTACCGTGCTCATCGCTATCAATTGCACTTTCGCCCAAGAAATTACCATTGAATTCTTGTTGCACCATGTTAGCAACCATGTGGTTAACTGCGTTACCGCCGCCTCCACCAACACCGACAACCTTAATCAGTGCACCTGTTTGCTCTTCAAAATCACCATACTCTGGGTATAACATTTGCTGTTCTCCGTTACTGCTAATACTCTGTTAGCATATTAATAAAAGTTAAATATTTTCTATTGTAAATTAAAACGCTAAAATTATCAAAATTCTGATTTCACTTTATTGAAAAAACTTTTTACACCTTTCCAGATTTTTTTGCAAAGCGCCTCTTCGCTGTAACCAGAATCAACAGGATCATTATCACTATTTTGATGATGATATTGTAGTAATCCGACTACAGTTGAATATTGCGGGACGATTTACATAATCCGTTAAGCCTGTAATATTCAATGGACTACCAATACGCACTTGGCAACCAAATACATTCGAAGCACAATCTTTTAAGTCTTCAATTTGTGCACCACCACCGGTAATAACGACACCAGCAATTAATTCAAATTTAATATGTTTGCTTTCTAAATCTGCTTTAAGCTTATCTAATTCGTCCTTAACAACGCCTAATAGTTCAATATATCTTGCTGAAGTGATTAAAGATAAATCACTTTTTGTTAAAGCACGTGGCGCTCGACCACCAATACTTGCCACTTCAATTTTTTTATCGCCATGTAGACGCGCTGGATACAATGCACTTGCATAATTCACTTTAATACGTTCGGCTTCTGCACGAGAAACGGTGCATGCATGAGCAATATCATTCGTGACAATATTGCCCTGCATAAGGAATAACCTTGCTAAAGCGTAATGAACCATTGGTATAAACCATCACATTCATAGTACCCGCGCCGAAATCGATTAAGCACACGCCTAAGTCTTTTTCATCTTCGGTTAAAACAGAATGCGTTGCTGCAAAGCCGGAGAACACGACTTTATCAACTTGTAATCCGCAACGTTCAACTGCTTTTTTCAAGTTATTTTGCCAGTCTTGGTGACAAGCAATTAGGTGTACATTTGCTTTTAAACGGACGCCGTGTAGACCTAATGGATTTTTAATATTAACTTGTTTATCTACCGCGTATTCTTGAGGAATAATGTGTAATAAAGAAAGACCTTCAGGTAATTTTACTGAGCTTGCTGTATGTAAAGCATCATCAATCTCTTCTTGAGTCACTTCATTTTCAGAAATAGCAACAAAACCGCTCTCATTCAGGCTTTGAATATGTTCACCCGTAATTGCAAGAGTCACACTCATAATTTGGCAATCAGCCATTGATTCAGCCGCTTCAATAGCACGTTGGATAGAGTTAACAACGGCATCTAAATCAGTAATACTGCCACGATCAATCCCTTTCGATGGACAACTACCCACGCCAAGTACATTTACTACGCCATCAGGAAGCACTTCCCCAACAACAGCAACAACTTTTGATGTACCAACTTCAAGACCTACAATGACTTTCGGTTCCAACTCTTTTCCCATTTTCTTATTACACCTAATGAATTATTTTTATTTCTCTGTCAATCCAACCGCTGCTGATGCAGATGCATAGCGCAAATCTACATAATCAATTCGTTTACCTTCAGGCACTTCAATTTGTGGGTAAATCGTTACAAATCGATCTAATTTTGGTTTCCAATCTCCGCGCCCAAGTTTCAATACTATATCATTATCTAGCGTAACTTGCCACGCACCGCGATCATCAATTCGAACACCTTTAACCACTAAATTTTTGGCTTTAAAATCAGCGAAAATTTGATTCCAAGCTTCTAATACTTTCAAGCTTTGATAATCTGGGACCACCTAAATAAGGTAAAGCTTTTTCTTTTAACTTATCCATCGGTAATTGGAAAACCGTTCCCTCTTTTGTGACGAACTCTGTTTTATTCCAAATTGCAACTGGCTGATATTCTGATAACCAAATACTTAAACGATTTGGCCAAATTTTACGAACCACCGCACCTTTTACCCAAGGAATCGTTTCAAGCTGCTCTTGAATTTGCTTAACGTCTTGTCCCCAAAAGCCCTTAAGTGAACCCATTTTGAGCAATACATCTTGCACATCCGGATAAGTGGTAAATTCATTTTGGCCCACTAATGCATAGGCAGTAATTTTTCTATCACCGTCTAAGCTTTCAAGCCAAACTCTGCCAGTTTGAATAAACGAAATACCCTAGACCCCGCACAAAGTAACACCAAAGCAAGTTTAATCTGCAACATAAAACGGAATTTACCTTCTCCGTTAGATGAGCGACCAAATTGCGTTGGCGGTATATTTTTGCGCTTAATTACATTCATTACGCACTCAACTCCAAAATTTTCACGACGAGTTGTTCAAATGAAATACCGACCGTTGATGCGGATTTAGGGAATAAACTGTGACTTGTCATGCCTGGGTTCGTGTTTACTTCAACTAAACGGAAATCACCTTGTGCATCGGTCATCACATCAATACGACTCCAACCTCGACAACCCACAACGTCATAAGCTCGTTTAACTAATTTCGCTAATTCTTGCTCTCGTTCAGCTGAAAGGCCAGCAGGGCAAAAATATTGAGTGTTATCTGAAATATATTTCGCATCGTAATCATAAAACTCACCTTCTGGCACAATGCGAATAGCAGGCAATACTTCGCCACCTAAAACAGGCACAGTTAATTCATCACCCGCTAACCACTCTTCAATCAAAATGGTGTTATCAAATTTAAGTGCATAATCAACCGCGCTTTTTAATTCTTCGACTGCTTTTACTTTCGTTAAACCCACACTTGAACCTTCAAGAGATGGCTTAACCATCAAAGGTAAACCTAACTTTTCGACCACAGCTTGTGGGTTTAGTTCGTGAGCGTTTTCTTTGGTCACAATCTCCATATCGGCAACAGGTAAACCAAAGGCTTTCCATAACATTTTAGTGCGCATTTTATCCATGGTTAACGCGGAAGCCATCACGCCACAACCCGTATAAGGCAAACCGATTTGTTCTAATAAACCTTGCATGGTGCCATCTTCACCACCGCGACCATGTAAAATGTTAAAGACACGATCAAAACCATCAGCCTTAAATTCGCGACATTATATTCTTTAGGATCGATACCATGTGCATTATAACCTTGGCTCACTAATGCGTTTAACACGGCTGCGCCAGAATTAAGGGAAACTTCACGTTCAGCAGATGTGCCGCCTAACAATACAGCAATTTTTTCTTGTTTTAAATTCATTGTTTTATCCTGTTTTCTTTTTATTCTTCATCAAAAGTGCGGTTATTTTTCAGTGTATTTATGCTTTCCAACGCTCAGCTAAACCACGAGAAATTTTGCTTACACTTCCCGCACCTTGGGCAAGAATTAAATCACCATCTTGAATAATTTGATCTAACACATCGCCAAGTTGTTCCGTATCAGAAACTAAAATTGGATCGACTTTTCCTAGATTACGAATAGAACGACAAAGTGCTTTACTATCTGCACCGACAATTGGCGCTTCGCCTGCCGCATACACGTCTAACATAATCAATGCATCCACTTGGGATAATACTTGCACGAATTCATCAAATAAATCGCGAGTACGTGAATAACGGTGAGGCTGGAAGATCATGACAATACGTTTATCTCCCCAACCTTCACGTGCCGCTTTAATTGTTACATCAACTTCTGTTGGGTGATGGCCATAATCATCCACTAAGCGTACTTTACCATTTGGACGAATAAACTCGCCTAATTGGTCAAAACGTCTGCCCGCACCTTGGAAATCAGCAAGCGCTTCTAAAATCGCTTCATTGCCAATGCCTTCTTCTTTTGCTACTGCAAGTGCGGCTGTCGCATTTAACGCATTGTGTTTACCTGGCACATTCAATAATACATTGATGCGTTCACCACTTGGGCAAACTACGGTGTAATGACCTTGGAAACCCGGTTTGTTCATAATCTTCGATACGATAGTCAGCATGTTCACTGAAACCATACGTTAACACTTGGCGTCCAACTTGAGGAACAAGTTCCATTAATACCGCATCATCTGCGCACATAACCGCTAAACCGTAGAATGGTAAGTTATGTAAGAACTTCACGTAAGTGGCTTTCATCTTTTCAAAGTCACCGCCATACGTATCCATATGATCCGGTTCAATATTGGTTACCACAGAAACCATAGGTTGCAAGTGTAGGAAAGATGCATCACTTTCATCCGCTTCTGCGATTAAATAACGGCTTGCACCTAAATGCGCGTTTTTACCGGCAGATTTAACTAAGCCACCATTAACGAAGGTTGGATCCAGTTTCGCTTGAGTATACACCATCGAAATCATGGCAGTGGTTGTGGTTTTTCCATGAGTCCCTGCAACCGCTATACCATGACGGAAACGCATAATTTCAGCTAACATTTGTGCTCGCTGAATCACAGGAATACGATTTTGTTTAGCAGCGATTAATTCGGGGTTATCTTCATGGATCGCGCTTGATACCACAACGACACTTGCCCCTTTCACATTTTCAGCCTGGTGACCAATGAAAATTTTTGCGCCAGCTTGAGCAAGACGTTGAGTCACGACACCATCTGCAATATCGGAACCAGAGATATCATAACCTTCATTTAATAAAATTTCGGCAATCCCACTCATACCGGCACCACCGATACCAATGAAATGAATTTGTTGAACCCGACGCATCTCAGGGATAATTTTTCTAATTTCGTCCGAAATATGTTTCATATTATTTCACCTTTATTTTTAACCGCACTTTTAGGTTAAGGGTTTATTTACTATCCCTCAACTTCTCTGTTCTTATTTCGCGTTCTCTACAATAACATCAGCTACACGTTTAGCCGCTAATGGTGCTGACATTTCTTTTCCTTTAATCGCCATCGCTAACAAGGTTTCACGATCTGTTTTTTCTAAGAAATCGACTAACACATCCGCATTTAATTCATTTTGCTGAACAATTTTTGCTGCACCTACATCGGCAAGATATTTCGCATTTAAATATTGTTGTTGATCTTTATGCTGGAATGGTACAAAAATTGCTGGTGTCCCCACTGCTGCTAATTCACATACCGTTAAAGCACCAGAGCGACAAATCACCACATCAGCCCAAGCGTAAGCTTCTGCCATATCATCAATAAATTCTGTAATTTTGACCGAATCTGCATGTTCACCATAAAGTGCGGTCACACTTTCAACAGAACCTTTACCCCACTTGATGACGCACTTCTAGTTTATCTGCCAAACGCGCAACTACTTGTGGGAATCGTTTGATTGAGTACGCGAGCCCCTTGGCTTCCCCCCACGACAAGTACTCTCAATTTTCCGCTTCTTTCTGAAAAACGCGCTTGTGGTGATGGCATTTCAAATAAATCTTGGCGAACTGGGTTTCCTACAACTTCGGCATCTTTGAATGCCGTTGGAAAAGCTTGTAATACACGTGTTGCAATTTTAGCCAACCATTCATTGGTTAAGCCTGCTACGGCATTTTGTTCATGTAAAATAACTGGCACGCCACAAAGTTTTGCAGCGATACCACCAGGGCCTGATACATAACCACCCATGCCTAATACCGCATTAGGTTGATATTCTTGAATAATTTTACGAGCTTGCAATACTGCTCTTAAAATAGCAAAAGGCGCGCCAAGTAATGCTTTAATGCCTTTTCCACGCAACCCTGAAATTTGAATAAAACGAATAGGAATGCCATGTTTTGGTACAAGCTGTGCTTCCATGCGATCTTTGGTGCCTAACCAGCAAATTTCCCAACCTTCTTTTTGTAAGGTTTGAGCAACAGCGATGGCGGGGAAAACATGTCCACCAGTACCGCCCGCCATAACTAATAATTTTTTACTCATAAATATCCCTAATCATCTCTCAAACGCGCTTGACCACCACGTTGTAATCTATTTTCATGGTCAATACGCAATAAAATGCCCACGGTTGCCGACATAATAATGATACTTGAACCACCATAACTCACTAATGGGAAAGTTAAACCTTTTGTTGGTAACATCCCTAAGGCCATGACCGAGATTGACGAAAACCTTGGAAGAAAATCCAGAAACTAATACCTAAAGCAAAAAAGCCACGGAAACGTTGTTCTAACATGAGGGATTCACGTCCAATTTTCATCGCACGGAAAATCAATAAACCCAAGAGAATTACAACAACAAAAATACCAATAAAACCGAATTCTTCACCAATAATCGCCATGATAAAGTCAGTATGTGCTTCAGGAAGATAATCAAGTTTTTGAATGGAGTTACCGAGTCCCTTCCCCACTAATTTCACCACGACCAAACGCCATCAATGAATTCGTTAACTGGAATCCTGTTCCGTAAGGATCTTTAAACGGCTCTAAGAAACCGGTAAACCGTTTTAAACGATAAGAGGCAGAAAGGACTAACCAAATAAAGAGAAGTATGCCTGTACCAATTAGCAAAATAAATTGCCAAAAATTTGCACCGACAATAAAAAGCATACCGAAAGTGATCACAAATAGTACCACTGTACTCCCTAAGTCAGGTTGAGCGAGTAAGAATACACCTAATACCCCCATCACAATGAAAGGCTTAGCCGCACTGAATTTTTTACCTCGAACTTCATCATAACGACGCGTAAAATAGCTCGCGAGGAAACAGGTTAAAGCTAACTTCGCAAATTCCGCAGGCTGGAAATTTAAAATCCCTAAAGAAATCCAACGTTTTGCACCATTAACAGAAGTACCGATACCGAGAACCAGTATTAATAAAACAATGGCTAATAAGAAAATTTTAGCGTGCCACTTTTCCCATTGAGAAGAAGAAATTTGGAGAGTTAAATAACAAGTCGCTAAAGAAAGTAAGACATAAACGGCATCACGTTTAGCAAAATAGAATGTATCATTAAATACGCGTGCACTGTAAGGCATTGAAGCAGAAGTTACCGCTACTAAACCAATCAGCAATAGCACGACAAAAAGCCAAAACAATGCGCGATCGTAAAGTAATCCTTGCGGTGTCACTCTCGCCCATTGTTCATAATTTTGTTTAATTTATTGATAAATTCCATTACTACCCTGATTCTTTAAGCTAATTTTGCTAAACGAGTAAACTCTTCGCCACGTTTTTCAAAAGAGGCAAACTGATCCAAACTTGCGCAAGCAGGAGATAATAACACCATATCGCCTGATTTTAAATGTGGACGTAAAAATGAAATGGCTTGTTCCATAGTTTCAAACAAATGGCTTTGACTTGAAAGTGCTGCGAGTTGTTTGCCATCACGACCAAAGCAATAGGTTGAAATATGAGGTTGGTTGATTAAATCAGCGAGTTCAGAAAAATCTGCCCCTTTACCATCACCACCTAATAAAAGGTGTAACGTTCCCTCAACATATAACCCTGCCAATGCTGCAACGGTGCTACCTACATTGGTGGCTTTAGAATCATTAATCCAACGAACACCATTCGCTTGATGGGCTAATTGGAAACGATGCTCTAAGCCTTTAAATTGACGAAGTGCGGTACGAATTGCCTCTAAATTTATGCCTACTGCTTGCGCTAACGCTGTCGCCGCTAAAATATTCATGTAATTATGACGGCCAACTAAGGTCGCTTCATCACAAGGTAAAATGACTTCCTCTTTCGCCATTAAGTACTGTTTACCGTTTTCGGTTTTTAGCCAGTAATCCGCTTGATTTTCAGCAAAAGACACAACCTTCTTAGCTTGATTTTCACCTTCGCCAAACGTGAGTTTATCTTCTAAATTCACTACTGCTGTTTCCGCATTGTGGTAAATACGCAATTTGGCTTGGCGATAATCTTCTAAATCCACATAGCGATCCATGTGATCTTCAGTCACATTAAGCACTGTCGCTGCAGCCGCTTTCAAACTATAAGTGGTTTCAAGTTGGAAACTGGAAAGTTCTAAGACATAAAGATCACAATCTTCATTTAATAATGACAACGCAGGAATGCCAATGTTTCCCCCCATTCCGACTTTTATTCCGGCCGATTTCGCCATTTCATAAACTAATGTTGTCACGGTGCTTTTACCGTTAGAACCAGTAATTCCTACTATTGGTTTGGTGGCGGCTCGGCAGAATAATTCAATATCGCCAATCACTTCTACGCCTGCTGAAAGTGCGGTCTGAATTTCTGGTGTTTTTACCGCGAGTCCTGGGCTAATGACAATAATATCGCTTTCAAGTAACCATTGTTGATTTAGACTACCCGTGTGTAAAGGAACATTTTTAGGTAATTGCTCTGCGCCTGCTGGATGTTGACGTGTATCAATCACACGGATATTAGCTTGTTGAGATTGAAGATATTCAACGCAAGAAAGGCCTGTTTTTCCGAGGCCTATGATGGTGATAGTTTTATTTTGATATAGAGTTGTCATGTTGTTTTTCTTCTCTCGTATTCTGGGATCACGCAGGGTGCAACAAGTGCACCCTACAAAAATTATCTTAGTTTGAGCGTTACAAGCCCCATCAACACCAACATCAAGGATATAATCCAAAACCGAATAATCACTCTTGGTTCTGGCCAGCCTTTTCAATTCAAAGTGGTGATGAATTGGTGCCATTCTGAAAATACGTTGTTTTCTTAATTTGTAGGAACCCACTTGCAAAATCACAGACAAGGCTTCAACAACAAATACACCGCCCATAATCACTAATAAGAATTCTTGACGAACAAGGATGGCAACAACACCAAGTGCGCCACCAAGTGCTAGAGAACCTACATCGCCCATAAAGACTTGAGCCGGATAAGTGTTAAACCATAAGAATCCTAAGCCTGCCCCTACGATTGCAGTACAGAAACACCACGACTTCTGAACTATATTTGATATAAGGAATATGTAAGTATTCTGCAAAATTAACGTTACCGGTCGCCCATGCAATTAAAGCAAATGCACCTGCGACTAACGCTGTTGGCATGATTGCAAGACCATCTAAACCGTCGGTTAAGTTTACCGCATTGCCTGTGCCCACAATCACAAAGTAAGACAACACAATATAGAATAGACCTAATTGCGGCATGATATCTTTGAAGAATGGAATCACTAAACGGGTTGCATCTGTATCATGAGCCTAACCAATACAACCAAATGATCGCCACTAATGCGACTACTGACATCCAGAAATATTTCCAACGCGCAATTAAACCATCGGTATTTTTACGCGTGATTTTACGGAAATCATCCACAAAGCCAATTGCACCATAGCCAAACAACACAAATAAGCAAATCCAAACATAAGGATTCGTTAAGTTGGCCCACAATAACGTACTCACACCGATGGAGAATAAAATCATCACACCGCCCATGGTTGGGCGTGCCTTTTTTCGCAAAGTGACTTTCAGGACCGTCATTACGCACTTCTTGACCAAATTTTAAAATTTGAAGGCGTTTGATCACTTTCGGACCAATCCATAAAGAAATGAAAAGTGCGGTCAATAATGCCAAAATCGCACGTACGGTAATATAGGAAATGGCATTGAATGCCGTTTCATAGCGAACTAAGTATTCAGCAAGCCAAACTAACATAAGCTATCCTTTAATGAATAAATCGTCTCTTCCATTTTCATTGAGCGCGAGCCTTTCGCTAATACGACGACTTTTTGGTTTTCTTGTAATTTCTGTTTAATAATATCTAACGCATAAGCTGTCAATTCAGCTTTATCTGTTAAAATGTTTTCCCAAAACAGCTTCAGAAATGACCGCACTTTCTGTTCCGTAAGAAAGCACTAAATCTAATTTAGCTTGTTTTGCATGCTCACCCACTTGTTGATGGCATTTTAGACTATCCTCGCCTAATTCTTTCATATCGCCCACGAGTAGAATACGGAAAGCATCATAACCTTTTAAAACATCAATCGCAGCTTGTAAAGAATCGACATTCGCATTGTAAGTATCATCTAATAAAAGGAGATTTTCATTCACTTGAATCGGGAATAAGCGTCCTTTTACTTGAGAGCGATGTTCAAGACCTGCTTTTACATCAGCAAGACTCGCGCCCACATTCATAGCAAGTGCGGTCGCTGCCAAAGCATTTTTTACATTATGCTCACCTAAATAAGGCAAATTAATTTCAATACTACCTTTTGGCGAAACTAACGTAAACGTTGAGCCATTAGGTGAATGTTTTACATTTTCAGCTTTGTAATCGCCACCATTAAAATATTGAATAGCATGGGAACCAATTTCTTTTTGCCACAATTCAATATAATTATGTTCACTGTTAATAATGGCTACACCATTTGGGGTTAAACCACGATAGATTTCCCCTTTCGCACGTGCTACACCTTCAATTGAACCAAAACCCTTCTAAATGTGCAGCCGCTACATTATTCACTAATGCGGCTTCAGGCTGAGCAAGATGCGTGGTGTAATCAATTTCACCTTGATGATTGGCACCCTAATTCAATAACGGCAAATTTATGTTGTTCGGTTAAGCGTAATAACGTTAATGGTACGCCAATATCGTTGTTGAAATTACCATTAGTGAATAGCACTGCTTCAGGATTGCCCGCTGTTTGTTGCAGAATGGATGCGGTCATCTCTTTCACTGTGGTTTTACCTGAAGAGCCTGTCATCGCTACGGTACGAGGATTAATTTTTTCACGTAACCATTTTGCTAATTGACCAAGGGCTAAGCGCGTATCTGCAACAACTAATTGTGGCGTTGCAATTTCAGTGTTGGCTTGTTGCACAACTAAGGCTGTCGCACCTTGCTCAACGGCTTTATCTAAGTATTGATGTGCATCAAAATGCTCACCTTTTAATGCAAAGAAAAGTGAGTTAGATACCGATTTACGCGTATCCGTATTGATATTTTCAACAACGGCCTGCCCATCTCCAATAAGATTAGCATTTAAAATTTGAGCAAGCTGTTGGGTAGTTAGTTTAATCATTCTGTTTTTTTTTTTTTCGTTAAATAGGCTTCAGCCACTTCTTGATCGGAGAAATGAAGTGTTTTATCCCCAATGATTTGATAGTTTTCATGGCCTTTACCGGCAATCACAATCACATCATTTTCAACCGCATTCTCAATGGTAAATTTGATGGCTTCTTCGCGATCAGGAATCACTCCAACATCTTCCATTCGGCTAAAACCCAGTAAGGATATCTGCTTCAATTTTATTTGGGTCTTCTGTGCGCGGATTATCTTGGGTTACGATCACTAAATCTGCAAACTGTTCAGCCGCTTTTGCCATCAGCGGACGCTTGCCTGCATCACGATCTCCGCCACAACCAAAGATACACCAAAGTTTGCCTTTACAATGTTCACGCGCGGCATTTAATGCCTTTTCTAATGCATCCGGAGTATGGGCATAATCAACGATAACCGTTGGTTTACCTGCTTTCTTAATCAATTCCATTCTTCCATTTACCCCTTTTAGCTGTGAAACCGTACGGATAAGATCGTCGAAAGAATAACCTAAAGCCAATAAAACAGCCGTGGCTAACAGCAGATTACTCACGTTAAAAGCGCCAATTAATGGGCTATGTAATGTGCCATTACCCCAACTTGAAGCAACATCAATCACCGCACCTTCGTGAGTAAAACGAATCTGTGTTGCATAAAGCCATTGTTTAGAAGTTGGTTGAAAATCTGGGCGACAGCTGACTGCAATACCATTTGGTAATTCACTAACCAGGCAGACCCAATTGGATCGTCAGCATTGAGAATTTGTAATTCAGGCATTAAATCAATGAAAAAGCGTTTTTTAGCTTCTGCATACTTTTCCATTGTCTCGTGATAATCCAAATGATCACGACTTAAATTGGTAAAAATAGCGGCTTTAAATTTAAGGGCTTCAACACGGTGTTGAACTAAACCATGTGAAGACACTTCGATAGAAGCAAAATCAGCCCCTTTCTCTACAAAATCAGCGAGGTTTTCTTGAACTTCAACGGCTGAGCCTGTGGTGTTTTTGGCTTCTTTGACTTGACCTAATAAACCATTGCCAATGGTGCCCATGACAGCTGCTTTATGGCCGAATATCGTTGCCCATTGGGCTAATAATTGAGAAACCGTGGTTTTACCGTTTGTTCCAGTTACACCAACTAAAGTCAGTTTTTCGGAAGGATGTTCATAGAATTTACCTGCCAATGCAGAAAGATTGGCAGATAAATGATAGTAATGAATCACTGGCACATTATTTTGCCATTGGATGCTTAAATGCTCATTTTCTAAATCTGTTTCTAAAACGACCGCACTTGCACCAGAAGAGATGGCTTGAGGAACAAATTGACTCGCATCAAAACGATGCCCTTTTACTGCCACAAACAAATCACCTTGGGTCACCTTTGCGGCTATCTAACACCATCGCCTTCACATTAATGTCTGAAAGCACCGGAAGATCAAAAAGTGCGGTCAATTTTTTCATTGTTTTGCCTTTTCTTAATTCATTTTTTCAAATTTTTGATCGCTTAAGCGAACGGTACGTCTTGCTGTTTTTTCTGTTGGTTCTGCATCTGGTGCAATACCATTAGCACGTAAGGTATAACCCATAATGCTCGAGAATACCGGTGCAGATACCGCACCACCATAGTACTGCCCTGCTTTCGGATCGTTAATCAAAATAACTAATGCATAACGTGGATCGCTAATTGGTGCAATACCCGCTGTAAATGCCACATATTTATTAACATAGTGACCATTTTCAATTTTACGTGCTGTACCTGTTTTCACACCAACACGATAACCTTCAACCATCGCACGTTTATTTTTGATTGCCACTTTTCTCTAACATACCCACGACGTCTTTCGTGATTTTCTCAGAGAATACACGTTGACCAATGACTGGCGGATCGACTTTTTCGTGATAGAAAGCGGACGATAAATCCCGAAGCTACCTAAAGTGGCATAAGCGCGTGCAATTTGTAATGGTGTTGAAGTAATACCATAACCATAAGCCACAGTAGCACGTTCGATATCCGCCCAACGTTTACGGTTTGCATTTAATACACCACGTTGTTCACCAATTAAGCCTAACTCTGTATCTTTACCCTAAGCCCGCATTTTGGTAAGTTTCCATTAATGCTGAAGGTGGCATACGTAACGCAAGACGGGTCACACCACGGTTACTAGAGTTAATCAAAATTTCATCTAAGGTTTGTTGTGGGCGAGGTGCCACGTCCACGATTTCTTTACCACTTACGGTAAATGAACCTGTATTAATCACTTCATCACGTCTCGCTGCGCCACGTTGAAGTGCGGTCAAAACAACGAAAGGTTTTACTGTTGAACCTGGTTCGAAAGTATCCGTAATCGCACGGTTACGTTTTAATTCATCTTTCACATTAGCCAAGTTATTCGGGTTGTAAGAAGGCGCCGTCGCCATTGCTAATACTTCACCCGTACGCACATCTACCAATACCGCAGTACCAGATTCAGCTTTGTTCTCAGTTACCGCTTTTTTGATTTCGCGATACACCATGGATTGCAATTTTTCATCGATACTTAAGGTTACATCTTGTGCATCGTATTTTTTCTCATCTGCAATATGCTCAACCACGTTACCACGTTTGTCTTTACGTACAACACGCGCACCGTCTTTCCCCACTAACATTGAGTTGAAACTTGCCTCAACGCCTTCAATCCCTTTACCATCAATGTTGGTAAAGCCGATTAATTGAGCCGCTTCTTCTACACGTGGATAAAAACGACGTGGTTCAGTTTCTAATGAAATACCTTTAATTTTGAGATCGCGGATATAATTTGCTTTGCCTGCTTCTACTTGACGTGCTAAATACAAGAAACCTGATTTTGGATTTTTCTCAATTTTTTTCACCAACTCAGCAGGTGTCATATTTAATTCGTTAGCAAGGGCTTTGATACGTTCTTTATCCTCTAATGCATTTTCTTTTAACATTAAACGAGGTTCAGCCACGATCGCGCTCATCGGCACACTCACCGATAACAATTGACCGTTACGATCTAAAATTGAACCACGAACAGAAAGCACGTCATCTTTACGTAATGAACGTTTGTCCGCTTCACCAGATAGGGTTTCAGAATTAACAGATTGCACATAAGCAGCACGAGCCACTAATGCGCCTAAGCCTAAGAAAATAAAACTTGTCGCGATGAGATAACGACCACGAAGGAAACATTTCTCAAACACCATTTTCGGTTTGTTTGGTTTTACTGACGCAGGTTGAGCCAATTTTCTAATTGTTTTCTTTGGCTTTCCTGGTTTCTTAGAGGAATTAAATCTAACCATTTTATTCAAAATCCCTATTCAAAAATAACCACTTCTTGTTCACTTTGAACACGTTGCATTTTTAATGTACCAATTGCAATGGATTCAACTCTTGTATTATCACTTTCGGTTGCTTCTTGTAATTGCAAATTGCGATATTCGTTTTCAAGGGCTTGGTGTTGTAATACCAACTGCCCGTTTTCAGAAATTAAGCCTCGTGTTTGATGCGTCATCCAAATTGTGCCCATTGCAGAAGCTAAAATTAATAAAAGTAAGACGACAATTAATTTATTAGAAGAAAAAATATCTTCAACGAGAATATGTTGTAAAGGATAACGTTCGCTATTTTCTAACATCTTATTTCACCCTTTCCGCAATACGTAACACCGCACTTCTTGAACGTGGATTTCGCTGAAATTTCTGCCTCACTCGGCTGAATTGCCTTTACCAATGATTTTTTTAACTTTTTGATTACGTTGAATTTGATCTTCACGTAATGGTAAGCCTCTTGGAATATCCTCACCTTTGCTTTGCTTACGCATGAAATGTTTTACCATTCTGTCTTCAAGTGAATGGAAACTGATAATCGATAAACGCCCTTCTGGTGCCAACATATCTAATGCAGAATTTAATACACTTTCTAATTCATCTAATTCCGCATTAATATAAATTCGAATGGCTTGGAAACTACGAGTCGCTGGATGCTTATGTTTATCTTTAAACGGCACAGCTTGAGCAATTAATTCAGCGAGCTGAGAAGTACGACTTAAACATTCTGTGCCATTTTTGACCGCACTTTTATTAAATTCTACGATGGCAGTGGCAATTCGTTTTGCAAAACGCTCTTCACCGAAGGTTTTTAACACCCAAGTTAAATCATCAACGGATACTTGTTTTAGCCACTCTGCCGCTGATAAACCTTGTGTGGTATCCATGCGCATATCTAACGGACCATCTTTCATAAAACTGAAACCACGCTCAGCTTCATCAAGCTGTGGAGATGACACCCCTAAATCCAGCAAAATGCCGTCAATTTTACCAACTAAATCGAGTTTTTGACAGATGTCTGGAATGTGAGAAAAGCTATTATGTTCAATATGAAAACGAGGGTCTTGAATTTTTTCAGCTTCAGCAATCGCACGAGGATCGCGATCAACAGCAATTAAACGACCATTTTCAGAAAGTTGGGAGAGAATTAGACGAGAATGACCACCACGACCAAAGGTACCATCGATATAAATTCCATTTTCTTTCAACGCCAAACCATTCACCGCTTCGTGAAGCAAAACCGTGATATGTTCAGGTGCAGAAAAGGAATTTTGCATAGTCATAAGTAAAAAGTAAACGTTAAATCAAAATCGATAAAGAGAAGATAGAGCGGCGCAAGCACCGCTTATCCTGCTAGTGCTGCTGTTCTATAATGACAGCATTTTTAGTTCTTCAGAAGCTCCGAATTCAGCACTTGAGCCAATTTCGATATCTTCATCAATTTGTGCATACCATTCGGTATCACTCCAAATTTCAAATTTATTCAACTGCCCTACCAACATTAAGCCTTTTTCTAATTTTGCGTGTTGACGTAATGGACCACTTAATAAGATACGACCTTGCGCATCCATTTCACATTCAGTGGCATAACCGAGCATAACACGTTGTAAACGGCGTTGATTTGGGTCAAAGTTGGAGAGTGAAAGTAGTTTTTGTTCGATTTTTTCCCACTCATCTAAAGGATAAAGCAATAAACAAGGCTGACGAATATCAACGGTACAAACCATTTGGCCTTGGTTCTTTTCCATGATTTCAGCACGATAACGAGTAGGAATCGCTACACGACCCTTCGCATCTAAATTTACCGCTGCTGCACCACGAAACATTTTTCTACCTTTAAACGTTTATTTTTAGAAAAATTAGCAGAATTCTCCACAAAATTCCACTTTTCACCACTTTGTGTAAGTTTATCGGTTGTAGCCTTAACTTGCAAGCAATTAAAACGTAAAGATTGGTAAATTTTGGTAATAAAATAAATAAAAAAACCGTTTGAGGTTTTCCTCAAACGGTTTTTCAATTTTTAACTCAATTTGACTAGTTATTTACATAAGCTTCTTCGTCACGTGCACCTAATGGTTTAAGCTGTGTGAAGAATAATACTAAACAAAGAGCTGTTAAACCTAAGCCGATATAAACAGATAATTGATAGTCTAAACCGAAACCAATTTGTTGTATGCTAGGTAAGTGAAACATACTGTACTGATAAATACCGCAGGGATTGTACATACCCAGTGGAATTTATTATAACGGTATAAGTATGCTGCTGCAGTCCATAACATTACCATTGCTGTGGTTTGGTTTGCCCAAGTGAAGTAACGCCATAAGATAGAGAAATCGATTTTTGATACGATAAAACCAAGCGTAAACAATGGAATAGCAATCATTAAACGTTTAGCTAAGGTTTTTTGCTCTAAGTTGAAGAATTCTGCAATAACAAGACGTGCCGCACGGAATGCTGTATCGCCTGATGTAATAGGAAGAACAACCACACCTAATACTGCAAAAATACCGCCGACAAAACCTAAGAAGTGGATAGAAGAATCATAAACCACTTTAGAAGGCGAACCTGCTTTAATTGCAGCTAATAAGTCTGGTAAAGAATCATAGAAACTTAAACCAACCGCACACCATACTAATGCAATCACACCTTCACCGATCATCGCACCGTAGAAAATGAAACGAGCTTCTTTTTCGTTTTCAGTACAACGCGCCATTAACGGGCTTTGTGTTGCGTGGAAACCAGATAATGCACCACAAGAGATTGTTAAGAACAAGAGTGGCCATAATGGTAAATCTGCACGGGTTTCAAAGTTTTGGAAGAATTTCTCAAAAGACATACCGTCCACAGAACGATAGAAAGAAATTGGATCCGCTGAGCTAAGATCTGCACTGACTAAACCATATACCATACCCACAGACATAAAGAGCAATAATGCGCCGAAGAACGGATAGATACGACCAATGATTTTATCAACTGGAAGTAATGTCGCAAGAATATAGTAAATGAAGATGATAGCAGTCCAAACACTGATAACAGTCGCTTTATCCATACCCCAAACGGTAATACCACCCTGCTTCAGCTACTTGATGGATTTCTTCCGCATTGCTAATAGAAATGCTACCTGATGCAGCACCGAATACGTCCATTGTAATCGTACCCATTAATTGAGCAGGACTTGCAACGAATACCACACCCTACTAATAATAAAAGCACAACAGCTAATACGTTAATGAATGCTTTAACTGGACGACCTAAGTATTTACCTGCAAGGTTTGGCATAGATGCCCCACCATTACGCACACTTAACATTCCGCAGAAATAATCGTGTACCGCACCAGCAAAGATACAACCAACTACGATCCAAAGCATAGCAACTGGTCCGTATAACGCACCAAGAATCGGACCAAAGATTGGGCCTGTACCAGCAATGTTTAATAATTGAATTAACCAAATCTTGGTTTTAGACATTGGCATATAGTCAACGCCATCATTCATGGTATACGCTGGCGTTTGACGATTTGGATTGATCACAAAAATGCGCTCAATCACTCGACTATAAAAGAAATAACCTGCAAGCAATAACGCCACGCAGAAGAAAAACCACAACATAAAAAATACTCCTCAGGAATAAATGAATACCGAAATTTAGTCATATACTAGACTTCGTCGGCGGTATTCTAAGTTAAAATTCTCAAAATCAAAATTTTAATTTTTACAATGTTTCAATTTTGTGATCCATGTCACGTTTATCATTACGCTTTTTTCACTTACAATAAGCTCATAAATTCAAATAATTAAAAAAGGATCATAAATGGCTCTTACTCGCTGCCCTGAATGTCGTAAAAAAATCAGCGAATCCGCTCAATTTTGTCCAAATTGTGGTTTTTTTCTTTTTAAAGAAGAAGATCTTGAAATTTACAAACAAAAAAACTCGAAGAACGACGCCAACATAATGCCGAAATTAATCGAAAAAGCACTAAACTTCACCTTATTTGGTTCGCTATTTTCACCATCGTTATTTTGCTCGCAAGTTGGCTGACAGGAGAATAAAAAGTGCGGTCAAAAAAACAATGAGAATTTTTGACCGCACTTTA
>BNJT01000189.1_pt1 | contig 154391 bp, 248 predicted proteins | sample 8540491 | NCBI WGS metagenome assembly BNJT01 (sample SAMD00202455, study PRJDB9452) | human saliva metagenome | host: Homo sapiens
CCATGGGATAAAAAAATCTAGCCCAGCAACTCTATCCTCTTACAAGGATTCAAGCTCATAAAGTTCAGCAATAATCCCTGCAACCTTTTTGATATCTCCTAGCATTCCGCGCATCTCAAAGTCAGCTAATACAGGAAAATCCAAAGTGTTGACTGTATTGTTTGGCGGTCAAACAGTATTGGTTGTTAAAATTGCGGTTACCTGATCCTACGACACCAAAACACTTGCTAGCATTATCACCATATGCGATAAAGTCACCTACTGGAGTGGTCAAGATTTCCACATCTCCATTGTCAACCCCATTGCCACCTTCTAGGTAAGTCGGTAGAAAAAGCCACATATGGGTTGGTCATCTCAAAGAAGTCTTCACCTTCCTTGACCAAGTCTTTAATATGAATTTTTTCCACATCAATATTCGCATATTGCTCCAATAAATAAGCTTTCAAACGTGTTACAAAACTCTCCGTGTTGCCGCTTAGACTGATATAAACTAAGGAAATTTTTTTCATCTTTTCCTCCCTCTTTCTCGAATCCAAAAAAATAACTACCAAGATTGTATCTTGATAGTTATCCTTTGTCAACTCTTAGGCGAGTTCTTCCTCTTGAGATTCTGTTAATTCTTTTGCTGACGCCATATTTTATAGAAGACGATTCCCAAAAAGATAACATTGATGACGATGAATATGATAGTTGTTACTTTTGACATGACTTCCATTCCTAAACGTAGGGTGTCATCTTTAATCAATTGCATAGCATCTTGTAGATTCATATTGTCATGGACTAGTCCAACAATAGCTAGTAAGGCATATCCAACATAAGTGTAGTTTGCCAACTGCAGTTTCTTACGAATTAAGAAAACAAAGGCTACTACAACTAGGATAGCAGATAGAATAATGAGTATCGTGTTAAAAATAGAGTGAGATGACTCAGACACTTGGTGGGCATAGTTAACAGCATCTTCTATTTGTTGAGCACTAAGTGTCCCAACATTTTCTTGGCTAGCACGAAGGGCGTCCTTACTAGGTACTGGAGTAAAAATTCCAACTACTGCCAAGGCTGAATTAATCGCTGATAAGACTAATAAAACCCATAGATAGATTGGTTTCTTTTTCATAAAAGTAACCTCCTCATATTTTTGAATTTATTATAGCATATTTTAAGATGGATAACAAAAGTTAGAGGGTGACCTCAATCTGCTTGCGGTAGGCTTTCGGAGACTTTCCACATAGTTTTCGAAAGACCTTGTAGAAATAGCCTACATTACTATAACCAACCGTATAGCAAATATCCTCAATACTATCATTTGTAGACAGCAAGAGTTGTTGGGCAGCCTTGATGCGTTGTTTATTGAGAAGCTCCGCAAAGGTTGAATTGGTTTCCTTCTTGATTAACTGACCTAAATACACAGGATTGATAAAAAGATCCTTGCTGATATCCTTGAGAGACAACTCTTTTTTATAATCTCTACCAATAACTTCAAGTACACTGACGACATTCTCATTCATACGATATTGACCAAAGAAGGACGTCAAGGTTTCCTTGGTATAAGCCACTAAATCTTCAAAGTTTGTAATGGCATGAATTCTTTTGACAATATCTGTCATATCATCTGCTTTCAAATGCTCAAAGAGGTGGAAGACATCCATCACAAACTGAGTAAAGAGTTGCTTGGTAATGGACACCCTCGGTGTGTTTTCTAACACAATCTTCTCAAGCAAATTCAACTCTTCGATAATCTGCTGAAGATTTCCTTGGATAATAACTCGATAGATGGGTTCATAATAAGAAAAGAGACTTTCAGATTGATCGAGGTTTACAGTTCCATAGAAGAGTGCTTTTTCAACATCAAATTTCCATTTTTCAAAGTTAGCCTGATAAGGTAACTCAAAAGGCATGACAAGTAAACCATCGAATTTCTGAGCTGCAATCACAATCTGCCAGTCCTGACCTAAAACATAGTAAGGAATGACAAAATCCCCTTGTTTCTCTTGGGAGAGTCCAATCCACCAGTTTTCTTTTTGAGACAGGTGTGCTTTAAATGCTTCGTCGTCTAACTTTTGGCTCAACATTTCTGGTTCATGCACTTTCTCACGAAGCTGACCAAGGATTTTCTCAAGTAAATGCTCCAGTTCAACCTTATCAACTGGTTTGACAAGATAATCTACAACATTGAGGTTCATGGCTTTCTTGACATATTCAAATTCTTGATAGCCGGAAAGAAGAATATAGTATGCCTCTGGCAAGAGTTCCTTCATTTCCCCAATCATTTCAAGTCCTGTCTTGCCAGGCATGTTGACATCAGAAATGACGATATCTACGGGATGTTCTCGAACATAGTCCAAAGCGTCGTCAGCATGATTGGCTGTTGCAACGACTTCCATATCCCATTTTTCAAAAGGGATCAAACGCTTAAGTCCTTCTGTAATCATGTACTCATCGTCAACTAATAGTACTTTATACATGTTTATCCTTTCTCTTCATCCTGAATGGTGATTCTATATTGAACACCTTTTTGTTCAGCTGATTCTACACTGATGTTATAGCGGTCTCCAAAGTAGAGCACAAAGCGTTCGTGGATATTAACAATCCCAATAGACTGTCGTTGCTCCTTATAATCTGCTGTGTGTTCAAAGGTTCTTTGAGCCAGTTTAGCTTGAATTTCTGCTAGTTTTTCAGCAGACATCCCACGACCATTATCGGTTACTAAGATTTCGACATAGCCATCTTTTTTCAAAGCCTTGATACTGATAACATTATCTGTTCTTCTGTGATCAACTCCATGGGCAAAATAATTTTCCACTAACGGTTGGAGGGTGAACTTTGGAATACGCATTTCTTCCAATTCAGGGTCAATCTTAAATCCATAGGCAATGGATTTTGGATAGCGAACCATACAGAGATAACTGTACTTCCGACAAAACTCCACTTCTTGTTTGAGGGTCGTTTCTCGCTCGTCAGAGATATTATTGCGCAGGAGACTACTGAACTCATAGATGATATCTGCTAGTTCATTTTGATTTTCCATCACCGCGTACATCCGCAAAAATTCCAGAGTATTGTACATGAAATGCGGATTAATTTGAGCTTGTAAGGCTCGCATGTTGGCATCTTTTTGATTGAGTTCCAGTTGATAAATATCGTGAATATTACTTTCTAGTCGATCCAACATATCATTTGTCGACTCAGCAATTAGTAGCAATTCCTGGTCCTTTTTATCTGTGTCGATTCTCTTGGTCTGCTCTCCCTTAGTAATGGCTTGGATAGAGTCCACCAAGTCCACAACCTGACTTTGATAGTCAGAAAAAGTCCTTCTTAAGGTCATATATAAAATGATGATAAAGAGAGCGCTCAAACCTAAAATAAGTGCCGAACTCGCTAAAGTCCCACTCCAAACATAATCCTTTGGTACAGCTACTCGAACTTGATAACCATGGGCAGTTGTTCCTACCAACCAAGACTCATTCGTTCCCTTCGCTCCAATATAGAACATATCTGTTTCATATGGTGCAATGACTGTTACTGCTACAGGAATTGTTCCCCTAGTGTTGTCAATCGCTTTATAGAGGGCTTCCGGTTCTACGGAAATATAAATGACTCCAAGAGCCTGGTCCGAGATGGGATCAGACACTGGAACAGCGAAACTATTAGCATCTGGTTTAAAGCTCTCAGCTGGAATTTTCTGTCCACCTCTGTTTCCTCTTTTGGAAACAAATACATCCGTTGAATCCTGTAGAACAATCGAAATACCTGTTACAAAATCGTTTCGCACGTATATATCATCGATATTTTCATAAATAGAAACGGAAATATAGGGTGACGTCTTGCGCTCTAACTGCCAATAAAAATAATCCGGCGTACTGAGGCTAAAATATTTGTAAATCCCTTCAATCCGAGCTTGATTATCCACTAAACTCTGGGCTAGGCGAGTTGACTCCCGATAGTAGTATTCAACTTCATCAACTGTTCGAGCGAGAACACGCTGACCGACACGATTGGCTTCCCTTTCACGCATATCCCAGTCTGCATAAGAAATCAAGAGAGCAAAGCAGGAAATGATGATAATCATCACCAGACTATAGATTCTTAGGAGTGAGTGGAGGCGGAATTGTTTGGTCTTATTTGGTTGCCAATTTTTCATGAATACTTTCATAAACAGGCTCCAATAAATCACTAATAAAGAAGTGCCACATTCCCAATACCTACAAAAGCGATGAGGGCTGGCATATAGAAGCCAATAATGGCTAACAAGACGCTACCAAGGAGAACCTTGGCCACTGCTGATAAACTCATAAAAATTCCGATAAAGGCAAGCTTTAAGGTGTTTTTATAGGATAATTCAAAGTAAACCTGCAACTTTAAAGATACCGTATAGGCCAAAAATACCAAGGCTACTAAAAAGATATTTAGAAATGTTGCTGCCAAGTGGATAATGGTCTGGTTTGGCAACTGAATCATCAGATACAAGCCATAAATCAAGATGAAGTCAATCCCTATAAAAGGTGTAGAAACTGAGATTACTTTTGACAAAATTGCTCTTAAATAAAGCCCATGCTTCCTTGAAACGATAAGCACGGTAAGAATAGCCGTTTTCAGCAAATAAACTCATGAGAGTTGCACTAGCGGGTGCTATACCAAAGACCACTCCTCCTGCTAGTGTCAATAACCAAAAATAAGCCGTCGCAATCATCCCCAAAAAGAAACGATGAAAGACTAGCTCAATGAAATTTCCCACGGTTTGCCTCCTATACATTAATCTAGTTTTATTATAACATATTTCAAGCGCTCTCAAAAATAGAAGCAATAAAAATAAATACATTTATTGGTTTAATAATGATGTTTGTACTATAATAAAGATAGATAGAGATACCGATTAATAATCAAAGAACAAAGGCTTTCCCAAGGCAGATGGATATGTTTGAAAATTAGATAATTACTATTCAACTTATTTACTGGTTCAACAAAATAACGAAAGGAGTATGTACCGACTGTTTATACTTTAAGAACTACTTTGTTTTGTGTTGTGCTTGGATTGAGTCTTTTCTCTGATAAATTGTTCAAGCAACATGAAAAAATCGGAAAAATAATTTGCACTATAATCTTATTAGTCGTTTCATTATCATATCTGTTCTAAGTTATTTTAAGAATACAGGAATTTGTTTGTCCTGTATTCTTTTTTTCTCTATAAAACGTGCATTGATAAAAACGAATAACAAAAACACCCCCAGTTAGGGAGTGTTTTCAAGGAAAATAGCAAGATTACCTAAATTTTACTATTTAGCGTCGTCTTTTTTAAAGATGTTTTTAACACCTTCAACAGCGCCTTCAATAGCATCTTTTGCATCTTCAGCGACTTCTTTCACTTTAGAAGCAACTTTTTCAGCAGCTCCTTCGCTTTCAAGTCCTTTGTCACCTACCAATTTACCAACGCCTTCTTTAACAGCTCCTGCTGCTTGGTTGAATTTTTCTTCTGTAGACATAAGTATGTCCTCCTTTTATTTTTTCTAAATTAGTAATTAGTGAACACGTGGTTCTGCTTTGGCTGCAGCGTCTTTAACATTGTCAACGCCTTGGCCAACTTTTTCTTGAACGAATTCAGCGCCTTCACTAAGTTTTTCTTGTGCTGCTGCGACACCTGAACCGATACCAGATTTCACTCTAGAAAATTGTTCTGACGCAAACTCGCCTGTTGATTCTGCCACGTCAGTTACACGATCTTGAAGGCTAACTGAGTCTGCTTCATGTTGTTCTTTAGTTTTGATGTCAACAACATTAACGTTAACTTCAACTACTTCTAGATCAGTCATTTTCGCAACTTCTGATACGATAACGTCTTTGATTTCCTTGTATAGAGTTGGAACGTTTTTTCTGTACTCTACGATAACGTTCAAGTCAACTGCTACTTGTTCTTTACCAACTTCAACGTTAACACCGTGTGTTACATCGTTAGTGTTAACAAGTTTTTCTGTAAGATTTGAGAAGAATCCACCGTCAACATGTAATAGTCCTGGGACTCTATCTAGTGAAAGACCGATGATTTTTTTGAATAACTTTATCTTTCGTAAGTTAATTCTCCGCGAACATCTTTAGAAACAACAACATCTTTTTTTCAGTATTTACATTTACATTTTTTTCTACGTTTGACATATGAAACTCCTTTATTTATTTAAATAATTCTTCTGTACATAGTATCCCAACCAAATTCCTAAGGGCTCCACAGATTAAAACGAACAATGTTTTAAAAGAAACCGAAGGATAGGATGAAGCAGGCTAGAATAATACCTACTACACCACATAGAATTGGGTATTGATATTTTTTTAAACCATTCCATTTTTTTACTTCCTTACTTTACGACTAACAATTTTTCTTAGCTGCTTTTTTTGAGGGTCATATTCTTTCACTGAAACTTCCAGTTTAACCTCTCGATCAATACCAAAGAATTCTTTCAATCCTTGAGTGATTTCGTTTTTGAACTACTTCAAATTTGTTAGCAATGTTATCTGAAAGAACAGCTGTACCTTCTACATAAACGAAACATTTCTTTTTCCGAGTATGTACCTGAATTTTGGGATTTTTGACCATCTTGTGTTCATCCAATAAACATCGAACAAACCCTTCAATAGCTGAATTTTTTAGTTTTAATTTATCGTCTTTAGTTCCAAGTTTTATTTCCAGATATTGTCTAGGATAAAACAGGATTACTAACATCCATAATAAAACTAAGATAGACAGGCCTAGAAGCCCCCAAAATACATATCTAGCGAGATAATATTCAAATGATGTCTGTCGCCAGCTAGTCAATTGAATCCCTAAATCACTAACCTGGTGGTAATCTATCAAAATAGGAAGGAAAATTGTCAAGATTAAAATACAGAAAATAAACAATAATATTTTCTTTGATTTTGACATATAAAATCCTTTCAATTAGTGCAACAAACCATAGCTTTACCCGTCATTATAAATTAAAAGCTATAGTCTGCTTTCGAGTAAAAAATTAACCTTTTTTACCCAAAAAGAACGATACCACAGAAACTACAATCACTGCACCAACAATAGATGGAATGATAGCCATACCAGCTAGTGAAGGTCCCCAAGTACCAAGGAGTGATTGACCTACTGATGAACCGATTAAACCGGCAAAAATATTAGCAATTACTCCCATTGAGCCACCTTTTTTTAGTGATTGCTCCCTGCTGCAAGGCCGATAAAGCCTCAAACATAATTACTGTGAAGAACAATGAGTCAGTATAAGGCGATAAAAATTCTAGCTAAAAATCACAGCAAAGAGCATTTCTTTATACCAACGGCATAGATACCCAAAATCGTGTAACCATCATATAATTTTCAGATGTCTTATCGAATAAGAAAAATATAATTTTTTTGAATCTTTTAAATCTTGAATAAACAATATAAGTGAACAATAAAAACTCATATAGTTTTCTAGTAAAGGAGAAGTGAACAAACTAGTTACGAAAAAAACATCTTATAAGCTATCACCGTTTTACCATAGACGAACGGAAAAAGTATTCTTATTTACCATAGGCAAGGTCTAAATTTTTTCACAAATAGGAGAATACGGCTACCGTCGAGTTACTCTTGAATTGAGAAACAAGGCTTCCTAGTAAATCGCCAAAAGGTTGAACGGTTGATGAATGCACTCAATTTACGAGCTAAAACTGGCAGAAATACAAATATTCTGACTGGCAAGTGATACTTTGTCATATTGTTTTATGTCTATGAGAAGATAGTTTACGTCGCTTAATCATATTGTATACTCGATTAATTACTAGAACCAACGAATTGAAAATCAAACTAAAAGGATCTAGCCCCTGTGAAATACAGACTAAATCCTTTTTCTTACATTATTTGCCTAACTTATTGGGGTCAGTACAGCTTTTTTTATATCCGAATATCAATCGTTATTTGCTATTTCAAAAGAAATTCAAATAGTATTGATTTTAAAAGTCTAATTAAGACTTTTTCCCGACCTTCTAAAAAAATCATAGAATACTATAAGTGATCTAACGGATAATTACCAAGTTCGTATATGTCATCGACCACTCCATCTATATAAGTCGTTTGTGAATTTTTTTCTTTGCTCTACCAAAAGATCATTCATAAACCTGTATCGTATTAACCCTTCTTCGTCAACGTCAACGAGATTCATTTTTCTATATTCGTCTAAGGAATAATCCTTCCTTCAATAACTACAGAGAAGTTCTTATAGAATGTTTCCCGATCCACCGCATATGGCCGCTCAATATTGTCACCTACAAGGCCTGTCTTTTTCAACTAAAAAGTACTCTACCCTTTTTCATCTGGAACGATAAGCTCTCCCTTCCATTTATAGGAAATTGGCACTCCATGGGATCCTTTAATTGGCCACAGGCGATCTATTAACTCTGTTATATAAAAGTCTATAGAGTGCCCATTTTCGCCTTTTCATACACATATACAACCGTTTGAGTTCCTTCTACTACCTCACCGTTTGTTGGGGCAGAGTCCGTACCCATCTCTTTAAAAGTATAGCCTGGAATGTCTTTTTTCTCAGTTGTATAGCCTGTACCAACAACAAGGTCAGATGCGACAGTTTCACCAGGTGCAATTTCATTTCCCTCAGTATCCAGATAGGTTACAATGACTGTCCCTTTCTTCTGTTCTGGTGCTGGGGTTGGTTCTGGGTCTGGAGTTGGTACTGGTGCTGGGGTTGGAGTAGAATCCGCGTTACACAATATTTTTACTTCTATAACTCCAACATAACGATAGCCTGGAATATTTTCAGGTTGAAGTTGACTACCTTCAGTAACAAATACTGTAGGAGCTAGTGGATTACCAGAATAGGCAGCTATGCTAGAAATGTGATAGCCCAGTACTCCCCCACTTATAAGGATAAGTAAAAGAGCTTTCCTTGACTTCTTCCCTTTGTTAGATACAATTAAAAAACTAGCACCTGCTAAGATACCAAAACCAAAGAGGGCACCATAAGCTGATAATTCAGCAGTTCCTGTATTTGGTAATAAATTGTGAATAGCTTCCTTGACTGTATCTGGAGTTTTGTCTCCTACATCGGGAATTTTTGTCTCCTATATTGGGAGTTTTTCTCCTACACCAGGAATTTTTGTACCATCACTAGGTATGGGTGAAGTACTCTCATCTTTTGTGTATACAAATTTGTAGAGCGATTGACCTTTAACAACTTCTAAATCCTCAAGTTGATGAATTTGTCTTTTTTCTCCCTCTGATAAGCTTGATATATCAACAAAAGCTACATTATCTCCCCCTTTCTTAGCAGTATGAAGGCCCGACCAATCACCTATAACTGATGAAGGTGCACATTCCTCGGCATAGTTAGTTGAAGCAATTCCAAAAAGCTATGGCAATTGCAAGTGCTATCCATTTAGTACTTTTCTTTAATTTTCGATAAATACCAATAGAGTTCTTTAACATTTTTAGACTCCTTTTTCTATTTTTACTATTCTATCAAAATTTAGATCTTATAGGCAATGATTTGAGTAAAAAGAATTATTCAATATAACAGACGATAGTCCAATATCTATCTCAAAGTACAAGCTCATTTGATATCACTCCTAATAGACTAGTCTGACTGAAAATTGCAAAAAAGCCTTTTGAAAGCAATATGCATAGCACCTCAAAAAAATTAGATGTTTTCTGTCTAACTTTTAGGGTTCTATACAATATTTCAAAGACTTTTATTAATTTGAATTATTTTAACCTCTGTAAACACAACGTGTTTGCGAAGTTTTGGTGAGTATTTCTTCAATTGAAGACGGTCTGGAGTGTTACGTTTGTTTTTAGAAGTAAGGTACAAGCGTTCACCAGATTCTTTGTGTTCAAGTGTAATATTTACGCGCATGGTATCTCCCTTCTATTATTCAGCTGATGCAGCTTTAGCGATCTTACGTCCTTTGTAGTATCCTTTAAGTGATACGCGGTGAGAACGTGAGTAATCTCCAGTAGTTTCGTCAAAGTTTACAGATGGAGCTGTTACTTTGTAGTGTGTACGACGTTTGTTTTTCTTCGCTTTTGAAGTGCGACGTGCAGGTACTGCCATTTTGATTTCTCCTTTTAAGATATAAATTCAGTTAGGTTTGATTTTCATCAACTTTAATAGTATATCAAAACTTTTTTGTAAAGTAAAGTTACTTGACAAAAAAAGATAAAAAAATTTTCCTATCCACTCTTCTGGATAGGAAAATAGATTAAATATCAATTTCGAAGGGTTCATCAATGGTTTCTGAGACGTATTTCCCGTCTTTTCTTCCGTTGTTTGACACATTCTGTAAGGAGATATTCAATTTGCCCGTTAACTGATCGAAAGTCATCTTCTGCCCATGATGCGAGTGCAGCGTATAGCTTATTCGAGAGTCGAAGGGGATTTGCTTTTTTTAGCTTCTGCCATTTCTAATAAAGGCTTCCTGTATTGACAATTGGTTGTGCATCATGATTGCCACAGAGAACGACTAGGAGATTTGAAACCATCGCTGCTTTTCGTTCTTCGTCAAGTTCTACTAATTCTCCTTCATTGAGACGTTCTAGTGCCATTTCAACCATTCCTACAGCGCCATCAACAATCATCTTACGTGCATCGATAATAGCTGATGCTTGTTGACGTTGAAGCATGACAGCTGCAATTTCCGGTGCATAAGCTAGGTAAGTAATACGTGCTTCAAGGATTTCCAAACCAGCATCCTCAACACGACTTTTGGATTTCTTCACGAATACGGTTAGCTACAATCTCGCTAGAGCCACGGAGGCTACCTTCATCTGCTTGCCCATCACCCTGTAGTATCCACATTCGGAGACACATCGTAAGGATAGATGCGGACAATATTACGGAGGGCGCTATCACACTGCAATGAAAGATATTCTTTATAGTTATCAACGTTGAAGACTGCTTTTGGCTGTATCGACAACTCTCCAAGTTACCGCGATTCCGATTTCAACAGGGATTTCCCTAGACAATCGTTAATCTTTTGACGAGAATTACTCAAAGTCATAACTTTGAGGGAAATCTGTTTCTTGCCAATTTCAAGATTTACATCATTTGCCATTTGATGATTTCATCCCTGAAAAAGGAGATTTTGTGCTAACATCACCACTTTGACCAAGTCGAGTGTGGTTTGCAGGATTGACCGCTATGCTAAAAGGATTGACAAAGTAAAAACCAGGTTCTTTGATGGTCCCAGTATAGTTACCAAAGAGGGTCAAAACCAGTGCTTCCTGAGGTTTGACAACTTTTAAACCAGCATGAGCTAGAGCTGAAATTAAGATTAATAAAAGCCCGATAATAATTCCAAAAATGTTTTCCGAACCAGCACCCATGATAAATATAAAGAAACCAAGTACGAGTGCCAACTCAATGAGTATCAATGCTACTACACCATTTGGTTTTGAATTGATTAGTTTTTCAGTCATCAGAATGACCTCCTGTATTTGATATCTAAATGATATCACTTTAATTTTAAATGTCAACAAAAATATGCAACTTTTTTAAGAAAATTTCAATGTATTGAATTTGTCTGAAAATTTCAAGAAATTTTTCTTCTGTTCATTGCTTTGTAAAAAATGTGCTATAATGATACAAAACTGAATTGGGAGGGAACAAATGACAGAATTAGATAAACGTCACCGCAGTAGCATCTATGACAGCATGGTTAAATCACCAAACCGTGCCATGCTTCGCGCGACTGGTATGACAGATAAGGACTTTGAAACACCGATTGTGGGAGTCATTTCGACTTGGGCGGAAAAACACCATGTAATATCCACTTGCATGACTTTGGGAAATTGGCTAAAGAAGGTGTCAAATCTGCTGGTGCTTGGCCTGTGCAGTTTGGAACCATTACCGTAGCCGACGGTATTGCAATGGGAACGCCGGGTATGCGCTTCTCCCTAACGTCTCGTGATATCATCGCAGACTCAATCGAAGCAGCTATGGGTGGTCACAACGTAGATGCCTTTGTAGCTATCGGTGGCTGTGATAAGAACATGCCTGGTTCTATGATTGCCATTGCCAATATGGATATCCCAGCTATTTTTCGCTTACGGTGGTACTATCGCACCCTGGAAAACCTTGATGGCAAAGACATTGATTTGGTTTCTGTATTTGAAGGAATCGGAAAATGGAACCACGGTGATATGACTGCTGAGGACGTGAAACGTCTCGAATGTAATGCCTGCCCGGGTCCTGGTGGTTGTGGTGGTATGTATACTGCCAATACTATGGCGACTGCTATCGAAGTTTTTGGGGATGAGTTTGCCAGGTTCTTCTTCTCACCCCAGCTGAATCTGCTGATAAGAAAGAAGACATCGAAGCAGCCGGTCGTGCAGTTGTCAAAATGCTTGAACTTGGTATCAAACCTTCAGATATCTTGACTCGTGAAGCCTTTTGAAGATGCCATTACAGTAACTATGGCTCTCGGGTGGTTCTACAAACGCCACTCTTCACTTGCTTGCCATTGCCCATGCTGCCAATGTTGACTTGTCACTTGAGGACTTTCAATACGATCCAAGAACGTGTGCCTCACTTGGCTGACTTTGAAACCTTCTGGTCAGTATGTCTTCCAAGACCTCTACGAAGTCGGTGGTGTGCCCTGCGGTTATGAAGTACTTGCTGGCAAATGGATTTCCTTCACGGAGACCGCATCACATGTACTGGTAAGACTGTCGCTGAAAACTTGGCTGACTTTGCAGACCTCACTCCAGGTCAAAAAAAGTCATCATGCCACTTGAAAAATCCAAAAACGTGCGGACGGTCCCGCTTATCATCTTGAACGGGAAATCTTGCTCCTGACGGTGCAGTTGCCAAGGTATCAGGTGTTAAAGTGCGTCGTCACGTTGGTCCAGCTAAGGTCTTTGACTCAGAAGAAGATGCTATTCAGGCTGTTCTGACAGATGAAATCGTTGATGGCGATGTAGTCGTTGTTCGTTTTGTTGGACCCTAAGGGTGGTCCCTGGTATGCCTGAGATGCTGTCACTTTCATCAATGATTGTTGGTAAAGGCCAAGGAGACAAAGTTGCCCTCTTGACAGACGGACGCTTCTCTGGTGGTACTTATGGATTGGTTGTTGGACATATCGCTCCTGAAGCTCAGGATGGTGGACCAATTGCCTACCTTCGTACAGGCGATATCGTCACTGTCGACCAAGATACTAAAAGAAATTTCCATGGCCGTTTCCGATGAAGAACTTGAAAAACGCAAGGCAGAAACAACCTTGCCACCACTCTATAGCCGTGGTGTCCTCGGTAAGTATGCCCATACCGTATCTTCTGCATCTCGTGGAGCCGTTACAGATTTCTGGAACATGGAACAATCTGGTAAAAAATAAGCAAATTAAAAGCAAGCCAAAAACGACTTGCTTTTTTGTGTGTTTCAAAATAGATAACTATCGTGGAGGTAGCCCTAGAGCTATACGCCCATAACGACTAATGCGTGTAATCTTCCATGCTGGAGACCAGGTAACCTCAACCTTGACATCCTCAATTCCATCAATTTGTTTTAAACCTGCCACAATCTCGATTGGCAGACTTTCTGCACAGTCACAGGCAGTATCCGTGAAGGTCATGACAACTGTACAAAGTCCCATTTTCATCTAAAGTGAATCTCATAAATCAATCCAAGATTGTATACATCTAGCTCTACATCTGTATCATAAACTTTTTTTCTAGTATTTTCAATGATTTGATCTTTCCAATGCTAGAGCACGGTCATTGATTTTGATATCTTCTCTCATTGCATTCCCTCCATTTTGTAAACTGCACCTATTTTTCTCATAATTCTGACAATTTGGCAAGTTTTTTTCCCAATCAAGACTGGATTCGCTATGACACTCAAAGAAGAGACATGGGCTAGGTCACAGATTGGTCAAAAGCACTGCTTTTAAGATTGCTGATATGATAGATAAACCGATAAGTTGAAGACCTTGATAGAGTCTAAAAGGAATTATTTTTTTATCTTTCAAAGAAAAAAAAACTGCACCTATTTTTTTTACAGAAAAAAAGTAGAGACATTTCATCTCTACTTTTTTTGTAGGTATTATTTTGACTTCACAGGTTTATCTGCTAGAGCCTTGATGGCTGAAGCTATCGTTTCTGCATAGAGCTTAGCTCCCTCTTCCAACTTGGTATTGTCATTACCCAAAAGTGAACCTGGTCAGTTCCCTTTCCAAATATCTGGATGATCCTTTTGATACTTGGTTCCAATCTGCAATCTCAATGTAAGGATGCTTCTGAGCAACTTCACGCGCATAGCTGGCATATTTTTTTTCTACATAAGGTTGAGTTTCCTGGGTTGTATCCCCTTCATAAGGTGTCACCAGAACAAGCTGATGCCCCTTAGGTAGATTTGTCACCAAGGAGTCTATGTCAGCCTTGTAGTCCTCTGGATTATTAACACCAGTAGCAATAACTAACGATCTTTAGGCAGTGCCTTTATTTTGGCTGTTATTCAGCATAATGGCATTGGCTTGCTTTTGGTATTTCGACTTACTTTGACCCATCTGTCTGTGCATCTGGCAAAAACCTCTTGTAAACCAGGTGTTGCACGCAAGGTTACAGAATCTCCGATGATGGATACACCTTCAGCAATATTGTAGCGACTTGCTTCTGCTCTGATCCGCCATAGTTTTTGTACGAGTAAGACTGGTTTGAGCTTGATTGAGGCCCATTTACCAGTCAAATCCGTTTCAAAAAGCACCAACTTGTGGGAGCTATGATCATCACAATCAGTGTCATGCAAGCTAAGAAATCCGACGCTACCCTGCAAAAAGATAGGTTTGAATATGCGGAATCTCTTTTGCCTTTTGCAAAAGCCCTGTTGTCTTTCCAGCAATTAAAGGTTCAATTACATAGAATGAGAGGGTTGCAAAAAGATACGAGAAGACAGTCGTTAAAATCACTGCTGGCAGATTGCCCATCAACTGGGTAAATATAATGTAGAAACGGCCAGTGGAAGAGATAAACAGCATAGCTGGTATCTGCTAAAAAGCTAATCACCTTTTGGCTCTTCAATCGTAGGTGTTTTTCTCATGCAAAGACTCGAGTCGCAAACAATCATAACAAGTGCAGCTAAACTTGCAAGTAAGAAATCCAATCAAATAGGTAAAGAGATAGGTAAACTTCACGAAAGAAGGTCAGTAGGAGCAAGACTCCCAAACCTGCACCAAAATACTAGCAAGGTCTGTTTCAAGTCCCAGAGTTTGATTTCAAACGTTTTGAGAAGAGGTGTCGTTTGACGAACTCCTACAAGGTCGCAAGTACACTACCTAAAAAGAAATGGATAGACATGAGTCAAAACTTGAAAAAGTAAAGCGTTGAGTAGGAGCTAACGATAAAAGCTACCGATAAACATTGAAAGAAAAGCTGATCGGCAAAGGCAGCTGATGATAGGAGAAAGACTATTCCCTCGTAATTGTCCACCTGTTTTGGCTTGCTTAGACAAGAACCAAACTGCCAAGCCCCACAAAATATAGTAATGAACTTCAACTGCTAAACTCCAGTTGTGAACAAAGAGATGAGGGATAAACTGAGATTCATAACTTCCCCCTGTCAGCATTTCATAGAAGTTGGTCATAAAACCAAGGACACCAGCAATCTGACTACCTATACCTGCTACATAATCTTGCCGAACCAAGAAGGTGAAAAGGGCATAGTAACAAGTATCATCAAAGACGACTGGAGGGAAAAATCCGATAAAAAGCGTCTCCTGAAAAAGCCCTAAAGAGATCAATTTGCCCCTTTTTGTCCAAACTCCTCTAACAAGAGTGATGTAATGAGAAAGCCCTGAAAAAGGTGAAAAAGACGTCAACCCCGAAAGAATCCCTCCTGGAAAAATCGTCTGAAAGAAATGGTACAAAGAGCACCAAGAGTAAGCCTGTAATCCTAATCAAGGAAAACCATTTAATACGCATACGAGTTTATTCTCCGTTCATTAGATTAGTAAAAAACCATCTAATGTTTCATTCCATACTACCTTTATTTTTATCAAAAAGCAGAAAAAAATCCTAAGAGAAAACTTAGGATTTTCAGCTTTAGCATCAATAAATCTTAGAAATTGCGTCCAGATTTGTTATAGCCATATTTTTCAACAAAATGCTCACGGAATTCCAAGAGATTGTCATCCATAATAGCCTGACGGACTTGCTTCATGAGATTGAGCAAGAAGTAGAGGTTATGGTAACTTGTCAAACGGATACCAAAGGTTTCATCAGCCTTGAGCAAGTGACGAAGATAGGCACGGGTGTAGTTCTTACATGTGTAGCAATCGCACTCTGGATCAAGTGGTGTAAAGTCCTCCGCAAACTGGGCATTCTTGACAACCAAGCGACCCCTGGCTGGTCATACAAGTCCCGTTACGAGCGATACGAGTCGGCAAGACACAGTCAAACATATCCACACCACGAATGACTCCATCAATCAAGCTATCTGGTGCTCCTACTCCCATCAAGTAACGAGGTTTGTTTTCAGGAAGGAGTTGAGTGGTGAAGTCCAAAACTGCGTTCATCTCTTCGTGGGTTTCTCCAACTGCTAGCCCTCCGATAGAGTATCCTGGGAAGTCCATGCTGACAAGGTCATGAGCTGACTGACGACGAAGATCTTCAAATCCTGCACCTTGTACAATCCCAAACAAACCTTGGTCATGTGGACGACGATGAGCTTTTAATCCACGCTCAGCCCAACGGCTGGTACGTTCGATTGATTTCTTCACATAATCATAAGGCTGATAAAATTGAGGACATTCGTCAAAGGACATCATAATGTCTGACCCTAGATTGTTTTGGATAGAGATAGCTTTTTTTCAGGTGATAGAAACATTTTTAGAACCATTGAGGTGATTTCTTTAAAGGTTACCCCTTCTTCTGTGATGTTTACGGCTATCAGCCAATGAATATACTTGGAAACCACCACTATCCGTCAAGATAGGTTGGTCCCAGTTCATGAACTTATGAAGCCCACCTGCTCTAGCAATCAGTTCATCTCCAGGGCGAAGCCACAGATGATAGGTATTAGATAGGATAATCCCCGAACCCATCTCTTTCAATTCTTCTGGTGATTGGGTTTTAACCGTTGCTTGAGTACCAACTGGCATAAACATAGGAGTTGGGAAGGTTCCGTGGGGTGTGATAATTTCTCCCAGACGAGCTCCCAGTGTTTTTTTCTTTTTTTAATTAAACGATATTTGATTGGTGAATCTGACATTTTTTTACCTCCGAAAGCTGGGAAAAAAACAGTCCCAGTTCTTACTTTGTGCCCAAGGGCATACTGTATGATTCTATCAAAAAAAACAGGAACTGTCACGAACTATGGTATAAGAATTTTGTGTTTACAATTGATTTCCGTTGCTTATCGTTAGTTGAGCTTTTTTGCTTATTTTTTTATTTAAAATCATTTCCATTGATTACCGTCATTTTTTTCTAAATCGTATTCATCTTCGTATTCATTTTTTTATACTATTTTTTTGCCTCGCATAGTTGAGAAGGTTACAATTTAATTCCTAATAGTTTGCAAAAAGGATCAGTGAGTAATTTCACTGTTTTTCGATTTTTCAGAGAAATAGCTTGGATTATAAATCCAACCTTTTCAGACAAAATAAAAACCGCAAGCCTGAGCCTGCGGTCTAGTGTATTATTAATTCAATTTTTTTCTTTCTATTTTATTTTTATTTTTTTCTGGATCTACTACGGTTACTAGACCATCTGGTTCGGTTTTGAATGCTGGCTCTGTGTGAAGCTCACCGTTTGCCTCTCAAATAGTACCAGCCATCGCCAGACTTAATGAATTGTTTAGATAGCATATAGCCATCTTTTTTTCTTCCATGAAATACCATGTTTCACGATATTTGACCCAACCAGTTACCATGTAACCGTCTTTGTCAAAAATAATACCAGCGATGATTTAGAAAACATCCAGCCTGTCACAGTTGCGCCACGTTTGTCTAAATAGAACCAGTATTTCCCATCAAAGAACCATTTGTTGATTAGACAGTATCCCTTGTCGTCGAATCTGAACCACTCGCCGTCGATCTCGCTTTCCAATCGTTTGTTGGATAAGAGCCGTCTGACTCTTCCCACCACCAGCCATAAGCATCCTGACGCCAACCTGCTTCAGTAGAAATGCCGCCTTCAATATCCTTCTTGAATTGCTCTCGACTAATGCCCCATTTGGCCAAATAAGGATAAGGGTCAACATGGTCGCTCGCATTTCGTGGTTGATTGTACGTACAATACTGATGTGTCTTAATACCTGCAAGGCTGTCGGAATCAAGAGTTTTCGGAATGCCTGCTTCATCAGCAAGGTTGCGCAAAAGCTCAACATAGAGCTTGTAATCACGCATGAATTCTTCTTTGCTTGCATGGCTCTCAATCAATTCTACTTGTCCGTAGCCTTCAACGTTCCAGCCACCTCCTACGTCATATGCTCCCATATCTGTGTACCATGTCTGCATCACACGGCCGTTGCCGACAACGTGCGAGAAAAAGCCTGAATCAACAGGACGCCGCATATGGTAGTCTGCTTCATTTTGAGCTGTTGAGTTAGGATTCCCAGTTGAATGAGCATGAATCTGACGATAAGGTTGTTCTCCGATCTGTGGCAAATCAGTTCTTAGTCTACTTGTATCAATATCCATTGCTATTCCCCTTTCCAGCTATCGTTCATTTGCTTAACTGCTGACTCGACGAATGTGTCTAAGTCCTTATCGGTCATGCTGATGTTATATTTTGACAACTCTGCACGAATCTTAGTTCGTGCTTGCTCCAGTCTTCTTCGCCTTTATAGCCAGTCTCAGAAGCGACTTGCTCTACGGCATTTACTGCGTTTTTTTAGCAAGGATTTCAACGATTTTGACAGTCTGTTCACCACCTTTTTTTAATCAAATAATCTTTAATTGCTTTGACGATACTGCCTGTCGCTACTGCTAAAAAAATCCTGTAACAAAAAGCAATAATAATTTCGTTAATCTGTTGCATGTTATTTCTCCTTTTCGTCAAATTTGTCTTTCTGGTCAATGTTTACTAATAATTGACCAAGTTTTCTAGCATTGTCTTTTTTTGATTTGATTGATATATGGCTTCAAGAACTCTGGAAACGCCCAACCAATCGCTTCCCAATTCTCAAGTACAGAGCCTAAATAATTCGCAATGAAGAACATCGTCCAGGTAATTCCTAGCGGACGAACACCAAGCGATCGAGCATACATCGCAACAAGTAAGATGACCGTGAATACTACGAAATGACGAATCAATCCCATAGTGCCAATCTTACTATCAAATCGCTTTGGTTTTTAAAACGCCTTGACATATCCTGTGATAATATCTAAAATCATCAACCAAAAAGATATGAATGTAAGGACTGGATGAGAGATTCTTAAGATGTTCAATAAGTTCTTGTAGTGGTAAGTCTCGCATAAACACCTCCTTAAATATGGTCTACATTGCTATTTGGTGCAGTCCATCTGTAAATAGAGATATTTCCTTCGCGGTTTGCCTTATCTTCCAACTGTTTAACGGTTTCACCATTATACGAAAAACTCACGTTTGATATGTACGAATACCAATTTTCCTTCGTTAGCAGTTTCGACATGCGCTTTATCTTCCAAGAACAACAAATCTCCTCAAAGTACGTTTCACCAACTTTCATATCTGGCATCATTGCTACCAATTCTTTTATAAACTTCAGCAGAAGGAATACCTATCATCGCTGAATTTAGTGAAAGTAAACGTAGAGCCTTATTCATGGTTGTAGTGGTTTCACGAGTTTGAGTGATAAGTTTTTGCAACCCATCTTGCTTATTCTTAGTAACTTCCAAATCTTGTTGAGCTTTTGACGATTGCACTTCCTGATCTAATTCAGATTTAATGATATCCAGCACTGCTTGAATCAAAAACGTCTTCTTGGTCTTGTGTACGGTCACCAGCCAATCCCCGCTGGTTAGTGCTATAACGATTCCCGTCTTGCAAACGGATTTCTACAACGGTTGTAACATTGTCTCCAAAACCACGAGTATAAGGTTTGGTTGCTAGTTCATAATTGTTAATTGCCATTTGTCATTCGTCCTTTCACTTCTTCAAATTTAGCCTTGAGCTCTTCGTCAGATTCGATGATTCGTTTCATCTGTTCAAGCTCCATCGCAGTTACTGTGTAGAGGGCTTCGAGCGTTGCTGACTGAGTAGCCTCATTACCGACTTTTTTTCACCCTAACGATTTAATTGTCAGACTGCTGATTTGTTTGTCTTGTTCATTCATGCTGTTTTCTCCAATTTTTCTATTTTTTGATTGAGCTCTTGAATGGCCTTGACAAGGTAAGGCACAAGAGCAAATGTGTTGTAAGAGTATGCGCCGTCAGGATTTTTCAAAAAAACGCCTCGGGAGCGTACTTCTGGACATCTTGCGCCATAATACCGCAAGCGATATCTTCGATGTTGCCATCGTATTCTTTGCGATAGCTGTATGTCTTCAAACTATCGATAACACCCTAGCCCAGAGACTGCACTAGCTTCGATATTATGCTTGTAACGACGGTCAGATACGTCTTTGTTCATCGGTATCCAGTCGTAACCACCGCCTGAGTAATAAAGATATAAGTTACCGCCAGAGGGCTCAAGTCTTGAGTATTTTGGTGATGAAATCCAGTAACCTGAACCACCGCCTGACGCCTTATTGTTGTAGTAAATATCGCCTGTAACTCTTAAATCTCCGTGAATAACAGGTGTGTTCCAAAAATTCGGCACGATTGTAACAAAACATTTGACCATTGTTCTTCACGTACCAAGCTTTTGTCTCCGACTCGATCCCAACGATTCCCCCAGTTCACCCAGAGAGCTGTAGAACCTTCGTCTCCTTCGCCATCGCCCATACCGACAGAAAAATGGTTCTTGCCTGTCAACCATCTACCAGAGCCTGAATCGTGTGTCCCGATTTGAAAACCACCAATCCAGCCCTTGTACGCTTCAAGAAACGTTGAGCTTGAAATAACCGATTCAACCCTATTAGAGAAAAATGCGTTTAGAAGTCAGTTGTTCGATGAAAGCTTCATTTGCTAACATTTTTCTTGATAAAAGCATCGTCAAATCTCACTTTTTTTCAGCTGTGACCGCTTCAGCGTCTAAAGTGATAGCAGTAACCGACCCTGCAGCCATCTTGGGTGAAGTTACAGAGCCATCGACGAGCATATCAGACTGAACTCGTATTTTTGGAGCGATGAGTTCGATGGCTTGAGGATTGACAGAGATGGTTGATGCGAGCTGTTCACCCGTGATTTTCGTTGAGCCGATAATCACCCCGTCAGCCGTTACTTGTACCCTCGCCTTATTTGCTGCATCTCGCACTTCCTGCATGATTTCACTAGCAGTCTGAGCGATAGCACTTTTCACATTTTTTTGTCAAAAAAATTGAGTCAGTGCTCCTTCGTTTGTCTGTTGAATTTTAGACCAAAGTGTACTGTTTTCGATCTCTTAATTCTAATTCAAGCGAACGCAAATCCTTAAAGAGGCCAGATAGGGTTCTTTGAGTTATAGTCGGTTCAACAAAGTTGCTTGGGAAATCACCCTGCTCTAACTGAATATCTGTTAAAACTGTATCACCTACGCATCCTATATGATGCAATTTAAGCAATTCATCTCGTTCCATTGGTTGGAATACCTTGTAATACTGACCGTTGTGCTCAAGAGCAGAGGAACGAACGTTTTGAATGGTAATGTCCATTTGTTACCCTCCGAAAATTTTTTTATAGGAATTGAACCGTAATAACTTCTGTATTGATTAAATCCAGTTTTACGTTCGAATTCTTCAGCTGTCTCAGCAAAGGTTACATAAGTTTTTATCATAACGATTTTCAAAACGAGAAACTGCAATTTGCTGCCCGTTTATCTCAATAAGCTTTTACATTTTTGAGAAAAAGCCCTTTATGAAGTATTATTTGACCATTACGACTATCATAATTTACTGGCACGTTACCACTAAATAAAACTTTTCTTTTCTCCCAAACCAGTCTTGTTCCTACATAACGTTGAGTAATTTCCTTGCCGCCGACATAAATTCCTTCTCTGCCCATGCTGTGCTCCTATTCATATACATCATAGATAGTATTGCTATCTTTATTAGCAATCGCATTATATTGAGCCTTTGAACCAAAACCAATATTTCAGAGGTTGGTTGCCATTTTGATTGATGATATTTTTGTCCCTATGTCCCCATCTGAACCTCTCTGGCCCTTGTGGGCCTGTTATTCCTGTAGCACCTCTTGGTCCTTCAGGGCCACGGGGACCTACTGGTCCGACTCGCTCCCTGAACACCTTGAGGACCTGCAGGTCCTCTAGCGCCATCTGCTCCTTTTGCTCCTGCGATCCGGGATTTCCTTGGGGCCCCTGTGGTCCTTGGGAGTCCTCTCAAGCTCTCTTTTTGCTGAGATGTCAAGGCCCTCGAAGCGCATGACCCCATCTGAACCTCTTGGTCCTTGTTCCCCGCGTTCACCACGGTCACCTTTTAGGCCCTGTCAGGTATTGTAAGACCGAAAAACGGTCACGACCATTTCCGACCTTAACCTTGCCTGTATCACTTTCAACACCTAACTCACCATCAAGCAAGATAAGAGTACTACTTGCCCAATCTCGTGCTGGCATCCGCTTATGTTGTACCCTTTACTGGGATTGCCTCTGTCATATTCTACCTCCATCAGAAAATAAAAGTTGGAGTCTCACCCAACTCCCGTCATATCTTTGAATTTTGACCGTCTGCGAACATCTTGTAAACTGATGCCAAATTCAATTTGTGATGTCTGATTATCAATCGTCACAGAGCGCTCTATGTTCTGATACCAGTCCCCTGAGAAGGTCAGACGATAGTCACCGTAGTAGACCACCAAGACCTGCTCCTCTCTCTGAGTTAGGTCTTTCTCAATCGCTGGCATAACCGAATTGGCATGCTAAATGAACGTGTCCCCTGTAAAACGGTGTCTTGTTGACTACCACAGTCACATCTGTCTTACCGTAAGGCGTGCAGGTTGCTGACCAACTGATAACATACTTCTTGCCTACTTCAAAGCCATATTGCCATTATGCCCAACTTCGACAAAGTCTGTTCCATAAGCGATTTTTAGCAGTTCCGCTGTTCAAACGGTTCTTATTATATTGCGCAGTCCCATCTCCACCGATTAAACCCTGCATTAACTCGTGCAGTTTCACTGACCCGCTCTAATTTCTTGCTTATTTCAGTGATAGAGTCCACACCGTTCAGTATTTCCTCACGAATTTTTCTTCACGAATTCTGGACGCTCTTTCTCTATTTCCTCATGGATTTTTGAGCACCGACTTCCTCGGCTTTGGTTTTTGGCAGCATTCAACCCATCTTCAAACTCATTTTTTTAGTTCCTCGGTTTTTTTCGATCAAAAGCAAGGTCAGCATTCTTGAGTTCTCTTGCTAACTGCCTTTCAAAAATCGTCTTGAAGTTGTTGAGCTTCACCCTTAACTGCATCACTCACTGCGTTACCAATTGCATTGGCAAGACCTGACTGGAACTGACCGAAACCAATAGATTTTTAACTTCTTGGCCATTGGTGAGTAGGTGTATTTAGCGATCTTCTTGCGCACATCAAGATTGTAGACATCGTGAAATAAACTCACAATATCAAACATCTGGACAGGCACATCACTCTGGCCGACAACCTCAAGCTCAAGGCTATCTTCCATCATGTCGCAGAGCGATGTTCTGTAATACTGCTCACCATACTTGCGAAGACTCGCTTCATCCTTCACATCCTGGTCATTAACCTCAATCACATCTTCGTAGATTTGACTGTATTTGTTAATGAGTGGACTATCAATAGTAACCGTGAATGTGCGATCAGGTGCTTTCTCCCCCTCGCCTTTGACTGTCGCGATGAAAGTAATTCGAGTCTTCAAAGACTTAGTAGAGGTCTTGTGCTGATAGCTAGAAAGGTTTTTCTGATACATAAAAAGCGATTCATTTTCTGAACCGCCATTTTTTAATAACCGCACCTGATAACCATGTCTGACTAAATCACCACCCCATTGACCAATAATAGAGTGCTTTATCTTTCGCGAATGCTTCCATGGCATTCTTAGAGCCAACATTGAAGGTGTGTCTATCTTCAATATCAGAAAAGAATGAGAACGGATTGTCACGAGTGATGCTCCCAGCAAAGCGACTCAAGGCAGTTGAACCAGTCTGCCTATCCAAAGAAATAGGATTGACAACATAGTTATTCAAGAGGGTGAATACTTGATTCGCATAGACTTGAATATAGCCGTGCTTCTTCTCTACCTCAAAGATGACGAAATCCTGTTCACCGTGCGTATCATCAGCCGTTAAGAATGTCTCTTCCTTTAACTGCTCCTCACAATGGATCGGATGTCGGAAATCGGAAACTCAATTGGTAGGTGCTGTTATCCTCTTGGACAATTTCATCAGCATAAGCAGCATTCAGAGGCATATTTCCATTGGTTAAATAAATCAAATCTTATACCTCCAGTTCGGTCGAATAGTAATCTTACGAACTATTCCAGTAAACGAAACACCAGCCTTACCAGTCGGGATTTCTAAGAACCCTCCACGCTTCCGAAGTGTGTTCTGAACCGCACCAGTAGCGTTGTAGATGTTCTGCTTTCCTTGTCTACAATCGATTGTAGCCTTGGTCTTAATCGTAAGATACATGGTCTTACGACCAATCGTAAGAGAGATATCACCATCCCCCTCGATTTCGATGATAGGCTCTGAATAGATTGTTCCAAGATTATTGATTGTACCAGATGCAGTCAGAACCACAGGTTCTACGCTCTTCTGATATCTGAAGGGTTGCATGTCTAACTTGATCTCTAACTTCCAAGCATGATTCCCAAAAGGTTCAAAACTAGCAGTCACAAAGTTAGCATAAAACAATGAGCTAAGCTGATAGCTAAATTCCAAAACGTTATCATTCGATTGAAACTTATCAAGAATACTTGAAATCTCAACCATTTTTTTAACGTATAGAATGAAGGTCCTTTCGTAACTGTCGAAAGAACCGTCTAATACACGATAACTGCCATTGACTCCATAAAGGTCAGCTTTCTCCCTTCGGCTTAGCAGCCTCCACCTTCCCAAAATCTGTCACATCACAACCAGGAAGGCTTGATGTATTAAAACCGTTGATGATCATATAATCCATTAAATTCCTCCCCTCGCATAAATAGCACCGTGTTGTTCATAGGTCTTGAGTGAGATAATGTCATTGTCTAGGTAGACATCTGACGATTTCTCAAGGATAGCAGTAAGGATTCTTTCCATACTTGTTCTCAGAATCGCTATCTCAGACACGGTTTTACTCTCATGTGCTTCAAATTGAGCTGATGGCATAGCCAACTGCGCCTCAAGACTTTTTGTAACTGAGGCAGAGGAATTCAGATCCAGACCATCTCCTGAAAATACATCTGAAATTTCATCAGCCATGCCTCCGACCGTTTGTTTAACATCCTTAAATTGATCTTGCAATCCTTGGTCTAACCCTTTCATGATTGCATTACCTGCAGGAATCAACAATTTACGGTCATATTCGATAGGTCCTTTATGGTCAGCAATCCAACCAGCAATACCACCAACGAAGTCAGTTACAGAAGACCACACCGACTGCAGTCCATCCAAGAACCCTTGTAATATTGCTTGACCAGCACTGAAGAGGTTGATGTTCCACAACCGATCAAAGAATCCAGTCACATTGCTTACAAGAGTAGAGACAGCATTAGACATAGTATCCCATGCACTCTGTGCCCTGATACCAGACCATCAATGATGCTAAGTACGCTAGCTTTTAAAGCTTCCCATGCAGAACTTGCTACACTTTTTAATAGTTTCCCAGATGTTAGACAATATCTGAGAAAATCCATCAAAGATAGCTTGCCCTGCAGAGGACAATCCATTCCAGATTGATTCCCCAACGCTCTTTATAGCGTTCCATGCAGTTTCCCAATCCCCATTGATAACTGCCAAAACTGCCGTAATGATTCCACTAATAACGTCCATAGCTGTCTGAATAGCAATCTTAATCAATTCCCCAGACAGTTGTCACAACCGTACAAATATTGTTCCATGTTGTCTCAATAAAAGGAGCAAGGATATTCATTGCGGTTTCAATAATAGATTGAATAATCGGCATAACGGTCTGAATAACCATTTGAATAGCATTCCAGACAGTTTCAAATGTCTGCTGAATCAACCCTTGATTTTTCAGACCACCACTGGGAAATTCCATCCCAGACAGATTTGATAAAATCAACAACTCGATTGAATGATAGGCGAAACAAACTCAACCATTGCATTCCATGCAGTAGTAGCCGCTTCAACCATACCATTCCATACTTCTGTTAAAATTGGAGCGATCGCTGACCACGTCTCAGAGATCCAAGACATAAAAATCTTGAAGAATTGCCTTCCCAGTTTCTGTTTGAGTGAAGAACTAGCTAATGCAGCAACTGCTGCTGCAATCCACCCAACAAGAGGAATTGACGAAATAGCAGCCATTGCTGAAGTTGCAAATCCTGAAATTGCCGTCTGAACAATTGTAAAAGATTCCTGGTAGGCCACCCAATCCTTGAATGAATGTAGCAATTTTAGCAACGGGAAATCCAATCCCTAGAGCTACTACCGCAGTTTTTGAGTAAATCTGCTGCTAACTGATTTTCTTTGAAAAACTCGTAATTTCCCTTTAATGATTCCCTGAAGCTTCTCTTAAAAAAATCCCTGTTAATGTCTCAAATGCGAAACCGAGCAGGTTTACTCCCTGCTCTCCATCCTTGATTCCTAAAAGATCACCAACAAAATCACCGACAATACCCAATACATCACCGATTGCAGAACCAATGTTCTCAAAAAGTGACTCGGATATTGTCTGCAATATTGATAATTTGATTCGCTGCATCCTCACTAAAAACCAAGTGCATCCAATATCTCAAAATTCGCCTCTTTATCCATTGACCCAAAGATCATATCAAAGAAGGTTTCGAAAATTCCTGTCACATGTGCAAGTCGATCAAAAACAGCACTCCCAAAAAGCATCTCCGAAAAGTTGAGAAGCAATATCACTGAGTCCGTGTGTTAAAACAACACCCTAACCCTGATAAGATATTGCCAACCATTGGTAAGAAATTTCCGAACAAAAAAGGTTTTTGGTTGTTTCTAACAGTGACTCCAAAGCTGGCGTTACATTTTCACCAATTGCTATCTTACCTAAAACGTTTTGAGCTGCCGCCTTCATGGATTCAAACGATCCACTAAAAAGTAGAAGCAGCCTCTTTAGCAGTTGTGCCTGTGATGTCTAAATTTTCTTGAATAGCATGTATAGCATTATACACGTCTGATAAATTGTTGATGTCATATTTAACACCTGTCAATTTCTCTGCATCAGCCAAAAAGCCGTTGCATTTCTTGCTTTGTACCACCATAACCGAGTTTTTAGGTTATCGAGCATTGTATAATTCTGCTTAGTAAAGCCTTGATATGCCATCTGAATACTTTCCATCGACGTCCCCATCTTATTAGCATTATCTGACATATCAATCATAGCCATGTTGAGCTGCTTCAGCAGCCTTGTTCGTATCACCGCCCAAAGACTGCAAGAGACTAGCTGAGAAGCCTGTCACGTTTTTCCATGTAAGCATTAGCTGATAGACCTGTTGTTTTGTAGGCTTCATTAGCATAGCCCTTGACCTTATCAGCTGAGCCCTTGAAAAAGAGTTTCAATACCACCAAGGGATTGTTGAAGCGCTGCTCCTTCACTGATAGCAGCTGAAAAACCTCACCAATCCCTGCTGCTGCAATAACTCCTGAAATAGCGCCCACCATTTTAGAACCGAGGGATTCGCCTGCACTAACGCCAGCAGAGGCAACTTCACCACCTATTTCCTTTTGAATCATTCCACTAATGCCTTTAGCAGATGGAATAATTTGTACATAGGCTTTTTCCTAATTCGGTCGCCATTAGTCCCTCACCTCCCTACCTTGGCTAAGAATTCTTTACGGTATTTTTTCAAAGTCCTCACCAGATTCAAACACTAGATGCTCTCTTTCATCCTTATCCTCTTTATGTGTCAATTTATCGAAGATAGATTTAGGACGATTCTTCCCTTTCTGGCCATCCTCCGTCTGAATCCAAAGTGAAAGAGAAAGCCTATCAACCATACCAGCTAACAGCATTGTTTCTAAGGGGACGATTTGACCAGACAAGCGTTGCTTGATACGAGAATCATCTCTAACCCATAGGCAAAAACAGCTACCTGCAAGAGAGGTAGCTGTCGGAAACTGTATATCTGATAGGTTTCAGCTAGATCACAGATAAGTGCATCTTCATCTAGTTTGATCATCTGATTAAGGACTAGGATTTTTTTAATTCTTGCACAGTATTGAAAAACAGCCTTTAATTCTTCTGCTAGCTTATCAGTTGGCACAATACCGTCCTCTTCCCGCAAACGATCCTTAAAAAGCCTTGGCTTGCTCTTCACCAAATAACAACTTGAGAACTTTAGGAAAAGCTTGACCATTTCCTTCATCGACTTCCCCCAATAATTCAAGCAGCTCATAGTTGTTTAAACGGCGCTCTGAAATTTCAAATTTAAAACCTGACGGTGTTGTTCCTTTAATATTTTTTTAGCCATTTATCACGCCCCCTGAATGTACTCATAATGAGTATTATTTTCGATCATCTGGCAAAGCAGTAATAGTGAGATCATAGCCAATCGGTTCACCGTCTTTATAACTAATTTCCCCAATTTCACTAACCTTACCTCTCGGAATGACAATCCGTTTCAGTGCTCCATTTTTCAAGAACATATCGATGACAATACAATGCTCTTTCAATTCATCCGAATTAGCTTTTAACAGTGATTCCTGTCTTCAAATCACCACTGACATTAGCTGCCCCATAAGTTTCCTTTGAGGACGTCCACATTGAGACCTTCAATCAATTTGTATTTGAAGGTATCTTTCTTGTCAGTTTGAGATGATAGAACAGTCTGACCACCCCAAGCCTTTACATCTTCGCTTTTCTGGTGAGTTTTCATTTGTCAAACCATCTTCGGAAATGAATCCCAAAGTTTTTTAATGCAGCATCTAACTCTGATTTTGCATTTGTTGGCAAAGTTGTCCCTAACGGTGCGCTGAATACAGCTCCGCTTGCTTTCGGTTTTTGCAGCAGTAACGTTAGCTGCCGATGCAACATTAGCTGTTACTGTTTGTTCCGATCCTTCCATAGAATCCTCCTTTTTAAAAAAATAATTAATGTCATATACCGCTTGATAGCGATATTGTTTCGTGTCTGTGTCTGTAGTTATAATCACTATTGTGATGGACACCACTAATCTCATTAACCGTGATGAGATTCTCAACTGCTTTTTTTGACTTTCTCATTCAATTCAGCAGCCTTTTGCAAAGATGGCGCATAACTTTGAAAAAGCGAAAGTAGCAGAATGGACATAATCACTTCCACCACTTCCAGTTTTTTTCTAAAATGACATAACTTTCAGGCATGTCTTGTTCATGCTCAAAAAAGACGGAACATCTAACATTCCGTCCAAAAAAATTTTTACAATTACTTCAATCATCTCATAGCCTTCAGTAAAATATTATGTTTTTATTTCGAGCCATACTTTTTGATATCCGTGGTACTAATTTTGGCATTGGCTCGCTTTTTGACCAGGAGAAACCTTTAACTCAAACCCTTCACCAGCACGTTCTGCAATTTCTTGCTTCCTCTTCTCCAAAAATGCCTTGCATTTCAGGAGATCGTAATAGAGCAGAAACACCCGATGAGTTCAATTCAAATTTCACTTTACTCATACGCTTCAACCATCACTTTCTTGTTCCAGTCCAAAGGCATCATGGCTTCAATGCCTTCTAACGGAAAAGCCAATCGTGCGCCATTTTCGCCCAAAGAAACGAACCTCACGGTCTTTCCACCTCGTTCTGGTCACCTTTTGGGATTCCTAGCGTATAAGAAGCCTTCTTTCCGGTCAGATTGAGCTGATTAGTGACATCTTCTGTTGAAGCTGGGACAACCAGAACATTTTCTACTTGAATTTCAGTATTCTCATAGATTGGATGCCCAAAGTCATCCCTTACCATTCTTGGTTTTTCCCAATCAAAGTTACAGTAATTCCTTTAATCCGTCCCATAGATATCAATCACCCCATATCTTTTGTTTTTTTGAGACCTAGACGTTTCAATTCAGAGTCCTTGATGAAGAGACCACCTCCAGGGACTAGATAAGAACCACTCACTGAGTAGCCCAAGGCACTTTCAGCAAATTGAGTCATCTACTCCCCGATCGGTTGAGGTCATCAAGGTACGAGCTACCACATCAACGGTGACGGACTTGACCACTATAGCAAAGATGGCATCAGTAGCAACTAACCCATCTAAATCTTTACCAACTTTTTAGCTTCAACTCTAAGAGAATGAGAAACAACTTCCAACAGTGCTTCAGCTCGTTTTTTCCTCATCGAATTTTTAACGTCCGCCACAATTTTTAAGATCGTCTACTGTTGCAAAGTTTTCCATTTCTACTCTCCAGCCAAGCGACTACTGAGCTTCAGTGTCAGCTTGTTCAATCAGCGAAATCAATTCAGATTTTGTGGCGCGGTTATCATAAGTAATACCTTTTTCATCAAGGATTTCTTTCAATGCTGCGTTAGTCAATGAGTCCAAAGGTTTGTATGCTGCAATTGTAACCCAATCACCCCCAGAAATTTCTGTATTAGTGTTGATTGTTGCTCCTGTCTTTTGGTTTACATACTCAGCCATGATTAACCTCCCGTTTTCACAATACGAGCGAAACTAGCAGCGTCCATGATGCCCCATCCAATGTATGCTTCGCAACGGATATAAATCTGGTTATACCCTTTAAGGTCGCGACCGCTGTTGTCAGGATCACCATACTTGATGATTTCCATCGGAACTTCTTTCGCATAGCCCCATTTGAACATTGTTTCAAAGTCCCCAACAATCGCTGTGTTTTTAGGATCTGTTTGTGAGTATGATACAGTGCGGTTTTTTTATCTACTGCCAATCCATTGATTGCATCAGGTACACCGCCCCATGCCAATTCAGGATACAATTTCCCGCCTTCAGCATTTTTTTCATTTTAGAAAGAGCAGTTGTAAAAATAGGATCTAGGATTGCTCCGGTGATATCACGTTCTGAACCATCAATCATACCGACAGCATCTTCCATACTTTCGTCTGGGTTAGATTCTTTGAAAGTTACTGTCTGAGTAACTTTTTTATCAAAGCAGTTAGTTCCAATAATGCTTGACTCTTGTTTTGTACGTGGGTTAATACCGTGAATACTCATAATGTCAAGCCCTCGTGCTAATTTTTTAGAAAATCCTTCCACAAAATCACTGAGGATGTCAACTTTTGCTTCTTCTGAGGCGTGTAAAAACTCATCAGATACACGGGCACCATATTCGACTTTTAGTGGAACAATAGTAACAGGATCAAGGCTCACACCACCATGAGTCTTCTTGCCATTTTTCAGCTCACGATGTCGATGTCCGAATCAAAGTCGAAAATGAACTCTTTTTGGCCGTTAAACGGAATAGGCTTTTTGGGGTGATAGCTTAGCAATTGATGAATGTCCCTTCACCTTACTAATAACTTTTTACAAGCTCTGGATCAAATAGATTTCCTTTTGCAAGTTGTGCTTCTGACATATCTCCTTTTTAATCTTCAATATTTAAATTTTGAACCAAATTTCTATACATGGTTCTTTCTGTCATCTTCTTTCGGAACAATTGTACCTGTTGATTTTACTGGCGCTACTTTTGCTTACTGGCTTTCATAAAACCAGCCAAGGCTCTGCATCTGCTTTGAAGCTTTCTTCATCAGTTCCCTGCAAACGATCTGCAAGGTCGTAAGGCAATCCATATTGCAACGCAATCCGAGTTCGCAGACCAGCCGTCTCATAACCAGAGACTTGATTCTGCAACTCTTCAAGTTGCTTTTTCATCATCGGCCTTACTTTTGACGATTAGCTTCCAATTGTTGACTTCAAGCCAACATTTTTCTGTTTCCAACTTTTCAACACGAGATTTGAGCTGGTCATAGTCGCTATACTTCGCTTTCTCACGAGATAAACGCTCCTTAATAGCAGCATCAAATTCTTCTTGTGTTGTGATTGGTTTAAATTCTGACATTCTCATGTCTCCTTTCTCCTGCTTTCCCGGCAGTTCGGTAATTTTGGGCATCAAAAAAGCAGTCATCTGACCGCTTATTTTAATAACTGATTTTTTGCTTTTTCTTAGGCTTGGTTGTAGCACAAGCCCAGTGCGCAAGCAAGGCGCTATCCATCAAAGAAATATCCATATCGTCAAAGTGCGATCGATAACCAAAACCACCATTTGAACCAATATTCCGCTTATCGCAGTTAGTGGCTACTTTTGATAGCGATGGTTGACCAGCATGGCAGATAGTTTTTTGGTAAATACCCTGTTCCCAAAGAGCATTGGCCACGATGATTTCTTTCACCGTCGGCAGAATCACGTTCTTGATTCTATAGTCCTTCAACTCTTCGTCCAGGATCTTCTGACCACTTGCGCCATCTATGACAATCTGAGCTACATCAGCTTGTCTCAGAAAGGCAACCATCCACTCATTACCATTACGAACAGATTGGCAATCGACTGTCTCAACAAAGTAACGACCATCCTTGGTCTGTGCAGCAATACTCAATGCCACGTTCGTTCCATCTTGGCCGTACTTAATACCAACAGACAACTTGCCAGATAATTCTGGAATATCATCCACCTTGAGCTCGTTCCACTCAGTTTCAGAAATAGCAGATTTCTGGTTGTAAGTTGGCCAAAATCCCAAACGTTGGATATTATGGTCCAGCTTATCCTCACCAAGCTCTGCCTCAATCTTACGCTCATTTAAGTGGTATCCCATGGATGGATTGAATTATACCAGGCTTCCACATCGTCGATTTCCTTTTCATCGGAAACCGACCACTCAGCCCAGCCAGAATACTTCCCTTTCCCAAATAAACATGTCTCACGATACTTAGTAAAGACCGTTCCACTTGATACAGGTGTCGGAGGTGTTCCACACATGATTGTGATAGGATTCTCACTATCCGTAACCGTGTATTTCAAAGCAGATTCTTGCTCGGTCGTGTACTCCTGAGCCTCGTCAACGATCAGCATGTCGAATCCTTCACCAAGACCACCATTTGATGTCCTAGTACGAAATTGGATAACACCACCTGTTGAATAAAGTTCAATTCTTTTCCTGCCCCTTTGGCTCTGAATGGAATTGAAATCCTCACCATCCACATACCCCATTTTTCTCAAGGTATCGCTTGACCTTTTCAAAAAGAGGAATGAGATGTAGAAACTGGTGAGCCGTGTGAAGGATATTCAAAACCCTTATGCAAGCCCCAAATTTCAAGAATATAAAGGATTTCAGATTTACCGTTACGACGAGGGATAGAGTAACCAAACTTCTGGTGAGCCCAAAGACCGTTCTTATCAACAGCCATCATAGGCAGCAAGAGATTTTTTTCTGCCAGGCATAGCAAGAAAGACCAGTCCGTTCGTAAAGTTCAATCGCTTCTTTAGCTCTTGAATTTTTTTCTTGACGTATTTTAAAATCACCGATTGAGTAGGATTCTGATTGCCAAGTTTCTTCCTCGCCATTCCACATTCCTTTCAATCGTCATCGCATGATAACCCCTATCGCTGGGAGATACTTTGATCACCTCCCTAAACTGAAGACAATAAAAGCACCCTGACCACTGTCAACGTGCTTATGCTATAATTTCAACTTCCTTGATTTCATCCTCAAAGAGTTTTTGTCCATCCGGTTCCTGACTTAACGGACAACCCATCTAGTTCTTCATCATAGACATCCTTGTCCTCATAAAGACAGACACCTTCAAATGTTTGGCCGTCAATATCGGTGATTCTGACAACCTTGTTATTAAATTCTCTAAGTTCCATCAGTCTCCCCTTTCGTAGTATGTCGGTATCAAGTGTGCACCAGTTTTGCTATATTTGATTGTCATAGCATTTACCGGCTTACCAGTATATACATCAATTCCTAACGGCCTATCTTCAAACAAATCAACCTTTTCATTGCTGGTTTGAGCGCCTTTTCTACTTGTTTCTAAAAATCCAGTCATCTTGTACTTATCGTACAGAGCATTGATATCCACATGATCATAAAAATAGCTCTTTCCAGTCAGTGATGTTGATTGAATATGTCTAGCTTGTTTCTGGATTGATTTTATCCAGCCAAGTGCCATTTTTGAAGTTTTCCTGGATATAAACTACATCTTTTAAGCGTTCATATCCCTCACCACCATTATACTTCAAATCCTGAAACTTTGCTAGTGAAATAGGAGCATTTTGAACTCCTAAAACATCAACTATTTTCTTGTATTCCTGAATATCTGCTTTGCGATTATTATCACGCACATCAATATTCATTCTCTTGCGATTTTCTAATTCATCAGAACTCTCATTTCTGATTTTTTTAGTCCAAGAATTTTGAACCTTACCATTTTTAGGATGATAGTCAATTACACAAGTACAATGCTGATGCCTTCTGTAGAAATTATTTGGTTCTTCACCGTATATGTAATTTCCTACTAAGCTATCACACCATTTGCAACAACGTCTAGTAGAGTGTCTACCGATCGTCTAGCACTCAAACCTGTTTTAGCATGAAACTCGGCATTCTTCCGAATACTATCATCAATAATTGACTGTGTGAAGTTCACAATAGGTTCACCGAGCAAACCAACTGACATCCCTCAAAATTTTTCCTCAGACGAAAAAGCGATTGACAATGCCAGCTATTCGATCCAGATTTAATTCAGGAACTTGCACTTTGAGACCAATCTTTGCTTCATCATTCAAATTCTTCTGAACATCACTAGCATAACCACTCACAAGCTCGTGATTTCGTCCCTAGCACGTCCGTCAGCAAACGCTGAGCGATATTGTAGTACATTTTTCCGTCTGGTAATTTTTTTCGGTGCTCAGGGACGCTCCTAGAGCCTTCGAGAGAATATCACCAATTTCAATCGCAAACTCATTTGCAGTTTTGTAAGTGGCCTTTTTGCCTTCAGCGCAGCAAAAGCATTTTTGACAATCTCACTCTTACCGAAATCTCTCTCAAACCTCTCCTGAACCCTCTTGCAAGATACCAGGTAAAACATCATTCTCCATTTGAACCACCCTCGCTTACCACTGGTTTAGCTGACATATCTCCAGCGATACCAGTAAGATCTCGAATGGTTTCTGCGTTGATGTAACCAGGTAATGCCTGATTTAATTTGACAACACCATCACCAATCATGGTCATCGTATTCGCATCCGCTTCAAATACTATTCTCACTTCACTGTGGTTCTTACAAATTGACTTCTAGCATAACGAAACTCATCACGCAAGCAAGCAGCAACATAAGCCACATTGAGCAAACCTGCTCCCAGAGACCTCTGAGCCTTCCGACCAGCCAAACGCAAATTCTCGTGACTAGCCTTGATAGCTTCTACAGATGATGGATTATCTGAAACGAAACCAAGGTCATCCAATGTCAGCCCCATTTCGCCAGCAAATCCAGCAGCAGCAGTTCTCAGTTGCTCTGTAAAAGGCGACATACTCGCAGTGGTAAATTGTCCAACGCTCGGTTTCTCACCTTTATCGCTAGAAGAAATCGTCAACAAGCTTGATACAGTAGCTTTCCACTTCTCCATAGGTTCCGCATCAGGATCAAGCCCAAGAATATATTTCTGTGGCCATGAGTAGAACTCAGCAGTGATATCAGCCTGTTCCAAGGTACGCTTAGCGTATTTCTGATAATACATACCAGCTCTGGTGACACGACTCCGACCAAACGGACGAACAGCATCAGGACGATGAATGATCAACCAACAAAGGGATACCAGTTTCATTCACAACCGAGTATGGTCTACCATCTTTTGGAATGAAATGAGTAGCATTTGGCTCGAAGTAGGCTTTCAAGTGTCGGACGATTGTAATCATCCTGAGCCAACACTGCATAACCCTTCCACAAGCAACCCCTGTGATAGGATCAATGACACCAGTTGCATTGCTTGATTCAATGACTTGCAACCTCACCTCATCATCCTCACCCTTCGAAAATGTAGACGAAACTACACGAACCAATCAGCGCAGCTAAAATTGCACTATCAAAGAAGATATCAGGATTGTTCCGATTAAAGATTTCTGTAACATTAAAATCATCGTTAGCAAATGCCCTGAAAATCAAACGATCTGCAAGACTATCAACTCCCTTTGCAGCCCAACCAAGAACAGCTTGATACTTCGCCCTGATATGTGCAGGAATTGTAATTCCTGTCGGTGCTTCATAGTGCTGCATCGCATAATGCTTGTATCTCAGATTGACTCTGCTCCGATAAAGATTCAACTTCCTCCTAAGATAATCAATACCTCTTAATTCCAAACCGTTCTCCTTTCTTTGTGATGATTTGGCACGAGAAAAAATGTACAGTGACGGCGTGAAGCTCGCGAGCGCCTAGTGGGAGGGGGATACCCTCCCTATCCCTCAGCTAGGACTTTTCTCATACTATTCTATTTTTTTCTCGAAATCTAATAATGCGGTAATTCATATTTTTATTAAAAATAATTTAATTATATTTTTATTTTAGGATTTATATTTCGTCCAATCTCTTGATTGTGGCAAGTTCCTGTTACCAACAACAGTACTACTTGCTGATTTATCATCAGCATAAAGCTTTGTCAGACTTCTGTCTATTGCACTGCCAGTGTGCGAGCTGTAGGTTATTGATGTCTGATGGATGACCGTTCCGATTAATTGGAATGATGTGGTCAATGACTGGTGACAAAGGATGTGGATACTTCAATGACTTGTCTACTGGTAGCCCACAAATCCCACAAGTATTTCTGGTTTTTAGAATAATCTTTTATTCTTTTCAAAAGCGACTCTGTGAGGACCACTCCGGTCCGGTCTATCCTGGGGGGTATTCATCTAGGGAGGGCCTTTCTTTTTAGTAGGAGGGCTAAAAATTTTATGATGTAGGGGGAGTTTTCCAACCTCTGACACCCTCGTATATTTAACATATCTTATATTCTGTTAAATAAAATCAACATCCTTAAACGTCAATCGTAGCAAGTGCTTACATCTATTTTTATTAAATACTAATTTACATTTTCTCAATGTGTTAAATAAATAGGTATTTAATAGCTAAAATTCATCATCGAATCATCCAATTCATCTTGCTTAATGCCAATGTAGTCAAGTGTGATATCTGGTGATGAATGATTAAACAACTCCATCAAGATCGCTACATTTTGATTTCTGTCTGTAATGATGATAGCCAAATGACTTTCTCATAGAGTGAGTTCCAATATTCTTCAAGCCAACATGTTCAGCTGCTTGTTTTTAAAAATCTGGTAAGCTGCAACTCTTCCAATGTGAGTGATGCGCACACCGTCTGTTCTAACCTTCTTTTTGCTTGGGAAACAAATAATCGTATCCTTGTAGATCATTTGATTTTTATGTAATGATTTAGAGCTTTTTCTCAATTCTGGATTGATAGCAAACTCTTGACTTTTTACCAGTTTTCTTTTCAGTAACCTCGATTCTATCACTTGTCACTTGTTTCACTTGGAGAGGTATGATATCGCTGATGCGCATTCCAGAATATAGACCGCACATAATCAGAACATAATTTCGCTCACTTTTTGATTTTAAAAGTCTTTCATTCTGTTCAATATCGTCGAGTTCACGAACAGGTTCTACTTTTTCTCAAAATACCACCTCCAAACTGTAAGAAAAGGCAGGTGTGCCTGCCTTTTACAATAATTTCTACAATATAATTTCTTTAGCACACAAAATCATATATCCACCCTGAACTTACTCCGAATTTACTCCCAAAAACTCCAAGTTTACTCCAAAAATCTCAACCTGTTCACCATTGCGGTATAACTCCTGCAAATGCCATCAGAGACTTATCCAAGATGTCGTAATATGAACTTTCTGACAGAGACAAGTCCATTGCGATTGTTTCATCCTTCTTGCAATTCCACTGAAGATACTTCTCAAAAAAAGTATCCTACGATAGAGGGGATCATGTAATCTACTGACGGCTTGTTCAATTGCATCCAGCTCAATCTCTGCATCAATCTTTCGTATAGCCAATTTCTTTTCAACTTGACTATCTCTCCCGCTTGATGGATTTCGTGGCATGAATGAGTAGGTGGTGGTCACTTCTGACCATCAGTGTCATTTGCGACTCTTCTCCAACGAGGATATCCTTTTTAGAATCCTTTTGGCATTCTCTTCGTTTTTATTTCATTTATATCAGGAAAGAAGGGCATCACCACCCTCGTTTCTATGCCGTTTATATTTTTAATCATGATTAGTAATCACGCCACTCTACTCCATTAACAGTAACCCAGCCATGCTTCTCTCTGGCTTCTGCTTCTTTTCATACGGATAAGGTTGTCTGTGATTGAGTCTGACTTAGCTTTGTTAGCTTTTGGCTTCTCCTTCTGCTTTTGATGATACCAGCATCCGCTTCAGCTTGTGCTTGAACCTTCTTAGTATCCGCTTCGACCTTAGCTTTTTTTCCTGTTCCTGTTTAGCTGTGTCAATTTCCTTCTGTTTGACAGATTCATATTTGATTGCTGCTTCAATCTCATCTCCTGCATCCCGATCAGTTATTGTGAATGAAACAAATTCAAAGATCATAAGATTCAAATTTTTTTCTTTTTAGCGCCTTGTCAATCTCTTCATAGACTTCTGTTCGCTTATTTCCAAGAATATCGTAGATATCATAATTACCTGTAACAGACTCAATCGCTCGCTGTACTGCTGGAGATACTACACTATCATTGACATTTTTCCAAAGTCGTATAATTTGAGAAAACTGTCATAGCTTTCTCTTTATTTACTCGATACTTTACATCAATGTTAGTATTCAGCCATTGGCCATCTTTTTGGTCTGTGCTGTGATTTTTTTCCATTGTCTTCGTCTGAACAGAAGTCGATAGAGTATAGACTGTATCGATAAAAAGGGATTTTTAAGATGATAGCCTGTTTGTAGGGTGTTTTTCCTGAACGCCTCCGATCGCACTGACCTTTACTCCAACCGTATTAGCTGGGATGCGCTTCACGGCCGTGAGACGAAAAATTCCAAGTGAAGTAATAGCAACAACCGTGATGATGCCACCTTTTGCAAGTTTTTGTAAGTTTAGTTTTTCCCTGTTTCGTGATCGTATTGTGTAAACATTGTTTTTACTCCTTTTTAAATCATTTTTCCTTCAAAGATTAATGTAATAGTCCCTGTACTCATCTCTGTGCTTAGAGACCAAAGCACGACAATCTGAACCATACTCAACACCATCAATCGTGATGCTACGTTTTATTTTTGTCAACATTGATGATGGATCCATTTGATGTCTTAATTCTCATGTTCCATCTCCTCAATCAACCAATCCAGGTTCTGCGAGTCTTTTTTCAAGTCTTCAAGACCGTTTTTCTTCTGGAATCGCAGTAAATACTTGATAGCATTCCCCCAACACCACGTTGCTTTTACCTGGCAAATTGCCAATGAAGTTATCAATCACTTCAATACTTTCAAGACCTTTGAGCCTTGATAGTGATTTGGTTTGTTTTACGTTGTCATTCATCGATTTCATCTACCTTTCTGAAGATATATTTGTCAGAGAACTCTTTTCTATACCTACTTTTCGTAACCTTCATGGCCTCATTTTTTTATTTGTAGTTGGCACATTTTGGATTAGTGCTTCGAAGATATGCAGGCATAATTTTCCCACCAACCAATGCATCAAAATCCTTAAATTCAAGTATTCCTATTATTTTTGTTCATCACAAATCCTCCTCTTTGACGAAAGTACTGTCAATCCAGCGGCCCTTGCGGTCTTTAATTTCTTGATAAGCCAGTTCAAAACATTCATCAAAATCATATCCAAGTTCATTGCCGATTGATTTTAGATAACCAACCGATCGTACTAGATTATGTCTGCACATTTCCTTGTTTACAAATTCTGCGATAGCTGAAATTACTGATGTTCGCATTTAACAAGTTAAAGCAGGCAAAGCACATCCTTCTTTCTGATTTTTGTCTGACTCTTCAAAAATCTGATTCACGTCTTCCTTAATCAGCAAGGCAAGTCCGACAATCACGACTGCACAATCTCCGATACTATCCTTGGTCACTTTCTCATTCTTCTTGAGATAGCCAGCACATAGCTCTCCAAACTCTTCACTTAGCTTGAGTGACTGCTTATCTAATCGTCCACCGTTTTCTAAGTCACGGTCAATAAACCATTGCTTGACATTTTCTAGTGTGTTCATTTTAACTCCTTTTGCTATTGCAGCGATAACATTGACTGTCACGCCATTGCCTGCTTTGCTTGTATAATTGACTGTTAGAGTTGACCTCTTGAGCCTTGTCAAATGCCCAGTCTGGAAAAACCTTGTAATCTCCAACACTCACGAGGTGTTAGCTTACGAACACGATAGCCAAAAGATAAATGGTTATTTTCGTGATAGCTATTACTTGTCAGTGTAGGAGCTATTTCATGCACTCCTCCTTGATTATAGCCATGACCACGCTGAATGATTTTAGGTTCAAGACCTCCGCCTTGATAGGCTCTGATAGTTGGTGCGATGCCGTCTGTTTCTGTAAACCACGCCACATTGATTAAAATTAGGTTGTAATACCCCAAATTGTTTTTATAGTATTACATTTTTATAGCTATCTTTTGCCCCTCCCCTTGTTCGTTGTGAGCGTAGGAGCTAGGCCGTCAGCTTGATAGACTTCTCCATTCATGCCATTCCCAGACGGGTTGACATTACCGATTTTCACGACTGATTGGCTACTAGTTGACTGACTTTCTCCGCCGAAAGGAAAAACTCTTCTGGTACATTCTCCTCTAAGATGTCCGATAATGAACACACGTTCCCGATTTTGGGGGACTCTGAAATCCTTGCTGTTAAGCACTTGCCATTCCACATCGTACCCCAGCTCATCCAAGGTTGAGATAATGGTCTCGAATGTAATCCGTTTTCGTGATTGAGGAGTCCCTCTGACATTCTCAAGGAATAGATATCGAGGTCTGAGAATAGATGCGAACCTAGCAATTTCAAAGAACAAAGTTCCTCGTGTATCTTCAAAACCTCGTCTGTTTCCTGCAATTGAGAAAGCCTGACACGGAAATCCTCCACAGATAATGTCCACACGTCCGATTCCTCGAATAGACTCATCTGATACTGCTGTGATGTCATGTAATTCAATTTCTCCCTCGTGTCGTGTATAGCCTTATAACTCAGCTCTTGCGAATTTGTCAATTTCTGCAAAAACCAACACATTCATGACCGGCAGACTCCATTCCAAGACGAAATCCACTGATACCTGCGGAATGGATCAAGAAATTTCATAACCTCAACTCATCCCCCGACTTTCACTTTCTCATACACGTCCTTCGTAACCACGAACACACTGTAGTCACGAATGGTAAGCGTGTATAGTTTGCCGTGTCGTCCTTTTTCAAGGACTTTACTGAATATCTCAGCGCCTTGATTATCAGCCTTGTAGATAATCATCGGCTTCTTCTCTTCTAAATTACTGATCTTGTCCATCTGCCAGATATTCAATCCAGCAGATAGCAGAATCCATATTACGATGAATCGTTTCAATCTATTACCTCCTTACTTTTTGAATTCTTTCGTTTAAAGACCGGATTATGTCTTTCTTTTTCCTTCTGTTTGTGGTAATTATTGTCTTTATCAAAAACAGAGTTTTCATCTCTCATAATTTTTTTCACAACATATGGATTCATTACCTCTTTTTCCTTTTCTTTGGTTTTACATTTATTTCTAAAAAGAAAGATTGATTTGGAATTTCAAGCGCGAAAGTTGTTGTATTGTTATCAGAGGAGTTTAAAATATTACCAATTCTCAAGAATAAGCTCAGTAATACTACTTCCAAGCGTTAATGCCATCACTCCACCCTCCTCAACTTCCACGCCTGGACAATCAAACACCCAGCCGAAGCCATCTTCTTCTAATTCTTTTTTTGGTGCTTGGTTATGCACCCACCGATTTCGGCTTTTTGATTCCAAAAATATTCTTTTGATAATGAACCTTTATTAAGATAGCAACCATATTCAGAAACACCTTTCAATTTAACCAAATACCGCTTTTTCTTCCTCAACCTCGTAGCCGTCAAGCCATGCTCGAGCTGAATGTTTCGATATTATTTTCGTAAAACCACTCAGGTACTCTCTTATCGTGACGATCTTCAATCACTCTCATCGCTCCATAAACATGAAAAATTGTTTTTCCTTTTAAACTCTATATAATCCGCAACTTCCTGCGGAATCACTGGTTTATTCAATTCTTGGCGAATCTTATCAGCATCTTTCAATTGATTACCAACCCATTCTCCTTCAAGTTTACCTTGCTGATACGCTTCATGAAACATTTTTTTGAACAAAAATCGCTGCCAAGTTCTTTTCAAAATATCATACGTCCATTTAGACTTCGTTCCGTCATCAAATCCTTTTAATACGTTTGATAACGTCTTTTAATTTAATATTGTCTTTAAAAACGTCTTTTTAATTTAATATTGTCTTTTAAAAACAATTTCATCTACATTAATCGCACCGCCAAATGGGATCTCAACTCTCTCACCAGTTTCAAGTGCGATAATATAGTTTGTTTGCCCAGCGGTTTCATAAGAACAACCATCTATAAATCCCAAACAATATAACTTTATCTCCTAGTTTCATCTTCCAACTCCTTTATCTTCTGTTTCAATTCTTCATTCCTCTTCCTCAACAAATCCCTGTTCCAGCGCTCGAATCCGTCTCTTCCGTGCATCACACGGCTTCGAATACTCGATTATCTTCTCTTCGTTTTGCTCGATTGTACGTTTCAGTCCGTCGATCAAGTCCTGTTTAGTGTATTTCATCCAAATACCCTCATCGATGTCTGCCCTCTTCAAATGGCAATTAATCGTCTAGCCCTGTCCGGGTTTTAGTGCCGTTGATAGGTAGGGGTGTTGTAGTAATGGATCGTGCTTACTGATACACCCGTCAAGTCAGCCAACTCCTGTGCTGTCCCTATCCCTAGTAATTTGTCGCCTTTGTATAAGGCATACGTTTTAGGTTGTGGCATTGTTCTACCTCCTAGAACGGCAAATCATCATCTGAAATATCCATCTGATCACTTGCTCCAAAATTTGGTGGCATCTGGTTTTTCCATGCTCGCCTGATTCTGCAGAATTATCTTTCTTCTCAAGAGTTTGAAAACTCTCAGCTACCACTTCCGTCACATAGACACGTTGACCTTGCTGATTATCATAACTACGAGTCTGATGCGACCTGTTATTCCAACAAGAGCACCCTTTTTAACCCAATTTGCGAAATTTTTCAGCTTGCTTTACGCCACATAATACAATTAATGAAGTCAGCCTCTCGCTCTCCGTTTGCGCCTTTAAAATTCCGATTGACTGCAAGGTTGAAAGTCGCAACAGCAACATTTGACGGCGTGTATCGCAATTCTGGATCGCGAGTTAAGCGCCCAATTAACACTACATTATTGATCATCTTTCTTTTCCTTTCTTGCTGCACGTTCCCCGATTAAATATCCTAAAAACATCCATAAAATAGCCATTCCAAATTCTTTAATAAGTTCAATCATTTATTTCCTCCTGAAAAAGTTGCTAGATAGTAACAATCCTTAGCACCGTAGTCGAATCGTGTTGTTCGTTTGCCCATATGCTTCTGAAATCTTGGGTGAGTGATAGCTGAGAAAGCCCATTGATGGTCTTCCATACGTTCAATGAGATCATCAACGTTATTAAACGTCCCAAGAAGGAATTGACAGTGCCCGTTGTAGACGAAGTAGAGATTTAACATCAATACCTCCTATCCTTCATCCCGGCTGGATACACAAAGCACTTTCCTGTCGCTCCCTCGAAAATTCGACTAGAGAGAGCACCGTTCTCAAAATCATCCGAGTAAAGTTCCTTAATCTCTTCACTAGTCAGATTTCGTGTTGATAATCGTATTTGGTCCGATTATCCAGGATCTTGAACAATATCTGATGTGCCCACTCATTCCGCCTTTGTGTCAGCCTTTTCGACTCTCTTTCCCAAGATCATCCAAGAAAGAGAAAGTCAACTTCAGACAGTAGCTTGACCATCTTCGCTTCTGAGAAGCCATTGTCAAACTCAAAGCTTTCACGAATCTTGTCAAACAAGGTCACTACTGACACAAAGAGCACGCTTTTTCGGGTTCGTCATAAGACTTGAACTGCTCATTGAGAAATCGAGCGAAAGCCATAGGTCAGATGACTCTTACCAACACCAGAAGGTCCAGTGATGATAGCATTGCCCAGTCTCACCTTTTCGCATAGCAACGCTCCAGCCGCTTCACAAAATTCATAGCATTTCTCATCAATGTCAACTCGAATCTCATAGTCATGTAGTGACTTGCTGGCCAGCTTGTTTGAAACGATACTATCGCGAGCAAAGACCTCGTAAGTATCTGATAGCTTGCTTTTTAACTTCAGACTCCATGTTCAGTTGCTTTTTCAAAGCGTCGGATATTCTCTTTCTCGCATTCAGGACATTGACTGATTTCCTCAATCTTACCCCTTAACAGGAATCTTAACAGACCAAAAGATGGCATCCATGGATTTCACAGACATCATCAAGAACCGTTCTGGTTCTGAATTGTTTTAAACTGCTTCATCTAAAAACCCTAGCCTTTTCGTCTGTTTTTCTTCTCACGATTAACAACATTCCCTTGATTCAAATAACCATCGAACTTCGTTCCAAAGAGGGTTTCTGGTCGCAAATATTTCGCGTACTTCGTACCTGACCAATCCTTAACCATATTGTCAATTACTTGTTTAAAATCTTCTAGTCGATATCCTTCAGACCATCTAGCCTTTAATCAGAGATTTGTTCTTCTGAACATTATCTCTATATTTCTTTTCCCTGTCTTTGAATTAAGATAATCGATAATTTCTTTGTAAGGGATATTATCTATACTACCCCTTACCTATACTATACTTTCATCTATACTATGTGACATTCGTCCGTCACTTGTCCGTCAACTGTCTGACCTTCTTCAGTAAGTTCTAGAACTACCTTTCCAGGCTCAACTAATCTACTTCCATCAACTTCTAATCCAAGTTGTTGAATAGCTAAATCTCTGTGTATGCTAGGTTTGTGTCTGTCTGGTCTAATTTTTATTTTGTTCGTTGAAACTGTAATGAAATAGACCATGTCTTGATTCAGTGGTTTTATAAACTGCTTGATAACCAATAGGCCTAAACTGTCCTCACTTACACCAATCATTCTAACGACTGGAAATGCTTTCGACAATTCCGTCATCATCTGAATTGATGACTAAATGAACATACAAGGCCTGAGTTTCAAGTGGTAGTCTTAAAAATTTTTTGTGTTTGCATTATGGTCTTGCTGACCATTCTTCTTCTGCCATCTACCCTCCACACTTGAAAAATTTTGTGTATTCTTTGTGAAAATACAATTTCACTGTCCCTAGACTGCCATGCCGATTCTTTTTCCGCGATCAGTTCTGTTACGTTATTTGCTTCTTGACTGTCTGCTTGTTCTTTTTGATAATAAGCATCACGATACAAGAATGCTACAATGTCTGCATCTTGCTCAATAGTATCCTGACTCTCGCAAGTCAGCTAGCATCGGGCGTTTATCTTGCCTTTGTTCAACTGCACGGCTTAACTGCGTGATAGGGCTATGACAGGTACTTTCAAACTCTTAGCTAGTATCTTCAATTCCCTTGAAATCTCTGAAACGATTTGTTGACGATTCTCGCCCCTGGATCCAGTAATCAACTGCAAGTAGTCAATGATAATGACACCAAGGCCACCCGTTTCTTGAGCGAGTTTTCGAGCATTTGAGCGTATTTCTGAAATCCGAATACCAGCAGTATCATCCACATAGATAGGCGCATCATAGAGATTATTTTGAGCCTGTACAAGCTGTTTCCATTCGTCCGTACTCAAATTCCCAGTCTTCAAATGATAAGCTCAACCATGCCCCTCTGATGCCAACATACGCTCAATCAGCTCCTCTGCACCCATTTCAAGCGAGAAGATAACAGCAGGCTTTTCTTTCAATCGTAGACACATACTTAGCGACATTCAGGGCCAGTGCCGTCTTACCCATGGCAGGACGAGCAGCAAGGATGATAAGATTCCCTTCATGAAGGCCTGTTGTAATCTTATCCAATCCAACAAAGCCAGTAGATAGACCAGTCACGAATCCATCTGTCTGTGAGCGAGTCTCGACTATCTGCATATGTGTATCAAGGATATCAGCCACATTACGAAATCCTGTCCCTGCATTTTGATTACTGATATCCAGTAGAGATTTTTTTCAGTTTTTAGCAATGATGTCACCAATCGATACATCACCTTGATAAGCACTAGATAACGAATCTGACAAGTCAGCAATTACTTTCCGGAGCGTTGCTTTTTCTTTTACGAGTTTAGCGTAGTGCTCCACATTTTTTGAAGTTGGTGTTGAATTTACCAACTCGACAACGTAGTTTATACCACCGATATTTGAGATGTCACCTTGATTGGTAAGAGCAGAAACCATTGTCGTAGCATCGATTGGCTCGCCTTTTTCAAGCAATGACAACATGGTCTTAAATACAATCTTGTTAGCAGGTTTGTAAAAATCGTCTGAGTTAATTCATCTGCCAGCGAAATAATGGTGTCAGGTGAAATAAATACTGCACCCAGAACTGACTGCTCTGCGACTGTATCATGAGGTAGTATTCTAAAATCATCACCATGCGCTATTCCCCCAATATTTTTTTCTAAATCCACATTCATCACTGCAGCAAGGTTCTTTTGCTCAGTTAGGATTTGACGACGATATAGGCAAGCCCAGCTTGTCGCTCCTCCTCACTTCGTGGCAAGTAATATCCGTTCGGCTTCATCTTCTTAGCTACGATAGGATGACCAAAATTGACACGCAAGCTCTCGATGATTTCTTCTACCTTACGTTTTGAGAGCCCGGTTTCTAAACGAATTTCACTGGCTTGGATTGGCAAGTCGAAGGTCGCACAATTGATAATCATGTTTAAGACACGAATTTCTAACTCATTCATACTGCGACTAACACTCATGTCTTTGCCCTCCATTTTCTTGGATTCTGGCGAAAATCCATGATCATTTCTTTATAGAGCAATCGCCCATTTTCTTCTAATAGATTCGAATTTTGACTTCTTAGAAGGTCATTCTTTCTTGCTTCTTCCTGATAGTCGCTAGCCAGTCTGTCATAATCTTCGATGCATTCTCTAAAACTATGAGGCACGTCCTCAATCGTTGAAGGAAGGCCGACAGGCGGTTGGGAATCATAGGTGAAGCCTCTATCACAGTTTTTCAGGTTTCTTCGTGCAACCTCTCTGAAGTCTTCTGCTTCTTCGATGATGATCACTGTTTTTTGTTCAGCTTCTTCTTCATTTTTAGCAGTCAGTAGCATCAAGATAAAGATCCCGATAAAAATCGTCACTAAGCCAAGCAATTGGCTTGATAAAGTTGGTTCTGTCATTTTGTTCTCCTTATGCTCTTAATTTTCGTACTTGCTTTTCTAACTCTAAAATCTCATAAACATCATTGATATCGTACATAATATCTTTCCCTTGCTTACGAAATCTTAATCCTTTACGTTCTAACTGCTTAATATAGCCATGAGTAAAGCCGAACTTCTTCATCAAAGCTTGTTGATTGATTGGCATGCGATCATTCTCTAACTGCTCCTTGACCTGCTTTTTAGCAAAAGCCAATAATTGATTCGTGAACAATTCAGCGCTTTCGCCGTCCAATCGTAATTGTAACGTTATACCTTCCATTTTCTACATCCTTCCAACTATGCGGGCAAGCATTTTTGTGATATAATGGTTTAAATTGTTTAAGCATGCGCCTGATTGCTGTCAGGTGCTTTTTTGCGTTGTTCATAGTGCTCATTTTCTATTACGGTTAAAAACCGCAATGTCGTGTAAAAAAATAATGTCATCAATAGACACATCAAAAGTAGTAGCGATTTGATAAGCTTGGGTTACAGTAGGTTCTGTTTTTCCTCGCTCCCAATTTCCCCAAGTGTCAACAGAGACGTCAATAGCCTCTGCTGCATCCACTTGTCGCCAGTTCTTTAGGGTTCGCAATGTTTTTAAGAGTCATTTTTTTGGCATGTTGCTGTCCTTTCTATCATTTTTATAATTGACTAGCTCAACTATAATTACATTATAATGCGGTTAAACCGCAATGTCAAGTGTTTTTTTGCGTTTTTCCCCTGTATTTTTTATTTTTTTCTTTACTTTTTTGCGTTTTTGCCGTAATATATACTATATAAAGGAGTAATAAAAATGAGCAATAATAAAAGTAAAGAAATTTTTTCTGCGAACTTAGAAAATTTGATGAGTAGCAGAGGGATTGATAGAAATAAGCTCTGTTCTGATCTCGGATTGAAGTACACTACTGTAAGAGATTGGTTAAAGGGTATAACTTATCCTCGGATAGGGAAAAATCGAATTACTTGCAGACTATTTCGGTGTTAATAAATCGGACTTGATAGAAGATAAGACTCAAGAAGGAAAAGAAGTAAAAATCCCTACTTCCCCTCTTGTTCAAAAAATAACTGAAAAAGTTGTAAAGTTGTCGACTCCAAGAAAACAAAAAGTTCTGAACTATGCTAATGAACAATTAAAAGAGCAGAATAATAAAGTGATTATGATTGAGGAAAAGCTTTTTGAATACCGTGTTTTTGAAAAACTTTCAGCTGGTACTGGGTTCTCATACTTCAACGACGGTAACTATGACACTGTTTTTTACGATAAAGACCTAGACCATGATTTTGCTTCTTGGGTTTTTCGGAGATTCCATAACCTAAGTATATGAATGGAGAGGTCGTTCTTATCAAAGAAAACGGGTTTTGACTATGATGGTGCTATCTATGCAGTTGATTGGGATGGCCAAACTTATATTAAGAAAGTATATAAAGAAAAAGACGGTCTTAGACTCGTCTCTATCAATAAAAAATATAAAGATAAATTCGCACCATTTGACGAAGATCCGAGAATTATTGGAAAAATAGTCGGAAACTTCATGCCGATTGAAAATTAAAAGGAGAAAGTTATGAAAATAGGAATGAGAAAACCAAGTCTAACTAAAAGTTTAAAAGCTAGAACTACTAGCAAATGGAAAAGGCAGGCTAAAAAAAGCTATTATCCCTGGATATGGTAAGAAAGGCGTGGGATGGATAAAGAATCCCAAGAAAGCCATGTATAACAAGGTCTCATCATAAGACAACATTTGGACTTTCTGATTTGCTTAAACCGTCTAAAAAGAGAAAGAAAAAAAGTAGTCACAAAAACAACAATCTATTTTTGTCATCTAACAGTAAAAAGTAACATACTCCCAAAGACCATAAAGAAGCTGGTATTGTTCTAATGGTCTTAGGTGCAATTTTCCTATTTTTTTATTTCCACCTCTCGGCTTCTTCTTGTTCATTACAGGTTTTTATAACTTACATTATTGGCCGTTTAACTACAAATCGAGAGAAAAAGAAGAAAAATTGAAAAATTACAGTCCACAGATTGATACAATTGTTTTCCGAGATGACTTCTTGTTAATGGGAACAAATTATCATCAAGAAGAAGCTGAGATTGCGGCTGATTTTCTTTCCAACGGTGTCCATTATTTTGGAAAAGATAATAAGAGCTTTGAAATCTTATATGCTTGAAACATATAAAACCTGTTTACAAATACAATAAATTAAAAACAGTAGATGTTCAACTATTACCAGAACCTTCAAATCCACATGATAAGAATGCTATCAAAGTTTTAGTGAATAATATCTTTGTTGGATACTTGCTCAGCTATGATCGCATCACAAATTTCATCATACATATCTAATCCAAATTACAGATATGATGCAATCCTTACAGGTAGAGGAGGACCTTATAAAACACTTAATAGCGAAACTGAGAGAGTTATTTCTGTGAAAAAAAGAATTGATGTATTATCTAGATTTAACAGTATGGCGTCTAGCCGGAAAATAACAAAAATCCCCACACTCTCCATCGCTAAACTTTGAGTGTGAGGTTTCGATTTCCATCAAGCAAGCAATGGAAAAGATGATAAAAAAATACAACTATAGTTTATCATAAATTCTACACCTTTTCAACTATGCGGGCAAGCAATCGAAAAGAAAGGACATTTCATGATAAAAAAATACATTACAAAAAAAGGAGAGACTAGATACCTCTTTCAAACATACCTGGGCATAGATCCAGCTACTGGAAAAGAAAAACGTACAACACGCCGTGGTTTTAAAACCATTAAAGAGGCTAAGGCTGCCGAACGTGATCTTCTCTTAGATGTTGAAGAAAATGGTTTTTCAAACAATGAGGATTTCCAGAACCCTACTTTCGCTGAAGTCGCTGAGTTATGGCTTGATAGCTTTAAAAGTACTGTAAAACCAACAACATATCAGAACGTTAAGAAAAAACTTAATGTTATGATTGACTCATATTTTACAGATATGAAGATTCAGCAAATCAGTGTCGCTTATTGTCAGAAGGTTGCTATAAAGTTAAGCAATCGCTATGTCCTCTATTCCAATTACTACTCTGTCATTAGCCGTATTTTCAAGTATGCCACTTCTCTTGACATCATTAAGTCAAATCCCTTAGACAAGATTATCAAGCCTAAAAATAAACCCTTAAAGGGCAAAGAAAACTACTATACAAAGCAGGAACTACCGAATTTTCTTAAAGTTTCCAAAGCAAATTTTAAGCCTGTAGACTACACTTTTTTCCACTTACTCGCTTTTTCTGGCTTGAGAACTGGAGAAGCTATCGGTCTCATGTGGTCAGATGTTGACTTTGAAAATAAACGGTTAAGCATTTCTCGCACGGCTGTCGTGATTGGCAAAAAACAAACTGTTCAGGATCCTAAAACCAAAAGGAGTAAGAGGGTTATCACCTTAGATGATGAAACTCTGAATGTTTTGAAACTCTGGAAACGTCAGCAAATAAAAGAATATTTTCAGGCTGGTGTGCCTTACAACCATGATTCAAATTATATCTTTTACAAATAATAGCGGTGGATGGCTTTTGGCTGCAGACTATGAAAGTGAAACTTAGCAGATTCTTTTGTAAACACAAAGAACTTAAAAAAATTTCGCCTCACGGATTTAGGCATACACATGCTTCTCTTCTGTTTGAAGCTGGTATTACAGCCAAAATCATTTCAGATAGACTCGGTCACAATAATGTTCAAATCACCCTTGATATGTATACCCACATCAATGATAATCAACGTGTTGAAGTCGTTGACCAGTTCATGGATTTCATCCGCTCCAGCTAAAAGTAAAGTCGTATTCAATCTCGTATTCACTTTTGCTTAACACGCTAGAAGCCCACTGGTTTCAATGGATTAGCAAGCTGTGTACTATTTATGGTATAAGTGACAAATGTTTACATTTACCAAAAATTGATTTAAAAAGAAGTTCGTCAGCAAGCTAGACACTTTCAAAGCGAACATCCTCGTCTTTTACTTGTCTTTCTACTGCCAAGTCTTCTCCTAATTTTAACTAGTTTTTATAAGCCCTCTATCTCTAATTGACGAAGGAATTCTTGAACAATCCTTCATCAGTTTTCTGACAACCTTGCTCCAATCCTCGCTCTTTTCCCTTGGCACTTGGTTTTTACCAGCTCGATCATCCTAGCTGGCGCCCTCTTTACAAGCATCAATCTCTTTAGAGTACCTCAAACAGAGCTTTCCTTCAAGGGTAGTTTGTCTTTATTAGACAACCGTCTCTTTAGTCAGACTTTCCTAACGCTCTTGCTCAAACGCTTCTACCTCTTTTTATGGAGTCTACCTAATCTTCTTGGAGTCTACTGCCTCTTTTACAGTAGCCCTAATGGCTCGTAAATTTGTGGAGTTGCACCCTGAATTTCCAGCAGTTGACCTCTCGAGTACAGATACTGAACAGTTTCTCCTTACTTTTGCGCTTTACTTCTTTGGAAGCGTCTTGCTGATGATTCTGGGAACCATTATTTATCTTCCACAGTATTATGCATATTCTCAAGTTGAACTGCTCCTTTGTGATACCCTTGCAATTGGGATAGCTAAGCCAAGTCGGATCCTTGAAACTAGTCGCTTCCTCATGAAGGGCTATAAATTCCAACGCTTTGTCCTTGACTTACAGTTGCTCCCTTGGTATTTCCTTATTTGGATTAGCTTTTGGGATTGTGGGCATCTCCATCTATCCTTATGTCTATAGTTGTCAAATCTTCTTTTTATCAGAGACTTCTTGAACGTAAACATAAAAAAGGATAAAAAACATATGTTAGCAAAAACCAGCACTAGGTGCTGGCCTTTTTTATTTCAAGAAAAGGATACTCAAGAGGGCTAAAATAGCTGGCCCACCTTGCTTTAGAATGATTTTTTTATCTGCAGTTAAGGCACCATAAGTCGCTGCTCCTATGACAAATAAAACAAAGATTGTCACGATTTCAAGGCTCTGCGAGAAATAGATTCCATAAAGAAGAAATAGTCCAATCAAGGCATTATAAATTCCCTGATTCTTGAAAAGAGAGGTTACTGATGGCCTTCCTAATTCTTCCTTATCCATGTTAAAGACACGACTGGTTGTGTCCGATTGCGTTGCCATAGTCTCCAAATAAAAGATATAAAAATGTTCGAGGGCAACAAGTGTTGCTAAAATAGTAGTAATAATTGACATCGTTTTCTCCTTAAAATTCTATTTTTTTCTAGACCTGACACTAGCTTGGTCAGTAAAGTCGTCAGCTCTTTCTGCTCAGCAGGCGATAAGATGCTCTCCATCTGTTCCTTCACTTTCAAGTGATGTTTAGGCGGATTGACCAAGAGTTGATTCTTGGCTTCTTGGGTTAATTCAACTAAGACTTCTCGTTGATTAAGCGGATTACGTTTGCGACTGACATAGCCCTCTGACTCTAAAATCTTGAAATGACGGGTCAAGGCTGCAGGGTCAATCTCTAACTTCTCCTGAACGGCAATTTGGTTACAAGGTGAGTTTTGCAATAAAAACTGCAGGATTTGATAGCGGGTCAAACTGATTCCCAACTGTTTCTCAAAAAAAGTTGTGTGATGATTTGGTCTGCTAAGCGAACTTGATAAAGTAATTCGTGTATTCCTGCCATTTCTATCTCCTTGTAAATATTTGATTTGTCAATGATTGATTAGTCAATTGTAAAACAAATAAATTCATAATGCAAGTCTTTTGCTCATATTTCTGAAACATAGACAATGTAACAAAAAGCGAAAGTCCTAGTCTGAATATACTATTTCAAGACCTCTCAAGCTTCATCAAGCTAGTAAAGTAGTCAAGGATATGGATTGAAAAAGGAAGTTTTCCTTAGACGAGCATGGTAACTATAAAGCGAGGCTGGGATTTTTTGTCCCAGCCTCTATTTCTTCTAAAATCTATTGAGAACCCAATTACTAGCCTACCAAGTCCGCTCGAAGGATTTCTCCCTCTTTATCGATGACAACTTCGATGGCATGGCCTGCAAAAATTTCTTCACGATCATCATAGTAGAGGGTCAATTCCCTGTCTTCATTGATCGATAGTTCACTCAAGGAAAGAGAGTTGGTAAAATACTCTTCTGTTAACACCACATCATTTTCATCTGAATCAATCCAGTCTTGAGCTGTTTCCCAGAGTTCTTTGACAATGTAGTCTTTAATCTGAGCATCCTGGGATTGGAAAGTTCCCATAAATTTCTTTAGAGCATCGAAAGAACTTGGAGGAAGACTTTCACCTGCACTCGCAGCAAAGATAGCATGAATCTTACCACCCTCGTAAGTGATAAATCCTTCAAACCAAGAATAGGCTCTGTTTAAGGTGAATTCGCCAATATCGTCTTGAATGATAACAGGTTTCTGGTAGGTTTCGATCAAGGTCTCTAACCTGGCGTCTGTGGATTGGTCATCTAGGTATTCCAGCAAGTGGTAGCAGTTATTAGCTACTTCTGACATATATGGCTCTAGCTCCATGAAGGGGCGTTTTTGACATTTGATACGATGAATTTTGTAGGGTTCAAAACTAAACCCCCAATGCTTTTCTTCAAATTCTTCTAGGGTCAGGAGCCATTCCAAACGTCCCTCACGTTCAGAGAAGTCCTGAGTTTCAACATTGACACTAGCTTTAAAATGAACTGACGGCATTAGACAACCATCTTTTAAAGAAGCAGCCCCATTTACATTTTGGAGGGTAAAAATCAATAGTTCAACAATTTCTCCGCAAAATTCCTGTTCAAAATCATCTCTTATTTTCTCAAATGGAGTTTTCAATCGTTTTGTCATTCACTTCATCCTTTCTCTCTGCTTTTAATGCCTTAGCACTGTTATTTGTATACGCTTACATTTTATCATGTTTTTAGATTTTTATTTCACTTATCAATACTATTTTACACAAAAAGAAGCTACACTTTTAAATGTATAGCTTCTTATTATTCTTAATTCATAGATACGTGAACGTGGTCATAGTGGTTTTCTGTGATACTACCACGGTCTGGCATTGGATTCCAAGTGTAAGCAGGTCCATATTTGCTATCGTATGGTGCATAGAAACGTTGTTTCCAGATGATGTAGCTAATGCCACGGCTAGCCATATTTTGGATCGCATAATCTGCAATTTGGTCTCCAAGAGCTGAGCTTACTGGAACCATAAAGTCAATGGCAAGGCCTTTTCCGTGGTCACCGCTATCTCCTGGACGGTAGCCACTAAAGGATGTGATACCAAACAAGTTAGCAATTTCTTCTTTAAAAGCAGCTGTTTGTGGTTGTAGACCTGCATTTTCTGATTTTGAAGCTGCAATACTTGCATAATCAGGTGCTGCTGGTGCTGCATAAGTGTTTGAAGAGTGCTGACTTGGTTCTGCTTGATAGGTTACTTCTTCTGTCTCAGATGTGCTTGTAGCCGTCTCTACAGCTGTTTCCTCCACTACTGGAGTTGAGGTTTCTGCGACAGTTTCTTCCACTGCCACTGAAACTTCGGTAGAAGCTTCTGCTACTGGCTCAGATACAGTTGTTTCTTCAACTGGTTGAGTTAAATCTTCAACCTGTACAGTTTGGTCATCTACAGTGACTTGGTTGGTTGTCAAATCTGCTGTGGCAGTTGTTCCTTCACCACCTTGTACTGCATCAGGGGTTTGGATTTCAACCTCTGTCACTTCTTCCTTTTCATTGACAGTTGTTGTAAGGACTGTCTCAGGGAAAATCAAATCAATATTGCTGATCTTGTTCAAGTTAGCAAGAACGGTCACATCCACTCCCAAAGCTTCGGCAATGGTACTTAGAGTATCTCCATACTGAATCGTATAGCTTGTTTTATTCTCATTCTTAGTAACATCGTTTTGAATTTGCTCAACACTGCGCGCTGTCCATACTAGTTCTTCTGCTTGAGTTGCCAATACAGGGGCAAAGGACAAGGCTACTGTTGATGCTAATATAATTCTTTTCTTCATACTATCAAACTCCTTTTCAAATGTAGTACCTGTCTATCATAACACAAAGAAAAGAGAAAAAAAGCCCTTTTGGGGCTATTTAACAGAACTGTACATTCGTTGTAACAAATATCATTACTTGAAATAGTTTGTTAGTTTCTTGTCATCAGGCTGACATATTCTTCCTGAAGAAAGTTCTAGAAGGAAAGCGAGCTAATATCTTCTAAATGCTTTATCTGTTGATTACAAGTTGCAGTTGAGGCAAGAAAATTGATACTCTGAATACCACTGTTTTGGGCAAATTCTATATCCAAAGTCCGATCGCCGATATAATAAGTTTGCTGAGGAGCTAGTCCATACTTATCTAGCAATAAATCGCAGCTTCTGGACTAGGCTTCCGAGCAAAGCCACTTTGATTGGTTAAAATTTCTGTGAAATAGTGGGCCAAACCCAAATTCTCCAAAATTGTAAAAGCATTGTCCCCTTTATGGGTATAAACAAACTGCTGAATTCCTTGCTGATCTGCCCAAGCTAAGATTTCACGCGCCCCTGGCATCAGAACCACTTGAGCATTCTTCTCAGCCAAGCTCTGAGCACGAACCTGATTGAGCATGTCTGCATCCAAGCCTCTTTCTTCTCCCACCTTTTCCAACAGATCTTGAACGGAAGTTTGTAGAATAAAGGCACGAACCTCAGCCTTATCATAAGGAATGTCAAACTGGGCAAAAGTCTCTTCGATTCCTGCTAAAATAGCCTCATAAGAGTCCAATAAAGTTCCATCTAAATCCCAGATAAATCCAATTTTTTTCATATGTCATCCTTTCAAAGAGATATATTGCTTATAACGATAGCGCAGGAAGAACCAGCGAAAACCATTATCCAAAAGCGTTCCTGCCCAAATACCAGGCAAGCCCCAACCAAGAACAATTCCCATCAGATACCCTGTTCCGATACGGATACACCACATTCCGATACTTGTAGCATAAAAGGGGAGGCGTGCATTGCCCAAACCCTGCCAGACAGCTGTATAAATGACTGTCCCCGTCGTCATAGGAGTCCCTAGTAGAGAGAACATCGTCACCATAACACTGGCTTCAATAGCCGCAGGATCACTGGTGTAGAGGTGAGTTAAGGGCGTTCCGAGAGCATAGATACTAAGTGTTAAGGGCAACATGAGAAAGAGAGATAGCCAAAAAGTTTGCTTACTTAAGTTGTCTACCCTTGCCCAATCATCTTCTCCAACTGCTCGAGCCACCTGCATGACTGTTGCTGTAGCGACACCAAAGGCTGGCATATAGTTAAACTGAGTCAAAACTTCACCGATTGCATTTCCTGCGACTGCCTCCGTCCCAAAGGAAACAACCAAGGCAATAATGACCACATCTCCAGCTCGCATCATGAGACGTTCTCCCGCTGCAGGTAAAGCCAAGGTCAGCAGGTCTTTATCCAGTCCAAAATTTGGTCTCGTATATGGAAGTTTTAATTGCGACCACAAAATCACAACCCCGACCAAACGAGACAAAATAGTCCCCCAAGCTACACCAGCTATCCCCATATCAAGGATAAAAATGGCAATACTTGAAAAAAGGATGTTTAAAGCATTGGATAAAAAACTCACATAAAGTGGCAGTCGAGGATTGTGGGTAGCGCGAATCAAGGCTCCTAAACTAGTCATCAAGCCCAAGAGGACGATTGTCCCACCCACCAATGATAGGTAAAGTCCACCACTCTCAGCTACAGACGCTTCTGTTCCTAAAAGGCCAATCATCTCTCGTCCTGCAAAGATGGATAAGACACCTAAAACTAAACTCAGTAGTAGGGTAATCTTAAGTGCTTCTGTCACATGGTAGGCTAGTCTAGACTGGTCCTTCTGCCCCACACTTTTGGAAATGACACTAGAAATTGCTGCTCCCAAAGCAATAAAAATAGCCTGATAAATGGTGATAATGTTTCCAGCTACAGACACACCCGAAATGGCGATCAAGCCCAGATGTGCCACCAGATAGCTATCCACCATCCCCATGAGCATCTGCAAGAAATTTTCACCCATGGCTGGCAGGGCTATGTTGAGAATGTCTTTATTTTTCTTAAACAATCCTTCCTCCTGATGAAAAGAAACTCAGTTAGTTGCCCAACCGAGTTTACTTCCTCTGTCTTAAAGTCCTAGATAAGATTCTACTGCAGCCTGCATCTCTGCTGCTGCAACAGTTGTCTTGTGACGAACTGGAGCTGTTTCGAGGCCATCAACTGCTGGTGGCACTGCCACTCCTGAAATTTCGTGTAATTGAGCCAAGGCTTCAAAATCGCTAAGACCTGACTTCCCAGTTACAGCTTCTACTGCAACCACTGGGAACTTGTATGGACTAGCAGTTGATGCAATCACGGTCTTAGCAACATCGCCTGTCGCCGCTTGGTATTTTTTATAAACAGCTGAGGCAACCGCTGTATGTGGATCCTCAATGTAGGCATCTGTTTGATAAACACGCTTGATTTCTGCTGCTGTTTCCGCTTCAGTCGCATACTCTGCTGCAAAAAGGTCAAGAATCTCTGCATCAAAATCTGTCAATTCATACTGACCTTGGTTATTCAAAGCATTCATGAGTTCAGCTGTCTTAACCGCATCATTACCCAAAAGGTGGAAAATCAAGCGCTCCAAGTTTGAAGAGACCAAGATATCCATAGATGGGCTAGTGGTTACTTTAAACTCACGCTTCTTGTCATAAACACGAGTTTTGAAGAAGTCTGTCAAAACATTGTTGTCATTTGAAGCACAGATCAATTTACCAACTGGTAGACCGATTTGCTTCGCGTAAAAGGCAGCCAAGATATTCCCAAAGTTTCCTGTCGGTACGGTGAAGTTAACCTTGTCACCAGCCTTAATCTCGCCAGTTTTAACAAGCTGAGCGTAGGCATAAACATAGTAGACAATTTGTGGAACCAAACGACCGATATTCATAGAGTTAGCTGATGAGAACTGGAGCTTGTTGGCTGCCAATTTCTCACGAAGAGTCACATCATTGAACATATGTTTCACGTTTGTCTGAGCATCGTCAAAGTTTCCATCAATAGCGATAACATGGGTATTTTCGCCCGTTTGAGTGGTCATTTGCAACTCTTGTACCTTGCTGACACCGTCTTTGGGATAAAAAACGATAATTTCAGTTCCTGGGACATCCGCGAATCCTGCCATAGCAGCTTTCCCAGTATCTCCAGATGTTGCTGTCAAGATGACAATCTTATTTTCCAAACCGTGCTTCTTGGCAGCTGTCGTCATAAAGTATGGCAAGATAGACAAGGCCATATCCTTGAAGGCAATGGTTGAACCGTGGAAAAGTTCCAAGTTGTATTGGCCATCGAGTTTGACAAGAGGGGCAATAGCTGGTGTATCAAACTTGCTATCATAGGCATTGGTGATACAGTAATCCAACTCTTCTGCTGTAAAGTCATCCAAAAATGCTGACAAGACAAGCTTGGCCACTTCTTGATAAGAAGCGTCTTTTAATGTGTCAAAATCCAAGTCCACCTTTGGATAGCTCACTGGAGTAAACAAGCCTCCATCTGTTGCCAAACCTTGCAAAATCGCTTGGCTGGCTGTTACTGTATTGTTCGCATCACGCGTTGATTGATAAACTAATGTCATAAATCTCTATCCTTTATCTATAGTCTTATTCATTATAACATGATTTTTCAGAAAATTCTTCCTTTATAGGAAAATTATAGGTCTAATTCTTCTTTCAAAGGCACTAAATAAGTCATTTCACTCTGACCTCTCATCTCAAGTCCTTGCTCTGCTATTGCTAGCAAGTCTTTTGAGAATTGAACAATTCCCGCTGTCTCCTCATCTGAAAGCTGTTTCTTAGAAAACTGGCGTCTCAAAGATTTGTAATCACGACCAAAACTCTCAAAGAAAGGAGCTGTTTCTAGGTAAGCTTCAAGCTTGTCAAGATTCACCAACAAACCTAGATGAAAAGGCTGCTGAAGCAAAGGTTCGGTCTAGCGGTTGTGTACAAACACTACGAAATTCAACCGTTCCCTCGTGTTGTCAAGTCTTGGAATTGGTAACTACGATGACGTTTGAAAAATCCTTTTTCCTGAGGAACTAGACTAGCTTTCTTTCCCTATTTAGAGTCCCATAAAGCACTGAATCTGACTCAGTAGACTAGGTAATCTCTAGCTTGAATCGGAGAAAAAAATAATAGGTATCCCCATCACGTTCTGCTGTAAAAATCGCAGAGTGGTCTAGATAATCAAAGAAATCAACCTCATCTTTGAAGAGTTTTGAATTGACACCGACATTCTCTGGATAAATTCCATGCATGGAATCTTCCCAAAAAATATCTCGTGAAATCTGGGTGTCCCAGTCTGCTCCTGAAAACTCAGAATTTGCAAACAGATAGGCTTTAGCTGCTTCTACTTGATTAAAAGCATTGATAACATGTAGGTAGTTTGACTTTGAGACATCTAGCTGAACTTGACTACCACAGATAAATGCACCATAGTCTGGAAAATCATGCAAAGAAACGGACTCCTGATTGTTGCCCATCTTCAGATAGTCCATTAACATCTGGTATCGTGGATAAGCGACAGGTCTATTATCATTGCTATCCCAGTATGGGTGAATCCCCCAACCCTGGATAGCATGATTCTTTTCTTCTAGCTTTTTCTGGATTACCTTCATATAGGCCTGAAAACGTCCTTCAACCTCTTGGATATTCTGAGCCCTACCAAAGGCAAATTCCAAGGTCGTGTAGGAAACCTCAAACAGAATCCGATCTTGACTCAACGGTTCTACAAGTTGAATCGGATCGCCATCCTGGTCTTCCTTCTCAACTTTCAGACTGAGAGCGTCAACTAAAAAACGCATCAATTCCTTGCTGACTTCAATATCTGTAGGTTGGCCTTTCGTATGAACGATAGGAAACTCCAACTCAATACCGATGTAGAGATCTGGATTTTCTTTGATATTTTTTAGATAACGATTTTTCAATAACTTGATAGAAGGGGACATACATACCTCTCATTCTAACTTCTCATACTAGAAAACAAATTACTCTCTATTATACCAAAAACTCCTAGAGAAGGATCTTAGAAAGTCTGTTTGCAAGCTCGATCCCTAGATTTAGGACCGAATAACTTCCTCATTATATGAAATTTTATGATAAGATGTCAGATATCATTGTTCAATTTTCACAGTCTCGTCAACCGGTTAAGCGATTACATATGTTTTTACATCAAATCCCTTGTACTATATTAAATATAGTGATACAATTCACATATAGACAAAAGAGAGGGCAGTTCAAATTCGACTTCACTTGAATCATGAGTCAAGGAAAGCCCCTTTTCCTCTGCACCTCAACTACTAACCAAGGAGGATAGCTATGAAAGCTGTTGTTGTAAATCCAGAAAGCACTGGTGTTGCTATTGAAGAAAAAGTGCTCCGTCCGCTCGAAACTGGGGAAGCACTTGTTGAAGTTGAGTACTGTGGTGTTTGCCACACAGACCTCCACGTTGCACATGGTGACTTTGGAAAAGTTCCAGGACGTGTTCTCGGTCACGAAGGGATCGGTATCGTAAAAGAAATCGCCCCTGATGTTAAGAGCCTCAAAGTTGGTGACCGTGTCAGCGTTGCTTGGTTCTTTGAAGGCTGTGGTATGTGTGAATATTGTACAACTGGGCGCGAAACTCTTTGCCGCACAGTGAAAAATGCTGGCTACTCAGTAGATGGTGGTATGGCAGAACAATGTATCGTAACTGCAGATTATGCAGTTAAGGTTCCAGAAGGTCTCGATCCAGCCCAAGCTTCTTCAATCACTTGTGCCGGTGTTACTACCTACAAGGCTATCAAAGAAGCAAAAGTTGAGCCAGGCCAATGGGTTGTACTCTATGGTGCTGGAGGTCTTGGTAACTTTGGCTGTTCAATACGCTAAAAAAAGTATTCAACGCTCACGTTATCGCAGTTGATATTAACAACGATAAACTTGCTCTAGCTAAAGAAGTTGGTGCAGATATCGTGATTAATGGTCTTGAAGTCGAAGATGTTCCAGGCCTTATCAAAGAAAAAACAAACGGCGGTGCTCACTCAGCTGTCGTAACGGCTGTATCAAAAGTTGCCTTCAACCAAGCAGTTGACTCTGTTCGTGCAGGCGGTCGTATAGTAGCTGTCGGACTCCCTTCAGAAATGATGGATCTAAGCATCGTTAAAACAGTTCTTGACGGTATTCAAGTCATCGGTTTCCCTTGTTGGAACACGTAAAGATTTGGAAGAAGCTTTCCAATTTGGTGCTGAAGGTCTCGTTGTTCCAGTCGTTCAAAAAAACGTCCCTGTCGAAGATGCCATTGCTGTCTTTGATGAAATGGCTGCTGGTACCATCCAAGGTCGCATGGTTCTAGACTTTACTCATTAAGATAAATAATAAATGCCAAAACGAGGTAGGGACAGAAGATCCTACCTCGTTTTTTTAGCAATAAAATTTTGATACGACAACTAATTGAACTTGAGGGCATTTTTAGACGCCCAAAGAGCACTAGTGAAGAAAACGTCATTTTTTTCTAGACAAATTCTACAAGCAAACAGCGGATTATTGAAACATCAGGGACTGGGACTAGAAAGTCGTGAGTTAATTCATCGACCTCTGCCCACCCATTTTTTTATATTAAATTTTTTTACCATTTTATAGACGATTTTACAAAAAGTTTATATATCAATATCTATAAAGATAAAAGCTTTGAGATCTTTTTTTCACTCTTTTATTATAATTAGTTGCATTTTTGCTGAAAACGATTTATACTTAAAGGAGTCTTAAAGTTTTTCTTAAACTAAGAGTCAAACATTTTTATAAGGAGGAATGACAATAATGAGTATCGGAATCATTATTGCGAGCCACGAGTGAATTTGCCGCGGGTATTCATCAGTCAGGATCTATGATCTTTGGTGAACAAGAAAAGGTTCAAGTTGTAACCTTTATGCCAAACGAAGGTCCAGATGATTTATACGCAAAAGTTCAACAATGCTGTGGCTGCATTTGACGCAGAAGATGAGGTTCTAGTCTTGGCTGACCTTTGGAGTGGGTCTCCATTTAACCAAGCTAGCCGCGTAATGGGAGAAAAATCCCTGAGCGTAAATTTGCCATCATCACAGGACTTAACTTGCCGATGTTAATCCAAGCCTACACCGAGCGCCTGATGGACGCTAATGCCGGAGTGGATAAAGTCGCTGCAAACATCATTAAAGAAGCTAAGGATGGCATCAAGGCTCTTCCAGAAGAACTAAATCCAGCTGAGGAAGTTGCTACTGCTGCAACTGCGCCTGTAGCCCAAGCTGCTATTCCAGAAGGAACTGTCATTGGAGACGGTAAATTGAAAATCAATCTTGCACGTCTTGACACTCGTCTCCTTCACGGACAAGTCGCAACTGCTTGGACACCAGATTCAAAAGCTAACCGTATCATCGTTGCTTCAGATAACGTTGCTAAAGATGACCTTCGTAAAGAATTGATCAAACAAGCGGCTCCTAACGGAGTGAAGGCTAACGTTGTTCCAATCAAAAAATTGATTGAGGTTGCTAAAGACCCTCGTTTTGGTGAGACACACGCCCTTATCTTGTTTGAAACACCACAAGATGCCCTTCGTGCTATCGAAGGTGGTGTGCCAATCAAGACTCTTAACGTTGGATCAATGGCTCACTCAACTGGTAAAACAATGGTCAACAACGTATTGTCAATGGACAAAGACGACGTTGCTACATTTGAAAAAATGCGTGACCTCGGTGTTGAATTTGACGTACGTAAAGTACCAAACGACACTAAAAAAGATTTGTTTGATTTAATCAAAAAAGCTAACGTTCAATAATTATACATTAAATAGAAAAAGGAATAAAAACCATGTCAGATATTTCATTCATTTCTGCTATCTTGGTTGTAGTTGTTGCCTTCTTCGCAGGTCTTGAAGGTATCCTCGACCAATTCCAATTCCATCAACCAATCGTCGCATGTACCCTTATCGGTCTTGTAACTGGTAACCTCGAAGCAGGGGTTATGCTTGGTGGATCACTTCAAATGATCGCTCTTGGTTGGGCAAACATCGGAGCTGCCGTAGCTCCTGACGCTGCCCTTGCCTCTGTTGCCGCTGCAATCATCATGATTAAAGGTGGTAACTTTACTACTGAAGGTATCGCAGTCGCAACTGCAACTGCAATCCCTCTTGCCGTAGCTGGACTTTTCTTGACTATGATTGTTCGTACAATCTCAGTTGGTTTGGTTCACACTGCAGATGCTGCTGCTAAAGAAGGAAACATTGCAGCTGTTGAACGCGCTCACTACTTTGCCCTTATTCTTCAAGGTCTTCGTATCGCTGTTCCTGCAGCCTTCCTTATCGCTATCCCAGCTTCTGCTGTTAAAGACGCTCTTGGTTTTAATGCCAGACTGGTTGAACGGTGGTATGGCTGTCGGTGGTGCCATGGTCGTTGCCGTTGGTTACGCTTTGGTTATCAACATGATGGCTACTCGTGAAGTATGGCCATTCTTCGCTATCGGTTTTGCTCTTGCAGCAATTTCTCAATTGACTTTGATTGCCCTTGGTGTCATCGGTGTTGCCCTTGCCTTCATCTACCTCAACCTTTCTAAACAAGGTGGAAACGGTGGCGGAGGAGCTGCAACTTCTAACGATCCAATCGGTGATATCCTAGAAGACTACTAGAAAGGGGAACAATCATGGCTGAAAAAATTCAATTATCAAAATCAGATCGCCAAAAAGTTTGGTGGCGTTCACAATTCCTTCAAGGTTCTTGGAACTACGAACGTATGCAAAACTTGGGTTGGGCTTACTCTTTGATCCCAGCTATCAAGAAACTTTACACTAAAAAAGAAGACCAAGCAGCTGCTCTTGAGCGTCACCTTGAATTCTTCAACACTCACCCATACGTAGCTGCTCCAATCATGGGGGTTACTCTTGCACTTGAAGAAGAACGCGCTAACGGTACTGAAATCGATGACGCTGCTATCCAAGGTGTTAAGATCGGTATGATGGGACCTCTTGCTGGTATCGGTGACCCAGTCTTCTGGTTTACAGTTCGTCCTATCCTTGGTGCCCTTGGTGCATCACTTGCTGCAACTGGTAATATCGTTGGACCACTTCTCTTCTTCTTTGGATGGAATGCAATCCGTATGTCTTTCCTATGGTACACACAAGAGTTTGGTTACAAAGGCTGGATCTGAAATCACTAAAGACATGTCAGGTGGTATCTTGAAAGACATCACTAAAGGAGCTTCTATCCTTGGTATGTTCATCCTTGCCGTTCTTGTACAACGTTGGGTATCCATCAACTTCACTATCAACCTTCCAGGTAAACAATTGTCAGAAGGTGCCTACATCAACTTCCCAGAAGGTGCTGTTACAGGTGGAGAATTGAAGGGTATTCTTGGTCAAGCACTTAGTGGCATGAGCTTGGATAGCGTTCAACCACAAACGCTTCAAGGTCAGTTGAACTCATTGATTCCAGGATTGATGGGACTTCTCCTTACTTTCCTTTGCATGTGGTTGCTTAAGAAAAAAGTATCTCCAATCACAATCATCCTTGCCCTCTTTGCAGTTGGTATCGCAGCTCGTTTCTTCGGTATCATGTAATCTCGGTGAGAATGTACAAACAAAAAAAGAATCAGGTTTATCACCTGATTCTTTTGGCTCTTTGTCAAATAGTGTTGATGAAGAACCTAATGAAAAAAGAATCCAACAAAAATTGGACTACCTGTCTCCGGTTGAATACCGAAGACGGTAGCCCTAGGGTGTTTTTATTAAATTCTCACTTTTTGGGGTCAGTCCCTAAGCCTGATAGTAGTTTCTTGTTCATACTATTCCCCTTTAGTCATTTACTACTTTGAGTCCTAAACTATTGGCAGCCTCTTCTGCCTTTGATCCCTTAGGTGTATGGATTTCTACATTCTGAGTTTTGACAGTTATCCACAAAATAGAAGTATTCTGTAATTTCAGTTACACTTTGCTGGAATTGTAATAGATTTAATTGATGATGTGCCCCTCAGAAATACTAATGTTCCAATTGACTCTTTGTTCCTTCTGGGAAATACAACTGATTCTAATGAACTGTCAGGTCTGAAAAAAATGCATCATCTTCTACAGTTTCTATTGATCTTACCAAAGTGGACATGTACTTTAATGCTTTATCTGTCAATCGTAAAGACGCACCTTTTCCAATATATCTTACTGTATCTGGTAAAGACGATTGCCTCACAATGTTTTCAAGATTTCGCAAGACCACGTTCTCCAATTGCGATAACAGGTTTACCTTTAATGTCCTTTTGGTACACGAACAACCTTATCGTCAGAAGAACAACTATAGATGACATAACCTTCTTCCCATAAATATACGCATGTTAATATATTAATATCTTTAAGGATTTATAACTATAGTTCCTTAATTTTCCCAGTAAAAAAACGAAAGGCACCACAAGTTATTTATGTGTTTTCTTTAAACGATTCATGTACTTCTGTCGCAACTTCTCACCCGCCTTTAATTGCGGTTGCGATAGATTGAGGACCTAAATATGCATCACCTGTTATTATTTATTTCTATTGTATTCTGATGTTGACCGAAAGTCAAATTTTTACCTTTCATCTAGAACACTAAAGTCTACTTTTGTTCAATTGCTGCAACGACAAGGTCACATGGAATAATATGTTCACTACCTGCCACTTCATGCGTTGATCTTCTTCCACTTTCATCTGATTCACCAAGTTCCATTGTAATAACCTTTACACCAGTTACTTTCCCACTCTCATCACGCAATACTTCTTTAATATTCTCTAAGAAATGGAATGTAACACCTTCATTGTGTGCATCTTTGATTTGTAGTGTAGCTTCTAGTATATTGTTCATATGGTCATCATCCTTTTGTTTTAGGTTTAGGCGCTTTTAATATAATGGATGTTGGCCTTTTTGTATACACTAAAATAGGGTTGGTGGAAAATTTCCATCAACCCTAAAAATTATAGAACCACACAAAACCCTGACCAGAGATGGTCAGGGTTTTGTATTTCAAAAATTATTCTGTAAATTCTATAGTTACTTTTACTTCAGAATCCATTGAAGAAAATATTGTTTTATAATAATTGATTGCAGATTCTTTAATTTCACTCTTAAATTTATCTAAATACTCTGCTTGTTTATCACTAGAAAGTTGGTTTGTGACCAATTTCCCAGTATCAACATCTTCTGTAGTCCCACTTAACAACTCTCCATGATTATCATACAAATTGTAAGGATTATCTTTTGAAAGTTCCACACCAATTACTTCAAATTTTGGAACAATAACCTTATATTCTTTTTCACCTATTTGTTCAACCTTTACACTACTTTTAATCCCAAATTTAGCGTTATAATTTAAAATTACTAATGCTGTTTTTTTAGAGAACGGCACATCAAACCCAAAAACTTGAGTTGTTTTTGTTTCAGAAATAATTTCATTAATTCCCGCATTCAAAAATACAACTTCATTCACTTTTTCAATACTTTCGATATTAATTGACGATTTGACTTCTGATTTTATGTTCCTTAGGTAAGAAAAATAGCACTCCAATAGCTATAATAGCTATTAATACCACATTCAATAGAACACTAAACTTATTAAATTTCTTCTTTAATATAGACAAGATAAAAAAACCTCACTTTAAATAATCTATCTAAATTTTTACACATTCTAAAGAAAAACAGTCAATATTTTTTTCGTACTATCTTCTAAAATTAATTGTGCCTATTAAAAAAATGAAATTAGTTTGTTGCATTTGATTATATTTTTTTGAACACCAAATCCATTTTAAAATTGAGTGCTATTTTTGAGCACTAAAAAAAGGGCTCTTTGTCAAATAGTGTTGATGAAGAAATTTAGGAAGGGATTAAGCAACTAATTGTTGCTTAATTCCTTTTATTTTAGGGCCAAACATTTTTGTTATTAAAAATAATCCTATTTCTAAAATGGTAATAGTTTCTAAAAGCCGTAGGCATTTCTTTTTAAGCACTTTTTATTTTATTGTTTATTCCTTCAATAGGGCCATTTGTTCTAGTTGGATACTCACAAGTATTTTGAATATATGGCAAGTAAGTCATAAGAGTCTTTAATACTCTTTTTAAACCAGGAGATAGGTCTAATTGCGTAGCTGCTTCAATCGTTTCCTTGAATTCTATATAATCTCTATCCTGTATACATTCACGAAGTGAATGTACAACCTCATAATCATTTTTAAGAGATGGATTTTTTTCTAAGATATAATCTACGATTCCTTTACTTGTTATGAAGCTTTCAAAAAGCTTATAACGATTATATTTATAGTTCTGAAGTTCATTAGGGTTCTTTAAAATTAACTTCCAATAATGTTTTAACTTTCGATATAATTTAGGATTTTTATAACGATGCTGATTCATGATACGTACCCGAGTTCGATTTAGTTCTCTATTCAAGGCTTGTACAATGTGAAAAGGATCAATGATAATTTTTGCGTTAAGAAACATTTCTTTTATTAATTGAATGTATGGCAAGTACATATCGATGGAGATAGTTTTCACCTTTAATCTAGTCTTAGGCTCAAAACGATAAAAATATTGTTTCAAACTGTAAGATTTTCTATCTCGTACAACATCGACCAACTTGTGTGTAGTGCTATCACAAATAATGAAGCTCATATTACTATCGGAAGATTTAACAGATTTAAATTCATCAAAACACAAATGCTCAGGTAAATCATGTAATGGTTTAATCGTTAATAATCGTGCTGTATCATCTATGATACGTCTAACGGTATGAATTGAAACATTTGTTTCTTTGGCAATATATGTTTCAGATACTGTTTCACTTATTTTTGCCTTAATTTCATTTTTTAATCGTTTCGAGATATGACAGTATTTTTCTACAATTCGACTAGTATCTGCAGTAAATGAAGAACCACATTCTCTACAGAGAAATCTCTGCTTTCGTAGATTTAAGTAGGCCGGAAGGCCTGAAACAGAACAGAGAGTGATACGAGAAGTTTTCGTCCCGTTTTTAACAATATTGTTATTTTGGCTAACGCACCCACAAACGGCACAAAATTCTGGTTTATGCGTATATGTAGCTGAATAAAATAAAGATTTTCTATTTTTAAATATCTTCTCTTGAACTTTATTATCCCAAATAATGTTTTTATCTTTGATTTGTAGTGTAGCTTCTAGTATATTGTTCATATGGTCATCATTCTTTTGTTTTAGGTTTAAGCGCTTTTAATATAATGGATGTTGGCCTTTTTGTATACACTAAAAATAGGCTCTATAATTTCTGTAGTGGGTAAAACCACCATAGGAATTATGAGTCTATTTTGTTAATAGAAAAAGTCCCATAAGATCTATAATGAAAAAGTGACCAAACCATCATTAGAAAGATTCTTATGGAACAATTAAATTTTTATCACAAACTTACTCGGAATTAAAGACAAGAACATCATAATCTTGGATTATCTAGATTCTGGAACACATAAGGAAATTATCGCTAAGCTAGATTATCCTGCACCTAAGTGTCACAACTGCCTTGGACAAATGGCTAAATATGACTTCAAAAAGAATCCAAAAATTCCTTATTTAGAGTGTGCAGGCTACAAAACTCTCATTCGATTGAGAAAGCGTCGTTTTCGTTGTAAAGTCTGCAGAAAAAAATGGCTGTCGCAGAGACTTCCTTAGTTAAGAAGAACCACCAAATCTCAACGATCGTCAATCAAAAAAATCACTCAAAAATTAATCGAGAAAGTCCCTATGACGACTATCGCAGAAAGTCTATCTGTCTCGACTTCGACAGTCTTTCGTAAATTAAAAGAGTTCGACTTCAAGTCCGATCTCAACTACCTTCCAGAACACATGAATTGGGATGAGTACGGCTTCAAGAAAGGTAAGATGAGCTTCATTGCACAAGATTTTGATTCCAGAAAAGATCCTAGCTATCCTAGATGGGCGGACTCAAGTAACTATTAGCAATCATTTCCTTCGCTATTCTAGACAGGTGAGAAGCCGAGTAAAAGTCATTACCATGGACATGTTTAGTCCTTACTATGATATTGCAAGAAAACTATTTCCAAACGCTAAAATTGTCTTGGATCGTTTTCACATTGTACAACATCTCAGTCGAGCTATGAATCGTCTTCGCATCCAAATCATGAATCAATTTAATAGAAAAATCTCACGAATATAAAGCACTGAAACGTTACTGGAAACTCATTCAACAGGATAGTCGTAAACTTAGTGATAAACGATTTTTATCGTCCGACTTTTCGCTCACACTCTGACCAATAAAGAGACTCTGAAAAAGCTACTTTCATACTCTCAAGAACTTAGACACCACTATGAACTCTATCAGCTATTACTCTTTCATTTTCAAGAGAAACAAGCCAACCATTTCTTTAATCTGATTGAAGAAATGATTTCTTGTGTAAATCCTATTTTTTTCAAACTGTTTTTAAGACCTTTTTGAAAGACAAGGACAAGATTATGAACGCACTGGAACTGCCCTACTCAAACGCAAAACTAGAGGCTACTAATAACCTCATTAAGGTCATCAAGCGCAATGCTTTTGGCTTCCGGAACTTTGAAAACTTTTAAAAACTAGAATCCTCATTGCTTTGAACATTAAAAAGGAGAGAACCAAGTTGGTCCTCTCCAGGTTATAACTTTTCATCAAACCACTACAGTTGACAAAGAGTTTCTAAAATAGGGTTGGTGGAAAATTTCCATCAACCCTAAAAATTATAGAACCGTTCTTTTTATATCTCATTTATTCAGCCAAGGCACCCATTGGATCCCATGGTGCAAGGACGATTGGTTCTGCTTCATAGGCAGCTTGTTCTTCTGCTGTTAGTAATTCTTTACGAACAACGATTTGGTAAGTGTATTCGTCCATCCAGGCATCTGAGGCAACAAAGTAACCATCTGTCCCAACCTTGTCTCCCCAAGAGTTTTCAACTTTCCACTTGATTGATTTACCATTTTCATCCAAATCAACACCTGTCAAGACCATGGCGTGAGTCATCAAGCTTTCGCTGTAGTCCAAACGTCCTGCCTTGTCTTGAGTGAGTTGAATGTCCATGCTTGATTCAAAGTCATAGACATCTGTCGCAAGGATTCCGGCTTTACGGTTGCTGAGCTGGCCAACATCTGAACCAAACCAAACAGTTTCTCCTGTTTGCATTTGGGCAATGGCCAATTCTTTCAAGCGTTCCATCGGTACGTTAATGTAACGAACTGCACGGCTACCAACCACATTTCCCAACATCTCAACTGTATAAGATTTACCGTAAGGTTTATCAGCAGTTGGAGCATTGATCACAGAAACATAGTCTTCTAGTGGAAGGTCGACATATTTCTTGTAAAAACTCTTGTGGTGTAATGCCCTTTTTCACTTTGGTAGTTGTTATCTTTATCGCGATAAGCAAAGTCAAATTTGACGTGGTGGGAAGACCTAATGACATAGCAAGGAAGTTAAAAGATTTCTTGCAAGAGGTCTTCTTTCTTAGCTTGAACAGTCGCTCGATCAGCACCAGAAGCCAAGAGGTCACGCAAGATTTGAGCATCTTGACGAAGCAATTTGTTAAGGATTGCATTGAGCTCACGGCTGCTACTAGATGAAACAGACTCTGGATAAACAGACTTAGGTACGACACCGTATTTCTCAAAGAGAGAAACTACCATATCCCACTGACCACCATCTTGTTGTGGAGTTTGGAGTAGGAAGCTAACCTTGCGGCTTGTCAATTCTTGGTCAGCAGTCGCAATCACTTGCTCCAAGAACCAGTTTGATTTTTCATACTTGTCCCAGAAGAAGGTGTGGGCTTGTGACAATTCAAAGTTTTCAAGTTTGTATTGAGAGATGAGTTTGTGGCGGAAAGTATTGAGGGCCGCAAACATCCAGCAACGACCAGAAGCCTTCTGGTTAGTGACCTTGTCCTTAGTCAAGTCAAGTGAGAAAACAGGTGTGTTGTCTACATGGCTTTGACGACGCTCTAGGGCTGCAAAAATTCCATTGTGGCTAGCTGCATTTTCGATAGCTTGGTATTTTACATTTGCTTCATAGTTGGCAAATAATTTATCTGTAAATGATTCTTGAATCGCGTTCATAAAATCCTCCTTTTTATTCTACAGTCTATTATAACTCTTTTCACAAAGGAAGCAACCAAAAACTGAAAAAGGCAAGGATATTTTCCTCACCTTTTTCAACGATTACACAGTTTACCCAACACTTTCGAGTAAGCCTTCTAATTCCTCTTTAGTTAAGCGACGCCATTCCCCACGCTTTAGATTTTCATCCAAGGTCAAAGTTCCCATGGTCAGACGTTGCAAGTCCACCACTTCCTTGCCACAGTAGGCTACCATCCGTTTAACCTGGTGGAATTTTTCCCTTCTACAATGGTCACTCGAACTAGACTTTGGTTTTTTCTCTATCAAGAGCCACAAGCTCCAACTTGGCAGGCTGACAGGTAAAGTCTTTGAGCGGAATTCCTTGCGCAAATGTCTCAATGTCTGCATCCGTCATCACTCCATCGATCTGCGCTAGATAGGTTTTATCCACATGACGTTTAGGTGAAAGGAGAGCATGAGCCAGCTTGCCATCATTGGTCAAGAGTAAAAGTCCATGCGTATCAATATCCAAACGCCCCACCGGGAAAACTTCCTTAGCATGTGCATAGTCATCCATTAAATCCAAGACTGTCTTGTGTTTAGGATCTTCAGTCGCTGAGATAACCCCCTGGGGCTTGTTCATCATATAGTAAACAAACTCCTCGTAGTCTAGCTTCTGCCCATCAAAGCAAATCTCGTCTGTTTCTTCATTGATTTGTAGCTTGGCAGATTTTTCCTTTTTGCCATTGACCGTCACGCGCCCAGCCTTGAGAAAGTTTTTGACTTCCGTCCGACTCCCAACAGCACAGGCAACTAAAAATTTATCTAATCTCATAAAGCTATTATATCATGAAAAAGCATAGACTTAGAACAAAAAAAGCCGCCTGATTGGGCGACTTTATTTTTATAGGGAGATTATTATGAAAAATTTTTAGGAGTTAAAGTTAAGGTCTTCTTAACTTATGCTTATAGTATAAGCTAGATTCCTAAAAGTTTTCTTAAAATATTCTCCTAAAACTTAAATTTCTTTAAATAATCACTTTTAAAGTCAATCATTCTCGCCAGAAATCAAAAGCTTACGCAAAAAGTTAAGGCCATAAAGAGGATAAGCATCACAAATAAGGCTAAACTAACAAGTAAGGTTAGGACTTTAACAAGCGTATTACTTTTGCCAATAACTCGGCTTGCCGATATTGCTGGTAGCATCCATAGAAAAGATTTGAGTTTGCCTTGGTTGAATGGTCACAAGAATGATTAAGGAAATAGCTAAAAATAATGGTTAAAATTATCAATAATTCAGTCATTTAACTACCTCAAAAAGTCCTATTAAAGTAAACAGTAAACCAATCAAGATGATGAATCCGATTAAGAAAGAAAATGTCTTACTAATTTTTCACCACGTGTGGATTTTTTTCTTTTTTTGATGGGTTGTTGTTTCATCTCTTCCATGCGACCTTCAACATCTTGATAAAATAGATCTTTTTTTAGTCATGGCTTTCTCCTAAAAATGATTTTCATCCGCTCCTGATACATAATTGGATCCACATAATTGGCATGGTAACCTTGTTCTCCAAGAGCTCGTCCCATCTCCTTAACGTTAGAAAGAGTTAATTCAATAGTTTGAATCATGCCATCAACTGCTTCCTTAGCAAAAATATGATTTGGAGCTGTATAGCGACGGTTATGGGCAGTTTCTTCAAAAGCTAGGACCAGTTGGTTGTGTTCAAAGGCCTGGCGAACAGCCTGGAGAAGTTCATTACCATAGTTGATATCCAAGTAGATATCTGATAACTGATAAAGCTCCTGAATCTTTTGAGGGCTGGCATTTTGATAGAGTACAACATTGGGATAGCGGAGCATATCCAGCAACTTGGATGACATCTCTGTCACTGCTGCGATTCGGAAAGTAACCCTTGGTAAACTCTCCACCAATTTTTCGACTTGCTCTAGTTGATCCGAATTGGTCACTATCAGGGCATCAGGACGAACAAAATTATCACGCTTAAAGTGATAATGATAGCCTAGGTGACTAAACTTATGATGGAATTTTTCATCCGTCAATTGCAGAGCGCGTTCATAAGTCGCATAATCTGGTATGATAATGGTCTTAGCTCGAAGCTGGTCATTCTCCAAAATCAGTTGCATATTTCCTGGTATATCATCATATAGTGGTTCTTGCCAAACTAGGATATCCTGACCTGATTTTTCTGGAAAATGGAAGGAAGTCAAAAACGATGTAGACAGGGTATTAAAGAGAAGGTGGTCCAGATTCACATTCAAACCTTGCAAAAAGTCTATGATAAAGGCCACTCGACCAGAAAAAAATGGCGCAAACCTTGCCCTTCCAAGGTCAAGAGAATATCACCTGTGATATGGTTTTCCAAAATAACTTCCTTTTGATCTACATTCCGATAAGAAGTCATAATAGCTTGACCAGAAGCATCAAAGGTAGTCTTAGCAAAGCAAGCTCCGAAACGATTATAGTGATCTACTTGAAAGATCCGACCTGCTGGTGTTTTCCATTCGACTTTTTTTACCAAACGAGCCTGTAAGCCATCTGCAAAATGAATCACTGCTCGTTCTTGATTGAGGTCATTGATGGTCCCAAATTGATTATTACCAGCAATCTCCCAAAAGTCTGGTACAGGAACTTGGTTAAAATACAAGGGTTTACCGCTGTCATAACCCAAAATAATAGGTGAAAAGGTGAGACAACTCCATCTGGTAAAAATCCATCTGGTTCAATAACCACAGCCAAATCAGACAGTCCTGCTTCATTCAGACTATAGTGCAAATCTTGGCTTTCTTGATTATATACATCAAATAACTGAATCATCCACTACCTCCTTGATTGTTTTTTCCCATTTGTTCAAAATCTCTTGAGTCAAGAATTTCTCAGCAATCTGGTAGGATTTTTCTCTCATACTTTCCAAACGATTTTCCAAATACAGTTGGCAGATTTTTTCTGCATAAGCTTTCTTGATTTCATCTTCGACATGGTCAGATGAGCTTGGAATCAAGTAGCCATTTTTCGCCATCTTCGATGAAGGTTTGATTTCCATAAAGGAACATCAAAAACCAATCAATAGCAAGCCCGAACCAATTGCTTCCATGAGTGTTAAACCAAAGCCTTCACTTGTAGAAGCAGTTAGATAAACTTCATACTGTAAATAGATTTGAGAAAGTTCGGCATGACCCTTGAGTTTAATATACTCTTCTGCCTGACCTGCAGCGATAATCTCATGAAGACGTCCTTCTTCGCCACCACTACCGTAGATATCAAAGGTTAATTCTGGCAATTCCTTATGAGCCTCAATCACGGCCTTGACAAGCCAATCAATGTGTTTTTCCTTAGCTAGACGCGAAGCTGTAATGAGAGAAAATGGCTTACGACTCTCTTGTGGTTTTGTTAATTGGTCAACACTTCCAACTGGAATGGTCACAATCTTAGGAGCATGCGAGGTATAGCGAGCAAATTGTTGCTCTAAGACTTCCTTTTGACGATCCGTTGAAACGATAAAGAGATCGACCTTATCTGCATTTGTAAATTGATAGTCATAATAGTTGTTCCAAAGGATATAATCGTCATTTGTCGCATTTTCACTGTAATGCTCTGCATGAACAACTACCGCTAAATGTGCCGCTTGCGCTTCCTCAAAAACAACCTGCCCAATGCCAGTCTCACGATCTAAAATAACTAGATCTGATTTACTTAACTGAAGAGTCTGCATGAAATAACGAATTAAGGCAGACTTCCCGTATAAAATACGATCCTTGAAACGATAAACTTCCTCAGTTCCTTGATTCATGAACATCTCATAAGCCGGTGTCCCATCTTCATTGTAGAAGGTTCTTTGGTAGAGTGTCGCTATATTGTCTTTAGGAGCAAAATATTCTGTGCAGTAGCGTGTGTAAGAGAAGTAATCTTTGCGGATCAATTTACCAGCATACACATACTCCACATGTTGAACAAAATCTTTTTCCTCATCTACCAAATAACAAGTGATAAACTTGTCTTCATCTGAGAAGAAGATTCGTTCAATTTTCCCATTTCTTTCACGACGGCTTTCTACGCCTTCAAAATAAGCTAACACATCATCTACCGTCACACTGGTCGGTGCAATTTTGATATCTGTAAAGTGATTGTAAAGCCAGATGACTTGATCGTCATCAAAGCCGATATTTGCGGTTAGGTGCTGGATATTATCTCCCAAAATCATGTCTGTAAAGATAAACTTCGACGGCAGATTCAGGCTGCGAAAAATACCCGCACGATAAGCCTGGGCATATTCAACACCACTGCTGGCCCAACCAATTCCTAAATTTATATTGTAAATTGTCATATATTCTCCTTTTTATGGAAAATGGGTGACGATTTCGCCCTTAGATCCCATCTGTATCAAGCCCATCAAGATATTCCGTACCATATCTGAACGAATCTGCTCTTTCATGGTTTCAAATCCCATATAGGCTTCTCGGTAGTATTCTACGATCGGATTCGTTTGACTGGCTGATTGTCCGCCAATTGCCATCATTAACTGTTGTAGGTAGTCCACCTGTTCTACCCAATTATCATCAATGGCTTTAAGCATGGAAATTCTCAAAAAAATGGTCATATAAATCATGAGGTTCTAACAAGGTCTTCTTATCATTTAACTCATTGTTGACGATCTGAATCAAGAAATTTCTCAACGCTTGTCGATCTTCAATGACTAGATCAAGAGGCAATTCTCTGATATTAAAACTGATATTCGTAACAATATAATGAAATAATTCTTCTCTGGTTTTTTATGTTTTTCAGATAAAAATAGTTTCAATATACTCGTCAATCATCTCAGATAATACATCTCGAAGAGCCCTATCTCCGTTTATTAAACGATTTCTTTCCTTATAGATGAGATCACGTTGGATATTCATACTCTCAGCATATTCTAGTGTTCGTCGTCTGTTTGCACGACTAGCGCTGTCACTTGCATTTTTGAGCTTTCTCAACCAGTCTGTGATATTTTCTTCCATCAAGGACTTGTGGTTGAGTAATATCAGCAACACTATACTCTTTGTACATCCCTGTGAACCCAGGATGGACCGAACTTCTTGATAACATCATCTTCTAATGATACAAAAAAACTTCGACAGACCTGGATCTCCTTGTCTCACCCGATCGTCCTCTGATTTGCGGATCAATTCGCTGGCTTTCCATTCGTTCTGTACCGATGACTACTAAGCCACCGAGTTCAGCAACACCAGGCCCAAGTTTAATATCCGTTCCTCGACCTGCCATGGATGTTGCAACCGTCACAGCCCCCATCTGACCTGATTCTGAGACAATTTGTGCCTCACGCGCAGCATTATTGGCATTCAAGACGTTATGGGCGATTCCTTCCCGCAAAAAGTAGGGACGAATAGAGATGCGACATCTCAACAGATCCAACAAAAGACTAGTAGTGGGTTTCCTTTGAGATGATATTCTTTGATACATTCAAGTGAAGCATAAACTTTTTTTCTGGTAGTGTTACATAAAGATTGTCTGGATAATCTTTTTCTGATTAGGGGACGATTGGTCGGAATTCGGATAACAGACATATTATAGGTTTCAAAAATTCCTTCTCTGCGACCTTCCCAGTCCCAGTCATTCCTGATATCTTATTAAACATTTTGAAAAAGACTTTGATAGGGTGATAGAAGCCATTGCCCGCGTTTCAGGAGAGAGTTTTACATGCTCTTTGGCTTCGATGGCCTGATGGAGACCTCCTTGTAGTTTGGTCATTTCCATCAAACGACCAGTTCCTTTATCCAGGAGAATCAACTCATCATCCCGAATGATATACTCCTTGTCTCTCGTAAACAACTTATGCGCTCTCAAAGAATAAACTAGATGTCGCACATAAGTTGCGTATTCTTCCTTATACAAGTTATCGATCCCTAGGAATCCTTCAGCAGTTTTAGCACCTTTTGTAGTCAACCATATCTCTTCTTTTTCTTCTTTATAGATATAGTCTTCATTTTTCAACCAAAGTTGTCACTAAAGTATCGATGATACCATAGTAGTTGGACTGAACACGAGGAGAACCCGCAATAATGAGCGGTGTTTGCGCACTATCCAGTAAAATATCATCAATTTCATCAATAATTACATAGTCAAATGGACGCAAAAACTTATCTTTACTACTTGAAGCCAGATTATCACTTAGATAATCAAAACCCTAGACTACTATTGGTCAAATAGATAATATCTGAGTTATAGATTTCTTTTTTTCTCTTCAGCTGTTAATTCCTCTTTAGGATCATCAGTGAAAGGCAGACCTAGACTTAAACCCAAGAAACGATAAACTGCCTCATTTCCTCTGCGTCACGCTTAGCTAGATACTCATTGGTCGTGATTAACATAGCACTTTTACCGGTGAGGGCATTGAGATAAAGTGGCATAGTTGCAGTCAAAGTCTTTCCTTCACCAGTATTCATCTCAGCAACATTTCCTTGGTGGATGACAATGCCACCCATAACCTGAACATCATAGGGAAACATCCCTAGGATTCGCTTATCGGCTTCACGTACAACTGCAAAAGCTTCAACAAGTAAGTCGTCTAGGGTTTCCCCTCTGCTAAACGTTTACGAAACTCTACCGTTTTTGCTGCCAAGGCTTCATCGCTAAGAGCTGCCATGTCGTCTTTGAGACTATCGATCTTTTAAAGTAGCTCTTACTTTTCTGAGTTTTCTATTTTGATACAAACTATTAAACACGATCATACTCCTTAATTGAGAAAGAATAAAAAAATCGAGTGACTCAAATCCAGCAGCAATGAGAGAAACTCTATAAGTATAAGCATCCTCAGGATAAACGAAAGAAAAAGATAGGGTTTTTCTCAACTTTTTTTCTTCCAGCACTTCTTCGTAACGGTCCAAAAAAAACTAGTTTGATGTAAATGCTATTTTCAGGATAACAAGTCATATTCATGGTGAATTGATAGCGATGATTTCTTTTTAAGAGAGGTAGACTGGGTTGGCTTCTACTAGCTTGATAATTCAAGCTTGAAAGCCATGATTTGAGAACTTCTCCTGGCGCTAGTAGTGGATTTGAAAGGCTGATATGACCATCTTCCCAAAACTGAACTCGAGTCCCATACAGGTAAGTTGCTCCCCATATCCCCCAGAGTATGTCTTCTCTTTGTTTTATAATCATGTCTCACCTCTTCCAAATTCTGCTTGTAATATCATGTTATAAAAAAATGAATAAACCAGGTAACGTTTGATTCCTGTATCATCATTGTGTCGACCTGCTGTTCCTTTTGATAAAGATCTTCGCTCCTGTTTGACAGAGCGTAGTGACTAGCTGGTCATAGGCATGACTATCCATATCTTCATCCTTCATGTAAGAAAGACCAAACGTCGTTTGAGAAAAAAATCTGCTTGTTTGAAGGCAGACCAAAAACGGTTATCCAACTCATCCATGTGGGCAGGGCTAACCCCTCCAGTTTGATGATGGAGCACGTCAAATCCTGTTGGAAAGACACCTGGTGCTTCCAGCCTACCACGTTTGGCAATTGTTCCTAAATTTGCTAAGGGTTTACCTACAACGATTCCTTTCGGTTCAAAAGAATGAGCCATAGTAAAGAGAAGGGAAAGTTCCCATTGATAAACCTGATAAGATTAGTATCTTTTTTTATCAAAACCTAAGTATTCCTGATAATGTTCAATCGTTTGTTTGATTTTTTTCTTCTAGTTCTTCACTACCTAGGTAAAATGCTCCACCTTCTAATCGAGGATCGAGAGAACAGGATGAAGGGACACTTAAAATTTTTGCATCATCCAGTATCCTTCAAATCCCTCGGCAGAACGAAACCCCTGCGAAATAAACAGCTAATGGTGGTTTAAAAATCGCCAGGATGGAAGAAGTAGTTAATCTCATCACGCTTGTTATCGTGTAAGATATTCCCTCCGAGAACAAATTTCCCAAAAGTACTTCCGACTCCAACGTTGGTGTAAACTTCCTAGTTTTAGGATTCCCTGACCACGCGCCTCGACAGACATACAGAGGTAGGAATTGTAATCTTGATCCATGATTAGGGATGTCTTCAGGTCTTCTTCTGTATAGATCAAGTCTTCAACCACATCTGAAACCGAACCTTCAGGCATTTTTTTTACCCGAAACTGAAATTCTACACCTTCACTTTTTTCATACTCTAACCACAACTCGATTGGAAGTTTTGTTGAAGAAACAAAGTTGTATTTCCAAGTAGCTACTGGAGAAAAACTCAGAACCAAAATCTCCTCTAAGAGCAGATACTCAAATCCTTGATAAGAAATAGATCCCTAAAACTTGGATGAACCTCAATTGTAGCTGGTTTCATCTTGTCCCCGTATCCACCACCAAATAAGGAAGTAGATAAATCTTTTAAGAGCTTCTGTGGGTCTGAAAAGTCAATTGCTTTGGGCACAGCGTTTTTGATTAAATCCAAAATAAGAGGATTGCTTGTTTGAAACTCTTGGTTATAGAAAATCGTATAGGGCTCGATTATTTTAATAATTGGGAGTAGGTCAATCAAGTAACGACCATCTTCGATGAGAATTGCATTGAACTTGCGAATCTCATCCATTTTTATCGTTTCCTTAAGAGCCTTAGGAGAATTAGGATAAATATAATACCATTCCATTTTCTTAGGGATCTCATAACGATGTTTCCAATTTTTCTGTCCCTATCTGTAGGATTTTTAAGATCGCTTTGACATTTTGTACTCTCCTCTATCCATTGATCTAGTTTTTTTCCACAAATTTTTTTCACCTGTATGTTCCTTGATCTTATCAATCGAGTAAATCAAAGACTGATTCCACTCTTTTAGGGTATCCAGGTAGTAATGGGCTGCTTTCTTAAATTCTGAGATAGTAGAAAGCAGGTAGCCATTTTTCAAATGGTCAACATAGACAGTCTCTACTTGATTCACCTGAGGAATCCCTGCACTAATTCCCGCTATTTGGGTATATAGGTGAGGTTGAGGGATTCAAATCAACAATCAAACGAACATATTCTAAGGTCTTAATCATTTCCAATTCATCATTGATGTTTAACAAGCGGTAACGGAGTTTCTGCTGAGCATTTTCCGTTAAAGGATTTTCAGCCCCTTCAAAGTCGATTGCTTTCTCAAAAATTTCTGCTGAGAATTTTTCATCTATAATTTCCTGAATTACCTCTGCGACTCTCTCCATCTGATCGTTATTGGCAGCAAAAGCACCAAAAATTACCTCAGTGTCTTTGGTCTCTGCAAGGAAGGATAAGATTTGGAAAAAGTCCTTCTTTGTCCACTTCTTCTTCAAAATTAAGTTGATAGTAAATAATGGATTCCCTCTTTGTCTGACTTTTTCCTAATCTCAAACGAGTATCAAATGGCGATAAATGTTTGAACAGATTGTATTTATCTGGATACAAGTCCTGCAAAAGCTGAAGGCTATCCTCCCTATCAACCAAAACCAAATCGACCTTGGATATAGGATCAAGTAGGTCTCTCATAGCCTCCTTTGGATTACGACCGATGAAAAGGCTCAAGATTTTTTGGATTTGCTTCGGGTAAACGTTCTAAGATGAAATCGTTATGTCGCGAATCAGATGGGACAATAAACAAATCACTACTCTCATGAATCTTTTCGAGTCGTCTCTCGAAAAATTCAGCAACTAACTGCCCCATATCACTATAATGGAGCGAATGAAAACGAAAGGCAAAAATAGGATTAATCTCTACCCTACCATCCTCTTGCAAATACTCTCTGAATTGCCAAATTCCTTCAGGATTCAGGTAATCTTGATAAGCTGGATAATTGTCCTGATAATAAATGACACTCGAAACAAAGCCTCGATCATCCATAATATAGTGACTGGTCATCCGACCTAGGGTATCAAAAATACTGGATATCACTAATAAATCCTTCCACACCATGCTCAATCTGGGCATAGCGTTTTCCATCTTTTTGGACAATAATGGCGAAAGGACTGTACATAAATTCACAGTCCTTATCCCACTCAATATCTCTGATATTTAGTACTCGTGGAGAAATATCAGTAATATCCTGCATCTCATCAAAAATAGAATATACTTCCGCCTCTAAAACACCATGACGATGTAAAAAATAGCGAAGATGTGGTTGATAGGCTAAAAGCAATAGACATGTTGATAGTTCCTGTCTATGCAGCATCCGAATCTGATTAAAGGTATCGTCAAATTCTAATTTAAAAGAAGCACGATACCATGGAATGAGATCAGCATGCCACTGCCGATGGCTACCATACCAAGCCGGAATAAAATAATACATTACACTCTCCTAAATCAGTGGTTTATAAGTTTCGTTTAATTTCAGTGCTCTAATTTCATCTTTAATGTTAAAAGATCATACCACTTAAAATCATAAATAAACCTGGTATCATACTCACTCTCAATAATTGTTCATCAACTAAAACAAACAACATCGGTAGACCTGCGAACAACACATTAAAGATACCACCTACAATAGCAAACTTGAATACTAGATTATTGATATATTTACTAGTGTCCTCACCTGGATAGATGCCATAAATATACTCGCTAGATTTTTCATCCGTTCCGCCACCTGTTCTCCACTAATATTGACAAAAAGCAAAGGCAATACTAAAGACAAAACAAGGTCGCTATATAGGTATAAATCCACAAGGGTTTCCCCATCGCATATTGGATCGTTATTTGTTGATAAACTGGATTTCCTGGATCGAAATAATTGCAACAAAAAGAAGCAAGTAAGTTGGTAAGTTAATTAAACTCATCACGTACATGAAGGGCATCCCACCTGCAGGATTCAGCATTATATCAAAATAAGAATAACGCTTAAAGCGAGTGAAGACCAATCTTATTGACTGGAATCCGATAACGAGCACGATAAAAAAATTGCGATGAGATAGGCAAATACGATCCCCATCGCTCCAAGTATTACGATAATCCACATAGGAATCCCTAATTTTTGTATGGATTGTACAATGTCTTGGGGAATATAAATAATCATACTGGTCAACAAGATGACAATAGAGCCACCAACACCTATCACCGAGTTAATATCTGATAACCATATCAAGAAAAAGTTCCGGCTATCAGCAAGGTCGTGTTGAGTATGAGTACCAAGAGTGTATTATAATTGTCCTTGATTGGTAGATTTACCGCTAAAGCTAGCGATTGAATCAAAGCGATTGTCAAGGTTAGATACATCTTTCTCCGATCTTGAACCTCTGCCGAACCAGAGGCAAGATTCAAACGCTTAGAAAAGGAGAACATCTGCCATAAAATCATCGATGACATCCAAGGAGATAAACCGACTGAAAAGATTGACAAGCTCCGTAAATTTCCACCTGTAATTGCGGTTGAAAAGGCCAAATAGGCGGTAGCACCACCAAGGAAATCCCTGCTATTCAAATCGATAAAAAGGAAGAGTAATCCGACTCCCTAATACATAAATAAAGAGCAGAAACAAGGTTCCTAGGCCTTTCTTTTACTGCTATTGATGAAAAAATCGTTTCACGAAATACTCCTTTTCATTAGTTATAGGTTGCGGTCAAATCACTCAAGCTGTTGTTACAAATGAGATTTGAAAATTATATCATTCTTCACTCATCCTCTAATCTTACAGGTAACTCTCAATCACTTGGTAATTAGTTAGTATCCAAGTTTTTTTCATAGCAGCTACCAAGTCCTCTGGTTTATCGATGAGAAAATGCCATCATAGATACTATCTTCAGCTTTTTCGAGTGTCTTCAAAAGCAAAAAAATTTTTCTTTCCTCTTTCTTTTTGCTCTTGAAACTACATCCAAGACTTCATCACCCCTATTAATATCCAAGTAAACACTAGAATCATCCAATAACCAATCAATTCTTTGATGAAGGATAGACTGGTACAAAGTCATATTAGGATAAGAGGATAGCTTTGTGACCGACTCAATACAGTAAACTGGAGCTGCTAGATGGAAATGCCAATCTGGTAGGCTACTAATCAAATACTCTAAATGCTCTACATTAGCACTCCAAGTCACAATCATCGCTTGTTTTTGAGATTGATTACTCCGTTTAAAGTAGTTCAAACTAGAACGTTTAAAAAGCAATCTCTGTCCAATCCAAATCTCTATAAGTCCACCAGAGTTCACGAAGCCGTGAAATACTGTAGGTGTTCCATGGCTTATCATGACTAGCAAAAATGAACAATTACTGGTGGCTGATCGTCCAGACGTTGACACTTCTGAGTTAGGTGATAGATATCTACACCTACCATATAATTATAAGTTTGGTCTAAGGGCAGCCATTTGTTTTCAAAGTAAATATTTAAAATACTTTGGTCCCTAGATGCACAGCCTGATTCTGTTCTGCTGCTAATTCTAATAGACTATTAACAATTGAGTGCTCTTTTCCATTTTGCGACATCCATGATTAAAAACACCAGAATTAAATCCTGATTCCCTACCTTCGTAGGCATATACATCATCGACAGCACCTACATAATAGCCTTGAAGATCCATTGTATATAAAGGCGACAAGTCCCCTGTCACAATGATATCTGAATCAAGGTACAGAACTCGTTCAGAATGAACCACTTCCGTAGCAAAAAAACGAAAGTATGAAGCGTAATTTAAATGAGGGCCGGTCTTATAACCTTCAAATATCTCTTTGCTCAAATGGACATTGTGAATAGTAGAATTCACAACTGTCATTTTCTTTGCTAATAACTTGAACCACTCTGGTGCGATATCACTATTTAGTATAAAAAAATCAACATCTTGATTATGATACAAAATCGATTTAATGGTTGTTTCTAACTGAATGAGATAGGCATTATCTGCTGCTAGTACAATTGACTTTCTCACAATTCTCTCTCCTTCATATAGCACTTAATTGCTTCTACCAATTCTTCTGGTCGACTTTCAGAGTAAATACCTGCATAGCAATTATCAGGCAAATCTGGACAACGACTACTATCAAAACTGAGCATCGGCTTTTTGGTGTTTTTGAACCAAATCATAAATGTAAGTTAGTTTTTTTGGTCCATATTTAGGGTCTAAATAAAGATCGCTTGTTCAAGAACATTCTCCACTAAAAAGAGGGAAGGAATTTGGATAGAGGGTCACATTTTTGAAAAAGCTGATAAACGCTTCAGTTCATCTGCCATAAATGTCTGAGCAGCAATGTAAAAATGGACCTCAGGCAAGTGTTGAGCCAGATAATCTATTTTCTTAACACACCAAGAATTTGTTAGGTTCATGCACTTTAACTTGGGTTTGTATATATCTGTAGCATAAACAAGATTCTTTTCTCTCCAAGTAGATATGATATATGACCACTCCATCATGGAATAGTGCCACCATTGGTCTCTGAGATGACCAACAGAAAATTGGTTAAGGTTTGTCTGGAGATATAGTGTAAAAATTTTTGGAAGAGGTGTTAGCGGAAAATCAAAGACAAAACGATGATTCATTTCAGCTGCACCAGCATCAAAACCTATTTGAAAAATTATAGGTATCTTCTAGCTGATAACAACTATCCCTAAAGAGAATATTGAGAATAGACTGATCTCCTTCTCCCACGTTTTCATGCTCTCTCTCAGTTAAATCAACCAATCTCTGTCTGATATTATCTGATTTCCACTTTTTTTATTATTGATTAATAATACTCCTGCATTAAAACCAACTCCTGCACCAAAACAAGAACGAGCTGCTGCCAAATAATTTTTCTTCTAGATCTATTTCAAACAGCTGACTTAAATCACCAGTCACAACTAAATCACTGTCTAAGTAGAGGACCTTATCTTCTTCGACAAAAATCTGGAATAAAGTAGCGGGCAAAGGTCATGTGATTGATATGAGGCAACTGATTAGTCCAGTTCATCTTATATTTTTGCTCCAATAACCTTGCAATCAATCAAATTCCCACCCATTTGTTGAATATAGGTTCGAATATTCATAAACCATTCTTGTGGAATATCTTGATTGAGTACATATATTTTTCAAATGGCTATTATGGCGACAGATTGATTTTATAGCAGTTTCAATTTGACGAATATAGGCATAATCCCCACAAAGATAACTGACTGCTGTTTTTCATTCCTTCTCCTTTTACTGAGTTGCTTTTGATAAATCAGCAACTATTTGACTTGTATGGGTCTCATCTTCGATAAATTCAATATCTTGATCAAAAATTATATTCAGCCGTATGTTTTATGGGCAAATTTAACCTTGGTTTTAGCCCCCCATTTTTCATCCACTCATACTCTGAGTCGATGTGCCCAATGTCTAAGACCTGATGCCCTTTCTGACTTAGACGGTAAGCCAAAAACCTTGGCTGTAGGTCCAAGCATACATAAAACAAGACGCCCAGCTGCATGCTTTTCTATCTCTTGCTCAATCTCATCGACACGCGAATAGGCACTATGGGATGAACAAACAATTCGTTTAATCGATTTTTGCTTCAGCAAATAAATCATTACCGACGCCCTGAACGCGAAGTAGCCCCTTCTACGATAAGTAGGGTCACGATTTTTCCAAATACTTTTTTTAGTTTATCAAATTGACCTTTGGCCTGACTCTTATCTTCAAAATCAATGTAGGGACGAGATACAAAGGTTGACCCATACCACGAATCCGTGCAGAGCTCACGATAGAAGTCCATATAATGATCCATATGTTCTTTCCAGAAGGAATCGCCCATGATGTAAATTTAAAAACGATCCGTAAAGGCATCAGGAAGGCAGACTACTAAGTCTTTCGTGCTTTCTAGACCTATAATCTCACGCATGGTAGATACGAGATCTTCATCATAGTGTTGGTAGGGAATTGAATGCCCTGCTAGCATATTGATCTCACCATCTCCAAAGCGGACTAAAGACGACTGGTTGGCAATGATATAATCCAGAGTTTCATCAATGCTCTTAACCCGAATAGGATCTTCTTGTTTTGCTAGTGGTTTACATCAAGAAGTTTTTGAAGATCTCCTAACATCCGTTCAGGTGCTCACTCGAATATAATCTTTGACCATGATAGCCATTTTGAGATTTATAAAAAGCAAAGACAGGCTTAGACAGTTGCGCTACATCTGCAACCATATATGAAGTCGAGGTTTCTAGGTTAATATCCAGATAAACATCCATCTGCTCTTTTTAGCTCTTCAAGTTTTTCTTTTTGAAATAGCTGGATGGAGGTGAATATTTGGATAACGATTGGATAAGTCATAGAGTTTTGGACTCATACTTGTCCAGGCTGCTACATGAAAGGCTACATTTGGCAATTGTTCTGCTAAGTAGTCTAATTGTTCTAATTCTTGAGAAGCCGTAAAGGTTAAACACGTTAATTCTGGAACTTGATAAAAATCGTGTAAAGCGCCCATTCACCTTGAAATCTTTGATTGCCTCAATCATCAAAGCAGTTTTCCCTGTTTCAAATAAAATTTGACCACAATTTCCATGTTGGGTGGATTGGAAAGCCAGCATTGGTTTTTCCTTGTTTTTTTCATGGAATCTAGCATCGTCTGATCACATTGCCATGGTTAATATCAAGGTAGATTGAGACTATATTTTTAAGATTTTCTAATACTGGAGGAACAATTTGAGGATAGAGGCGGACGTTATCATAGCTTGCCAGTCTTTTGAGCTTTTCGCCCATATCGGTCCAGGCTGCGATATGGAAAATCACGTCTGGTAAAGCTGTAAGCAGTTCTTCTATTCCTTCTAAATCTTGCGATGTTGTAAGCGTTAAGCAAGAAAATCCTCGATTCTGAGGGGAAACTAGCTCAAACTCGCCCATATGGTGTTGCAAAATTTGAGTCCATTCTAAATCATGAAAATCCCACCAGAGATCGCGGTAGCGATTAGCTATCAATGTCGTCCATGGTTTTTCTATGAGATAAAAAAATGCAAAACAACAGGTCTGTAGGATGATTCATCAAAAAAATTAGGCCAGTTACTAAAAAAAGCGACAGTATCGTGTCCAACTTGCAAGTTGAATCGACGGTCCAATTCTAACCAGTTATTCTTAACAACCTGATTAAAAATAGTTTGATCACCATTGAAATTTTTAAAACGACCTTCTGCTACTATTTTTTTAGAGTATCAATTGATTGAGAAATTAATAACTCTTTAATATTCTCTTGTTTCCATTTGGCATTATTAATTAATAAAACTCCTGTATTAAAGGTAATTCCCTCTGTATCCCGAACAGCAGCCAGCCACTTATCTCCAAGATTATTAGTAAATAATCCTCTAAAGAATCATTCACAATTAAATCCGAATCTAGATATAAAACCTTGTCTTCTGGAACATAGTCGGCGATAAAATAACGAGCATAGGCAATCGCACTGATATGATCATGCTTACTCCACTGCTGAAACACAGCTTGCTCAGGTAACTTCACATCGATGATATCACTTCCCAGCATTCGGGCTATTTTGCGAGGCTTCCGAAACCAGTCTGGCATGATATCTTGGTTTAAAAATATAAATGTTAAGATCTCGATTGTGATATAAAATTGACTTAATCGTCGTTTCTAGTTGGGAAGTATAATTGCAATCCCCAGCTAGTACAATTGCTTTTTCATATGATTTCCTAGTTAATTCCTAATTGATAGATGGCATCTACCAGTAATTTTTGTAAAATAACCTTCTTTGATTAAATAGCTGAAGGTCTTGATTCGCTCTGTCATCGCTTGATACTTTTCTGGTGTCATATTATCGACTATTTCGTGAACTTCTTGTAGGTTATTTGCGATAAATCCTAAACCTTGCTCTACGATAAAGGAAGCAATCGATAAGCTAGGTGGCACAATAATTGGAAGACCAGCTGCTAAATAGCTACTTACTTTATGAGAGAGATTCAAACTATAGTAGTCTTGGCTTTCTCCTTGATTTTGGTAGGTTCACAGACTAAACCAAAACCACCTTTCGATAATTTCAAGAGCATTTCCTCATCTCGTTTCCATCCTTCGATGCTGAGATTCTTGGCTTGTTCATTAGCGACACCCTGATTTGAAAAAGACTCTAAGTGGAGTATCCTAGATCAAATTTTGCAAGTCTGGAAATCTTTCTAAACTACCAGCAAAAAAAGATTTCCTTTTTTTAAAGGCGGGTGTATAAAAGAGATAAATCATGCGGATGATCCCACATCCCCTGAATGAGAATTTTTCTTGGTCGTTAATCCTTCTTGAATCAAACGTTCCTTCATTCTTTCTGATGGAACTACTAGAACGTCTGATAAATTATACATGGAAATATACTCTTTCATCAGATAGTAATTGCTCTCAAACATCAAAGGAGGTACATCGTGGATAAAAGCAGACAATTTTTGACACGTAAATCCTTTAACTTAGCAAGGAAGAGACGATCAAACTCAAAAGCCATTCCAGGTCGGAGATTGAAAAACGAGAATATCCCCAAAGGAAATACTAGCCATGATACCATCCAAGCGTTTATTCATTTCAGAGGGCGTATCTGCAGCTATGTTATAAAAAGTAGATTCCCACTTCTCGGAAACCTAGTGTCATCGAAATTTTTGAACGGCATTTTGAGCTAGAATAACGGTACTGTCTCCAGCCATACCATAAAGATTGGTTAAGTGTAGTTTCATAGTTTCTCTTTTATATATTTAAAGCAAAAAGTTATCAGTCCAGTGTGATTACAAAAAGGCACCCTTAAACATGACCTAGATGTTATCTATCTTCTTATTGAGGAGAGATATGAGTTTTTGCAGTGCATGTAAATGGTAGTTTTGACCCAATTCTGTCCATTCAAGATTATGATAATACCACCAAACATCACGATAGTCTTGCATCCCCAGATCGTCCCACGGTTTTCTATTCGAAAGATAATGAATAATACCTGGATAGTCTTGAAATTTTTGGTAGTTTATAATCTGTAAATTGCTTATGACTCACAATATAATTATTATCAAAAATCCAACTCTAGCCACTTATTTTTCAAAGAGTTTATTCAAAACAAGTTGGTCCACCTGATCCGCCTTGTCATGCCATTTATTCGTTAAATCAATCAATCGTTGGGTCATTTGTTCTTGTTTCCATACACGATTGTTGATAAGCAAGACACCTGCATTAAATATTTCTTGATTATGGTACACTTTTTCCGACATAATCACGAATCGCAGCCAATGGATAATCTTTTAGATCTCGTTTCAAATAAGTCATCTAAATTTTTTCGTTACAACCAAGTCACAATCCAAATAAAGAGCTTTGTCTTCTTTCACGAAGTCAGCTACAAAGTAACGCAGAAAGACTGTATAACTGATATCTGTTTTATAACGTGAAATTTGTTCGGATGTTACTCGACAATTGATAATTTCCGAATCAAAGTCCCTTAATCGACTATTCAATTGTATAAACCACTCTTTTTGGAAAATCCTTATTGATAATATAAAAACGAACCGAACGATTGTGGTAGCAAATAGATTTCATGGTGGTCAAAACCTGATCGACATACAAAAAAATCAGCTGCCAATACGACGGCTTTTTTTGTCTTCTTTTATTTTTTAGGAAGAAATCTATCCAATAACATCTTTTTTTCTCTTTTTATGTAGTTTAATTCGTGAGAATTAGCTAGACCTCTATTGTAACCTTCAGAACTGATATAATCCAAACTCATTTTATATGCTCGCCTATGTTCCGAAAGTGGATAGCCTAGCATTGCCAATAATGATAATCTCTCTTCAATTATATAAATGGCATCTCTAATCCATTCATCAGTCCATGTATTAGATAAACTTCCTCACGCACTCTATAAATATAGGCTGATTTATTAACGTATACAACTTTTTCCGAATCTAATAAAGCCTTCAAATTAAATAATGCATCTTCTCCGATTCTATCAATTGGAAAACGAAAATTAGCTATAATTTCTTTTTATATATTTTTTCCCCAAGCTACAATCAAAGCAGAATTTAACAATTCTTTTTGAATCGTACAAACAATCTAAAATAGACTTGTTATCATATACTTTTTCATAATAGTCAGCAGAGGTGTGAAAATAAAAAAACTGAATTAGACTCATTAAACCTCGTATAATTTCCAACCACAATATCTGCTTGATGTTCTATCAATTTCTCATACAAAAACTTAACATAGTTTGGTTCACCCAATCATCCGAATCAACAAAGGTAACATAAGACCCTGTCATTCGGTCCAAACCAGTATTTCGCGTATCAGAAACGCCTCCATTTTCTTTTTTTCTATATAGATAATGCGGCTATCCTTTTTTTCATATTCCTGACAGATCTGTCCTGAGTTGTCTGTAGAACCATCATTTACAATGATAATTTCCAAATTTTGATATGTTTGCTCCAGAATACTATCTAAACACTTTTGTAAGTATTTTTCAGCATTATAAACCGGAATAATAATGCTAATTAATTTCTTTTTCCATATAATCCCACTCCTAAATGTTTTTTCATATCTCTCATACTTTTTTTATGATAAAGATAATAAAAAAATACAACTTCTTCCACCCGAGTATATTGGATATTATAGAAGTTACTTTATACATAGATAGTTGTTACAAAATTTAATTTTCAACCGCAACATAAACCGAAACTAACTGCCATCATTTTTCATATCGTGGAAACAACACATATCAACTTAATGAGTAGTTAAAAAAACTTCTTAATGACAATCATCTCTAACTAACTGAACTAGATTTCTAAAATCCAGCCCTTATTTCTCAACTTTCATTTTATAGCATTTGTTGATCCAAAAACACTATTCCTACTATTTTTATAAGAATTAATATTTAATAAACTAATTCTCTGAAATTTTTCTTATTTCAAAAATAGAGATTCTAATAATAATTACACTTTTTAAATACAAAAATCTACTATATAGTATACCATTTTTTTATGCACTTTCATAAAGTAAGATAACCCTTACAACTTTATTTTTCTACTTCTGAAATATATTTAAATATATTTTACTGTAGCCCCTCCAGTAAACTAAATACTATTTCTACAATAGACAAAGAACTCCAAGAATTTTATAATTCTTGGAGTTCTTCCCTAGCTTACTCAGGCTTATATCAACTTTCTGAAGCAAGACTTATTCTTCATCATCACGTTTTCGACGTTTAGCTACTAAACCTAGCCCTGTTAGACCTGCTACTACACCTAGAAGAGCATTTGTTGCTGAAGCTGTTGTTCCAGTATTTGGAAGTTGCTTACGAGTCTTAGTTGTATTAGTTTGAGGAGCTTGACTAGTTGAAGTCGAATGAATCATGGATGCACTTGTTGACGCTGATTCAGAAGCGCTTGTGATTGCTGATTGGCTCGCACTGGTTGACGCTGATTCAGACGCACTTGTGCTTGCTGATTGGCTTGCACTTGTTGATGCTGATTCAGAGGCACTTGTGCTTGCTGATTGGCTCGCACTTGTTGACGCTGATTCAGAGGCAGACGTTGATGCTGATTCAGAGGCTGATGTACTTGCTGACTGACTTGCACTGGTTGATGCTGATTCAGATGCCGATGTACTTGCTGACTGGCTCGCACTGGTTGATGCTGATTCAGAGGCTGATGTACTTGCTGACTGACTTGCACTGGTTGATGCTGATTCTGACGCACTTGTGCTTGCCGATTGGCTTGCACTTGTTGATGCTGATTCAGAGGCACTTGTGCTTGCTGATTGGCTTGCACTGGTTGATGCTGATTCTGACGCCGATGTGCTTGCTGAAGCTGACGCACTGGTTGATGCTGATTCAGACGCACTTGTGCTTGCTGACTGGCTTGCACTGGTTGATGCTGATTCAGAGGCTGATGTGCTTGCTGATTGACTCGCACTTGTTGACGCTGATTCTGACGCGCTTGTGCTTGCTGACTGGCTTGCACTTGTCGATGCTGACTCTGATGCGCTTGTGCTTGCTGATTGGCTTGCACTGGTTGATGCTGATTCAGAGGCACTTGTGCTTGCTGATTGACTCGCACTTGTTGACGCTGATTCTGACGCGCTTGTGCTTGCTGACTGGCTTGCACTGGTTGATGCTGATTCAGAGGCTGATGTACTTGCTGACTGACTTGCACTGGTGGACGCTGATTCAGAAGCCGATGTGCTTGCTGATTGACTCGCACTGGTTGATGCTGATTCTGACGCACTTGTGCTTGCCGATTGGCTTGCACTGGTTGATGCTGATTCAGAGGCACTTGTGCTTGCTGATTGGCTCGCACTTGTTGACGCTGATTCAGACGCGCTTGTGCTTGCTGATTGGCTTGCACTGGTTGATGCTGATTCTGACGCGCTTGTGCTTGCTGATTGGCTCGCACTGGTTGATGCTGATTCAGAGGCTGATGTACTTGCTGATTGGCTTGCACTTGTCGATGCTGACTCAGAAGCCGATGTGCTTGCTGATTGGCTTGCACTGGTTGACGCTGATTCTGACGCGCTTGCTTGCTGATTGGCTCGCACTTGTTGACGCTGATTCAGAGGCAGACGTTGATGCTGATTCAGAGGCTGATGTGCTTGCTGATTGACTCGCACTTGTTGACGCTGATTCTGACGCGCTTGTGCTTGCTGACTGGCTTGCACTTGTGGATGCTGACTCTGATGCGCTTGTGCTTGCTGATTGGCTTGCACTGGTTGATGCTGATTCAGAGGCTGATGTGCTTGCTGATTGACTCGCACTTGTTGACGCTGATTCAGAGGCCGATGTACTTGCTGATTGGCTTGCACTGGTTGATGCTGATTCAGAGGCTGATGTGCTTGCTGATTGCTCGCACTGGTTGACGCTGACTCAGACGCGCTTGTGCTTGCTGATTGGCTTGCACTGGTTGATGCTGATTCTGACGCGCTTGTGCTTGCTGATTGGCTCGCACTGTGGATGCTGACTCTGATGCGCTTGTGCTTGCTGATTGGCTTGCACTGGTTGATGCTGATTCAGAGGCTGATGTGCTTGCTGATTGACTCGCACTTGTTGACGCTGATTCTGACGCGCTGTGCTTGCTGATTGACTTGCACTTGTCGATGCTGACTCAGAAGCCGATGTGCTTGCTGATTGGCTCGCACTGGTTGACGCCGATTCAGAGGCTGATGTGCTTGCTGACTGGCTCGCACTGGTTGATGCTGATTCTGACGCGCTTGTGCTTGCTGATTGGCTTGCGCGGTGACGCTGATTCAGACGCGCTGTGCTTGCTGATTCTGAGGCACTTGTTGATGCTGACTCTGACGCGCTTGTACTTGCTGATTGGCTCGCACTTGTTGACGCTGACTCAGAAGCGCTTGTGCTTGCTGATTGGCTTGCACTGGTTGATGCTGATTCAGAAGCTGATGTGCTTGCTGACTGGCTTGCACTGGTTGATGCTGACTCAGAAGCCGATGTGCTTGCTGATTGGCTTTGCACTGGTTGATGCTGACTCAGAAGCCGATGTGCTTGCCGATTGACTCGCACTTGTTGACGCTGACTCAGAAGCCGATGTGTCGCTGATTGGCTCGCACTGGTTGATGCTGACTCTGAAGCCGATGTGCTTGCTGATTGGCTCGCACTTGTTGACGCTGATTCAGAGGCTGATGTGCTTGCTGATTGGCTCGCACTTGTTGACGCTGATTCAGAAGCTGATGTGCTTGCTGATTGACTTGCACTTGTCGATGCTGACTCAGAAGCGCTTGTGCTTGCTGATTGGCTCGCACTTGCTGACGCTGACTCAGAGGCACTTGTTGAGGCTGATTCAGAGGCGCTTGTGCTTGCTGATTGGCTTGCACTTGTCGATGCTGATTCAGAAGCCGATGTACTTGCTGATTGGCTCGCACTGGTTGACGCTGATTCAGAAGCTGATGTGCTTGCTGATTGACTTGCACTTGTCGATGCTGACTCAGAAGCGCTTGTACTTGCTGATTGGCTTGCACTTGTTGATGCTGATTCTGACGCGCTTGTGCTTGCTGATTGGCTTGCACTTGTCGATGCTGATTCTGACGCGCTTGTGCTTGCTGATTGGCTTGCACTGGTTGATGCTGATTCAGAGGCTGATGTGCTTGCTGATTGACTCGCACTTGTTGACGCTGATTCTGACGCGCTTGTGCTTGCTGATTGACTTGCACTTGTCGATGCTGACTCAGAAGCCGATGTGCTTGCTGATTGGCTCGCACTGGTTGACGCCGATTCAGAGGCTGATGTGCTTGCTGACTGGCTCGCACTGGTTGATGCTGATTCTGACGCGCTTGTGCTTGCTGATTGGCTTGCACTTGTTGACGCTGACTCTGATGCGCTTGTGCTTGCTGATTGGCTTGCACTGGTTGATGCTGATTCAGAGGCTGATGTGCTTGCTGATTGACTCGCACTTGTTGACGCTGATTCTGACGCGCTTGTGCTTGCTGATTGACTTGCACTTGTCGATGCTGACTCAGAAGCCGATGTGCTTGCTGATTGGCTCGCACTGGTTGACGCCGATTCAGAGGCTGATGTGCTTGCTGACTGGCTCGCACTGGTTGATGCTGATTCTGACGCGCTTGTGCTTGCTGATTGGCTTGCACTGTTGACGCTGATTCAGACGCGCTTGTGCTTGCTGATTCTGAGGCACTTGTTGATGCTGACTCTGACGCGCTTGTACTTGCTGATTGGCTTGCACTTGTTGACGCTGATTCAGACGCGCTTGTGCTTGCTGATTCTGAGGCACTTGTTGATGCTGACTCTGACGCGCTTGTACTTGCTGATTGGCTCGCACTTGTTGACGCTGACTCAGAAGCGCTTGTGCTTGCTGATTGGCTTGCACTGGTTGATGCTGATTCAGAAGCTGATGTGCTTGCTGACTGGCTTGCACTGGTTGATGCTGACTCAGAAGCCGATGTGCTTGCTGATTGGCTTGCACTGGTTGATGCTGACTCAGAAGCCGATGTGCTTGCCGATTGACTCGCACTGTTGACGCTGACTCAGAAGCCGATGTGCTTGCTGATTGGCTCGCACTGGTTGATGCTGACTCTGAAGCCGATGTGCTTGCTGATTGGCTCGCGCTTGTTGACGCTGATTCAGAGGCTGATGTGCTTGCTGATTGGCTCGCGCTTGTTGACGCTGATTCAGAAGCTGATGTGCTTGCTGATTGACTTGCACTTGTCGATGCTGACTCAGAAGCGCTTGTACGCTGATTGGCTCGCACTTGTTGACGCTGACTCAGAGGCGCTGTTGAGGCTGATTCAGAGGCGCTTGTGCTTGCTGATTGGCTTGCACTTGTCGATGCTGATTCAGAAGCCGATGTGCTTGCTGATTGGCTCGCACTGGTTGACGCTGATTCAGAAGCTGATGTGCTTGCTGATTGACTTGCACTTGTCGATGCTGACTCAGAAGCGCTTGTACTTGCTGATTGGCTTGCACTTGTTGATGCTGATTCTGACGCGCTTGTGCTTGCTGATTGGCTTGCACTTGTCGATGCTGATTCTGACGCGCTTGTGCTTGCTGATTGGCTTGCACTGGTTGATGCTGATTCAGAGGCTGATGTGCTTGCTGATTGACTCGCACTTGTTGACGCTGATTCTGACGCGCTTGTGCTTGCTGATTGACTTGCACTTGTCGATGCTGACTCAGAAGCCGATGTGCTTGCTGATTGGCTCGCACTGGTTGACGCCGATTCAGAGGCTGATGTGCTTGCTGACTGGCTCGCACTGGTTGATGCTGATTCTGACGCGCTTGTGCTTGCTGATTGGCTTGCACTTGTTGACGCTGACTCTGATGCGCTTGTGCTTGCTGATTGGCTTGCACTGGTTGATGCTGATTCAGAGGCTGATGTGCTTGCTGATTGACTCGCACTTGTTGACGCTGATTCTGACGCGCTTGTGCTTGCTGATTGACTTGCACTTGTCGATGCTGACTCAGAAGCCGATGTGCTTGCTGATTGGCTCGCACTGGTTGACGCCGATTCAGAGGCTGATGTGCTTGCTGACTGGCTCGCACTGGTTGATGCTGATTCTGACGCGCTTGTGCTTGCTGATTGGCTTGCACTTGTTGACGCTGATTCAGACGCGCTTGTGCTTGCTGATTCTGAGGCACTTGTTGATGCTGACTCTGACGCGCTTGTACTTGCTGATTGGCTCGCACTTGTTGACGCTGACTCAGAAGCGCTTGTGCTTGCTGATTGGCTTGCACTGGTTGATGCTGATTCAGAAGCTGATGTGCTTGCTGACTGGCTTGCACTGGTTGATGCTGACTCAGAAGCCGATGTGCTTGCTGATTGGCTTGCACTGGTTGATGCTGACTCAGAAGCCGATGTGCTTGCCGATTGACTCGCACTTGTTGACGCTGACTCAGAAGCCGATGTGCTTGCTGATTGGCTCGCACTGGTTGATGCTGACTCTGAAGCCGATGTGCTTGCTGATTGGCTCGCACTTGTTGACGCTGATTCAGAGGCTGATGTGCTTGCTGATTGGCTCGCACTTGTTGACGCTGATTCAGAAGCTGATGTGCTTGCTGATTGACTTGCACTTGTCGATGCTGACTCAGAAGCGCTTGTGCTTGCTGATTGGCTCGCACTTGTTGACGCTGACTCAGAGGCACTTGTTGATGCTGATTCAGAGGCGCTTGTGCTTGCTGATTGGCTTGCACTTGTCGATGCTGACTCAGAAGCCGATGTGCTTGCTGATTGGCTCGCACTGGTTGACGCTGATTCAGAAGCTGATGTGCTTGCTGATTGACTTGCACTTGTCGATGCTGACTCAGAAGCGCTTGTACTTGCTGATTGGCTTGCACTTGTTGATGCTGATTCTGACGCGCTTGTGCTTGCTGATTGGCTTGCACTTGTCGATGCTGATTCTGACGCGCTTGTGCTTGCTGATTGGCTTGCACTTGTCGATGCTGATTCTGACGCGCTTGTGCTTGCTGATTGGCTCGCACTTGTTGATGCTGACTCAGAAGCGCTTGTGCTTGCTGATTGGCTTGCACTGGTTGATGCTGATTCTGACGCGCTTGTGCTTGCTGATTGGCTCGCACTTGTGGATGCTGATTCAGAGGCTGATGTGCTTGCTGATTGGCTCGCACTTGTGGACGCTGACTCAGAAGCGCTTGTGCTTGCTGATTGACTTGCACTTGTTGATGCTGATTCTGACGCACTTGTGCTTGCTGATTGGCTTGCACTTGTTGAGGCTGATTCAGAAGCCGATGTGCTTGCTGATTGGCTCGCACTTGTTGAGGCTGATTCTGACGCGCTTGTGCTTGCTGATTGGCTTGCACTGGTTGATGCTGATTCAGAAGCTGATGTGCTTGCTGATTGACTAGCACTTGTTGAGGCTGATTCAGAAGCCGATGTGCTTGCTGATTGGCTTGCACTTGTTGAGGCTGATTCTGACGCGCTTGTGCTTGCTGATTGGCTCGCACTTGTTGAGGCTGACTCAGAAGCGCTTGTGCTTGCTGATTGGCTCGCACTTGTTGAGGCTGACTCTGAAGCCGATGTGCTTGCTGATTGGCTCGCACTTGTTGACGCTGATTCAGAGGCTGATGTGCTTGCTGATTGGCTCGCACTTGTGGACGCTGACTCAGAAGCGCTTGTGCTTGCTGATTGACTTGCACTTGTTGATGCTGATTCTGACGCACTGTGCTTGCTGATTGGCTTGCACTTGTCGATGCTGATTCAGAAGCCGATGTGCTTGCTGATTGGCTCGCACTTGTTGATGCTGATTCTGACGCGCTTGTGCTTGCTGATTGGCTTGCACTGGTTGATGCTGATTCAGAAGCTGATGTGCTTGCTGATTGACTCAGCACTTGTTGATGCTGATTCAGAAGCCGATGTGCTTGCTGATTGGCTTGCACTTGTTGAGGCTGATTCTGACGCGCTGTGCTTGCTGATTGGCTCGCGCTTGCTGACGCTGACTCAGAGGCACTTGTTGATGCTGATTCAGAAGCCGATGTGCTTGCTGATTGACTCGCACTTGTGGACGCTGATTCAGAGGCTGATGTGCTTGCCGATTGACTCGCACTTGTGGACGCTGATTCAGAAGCTGATGTGCTTGCTGATTGGCTCGCACTTGTTGACGCTGATTCAGAGGCTGATGTGCTTGCTGATTGGCTCGCACTTGTTGATGCTGACTCAGAAGCGCTTGTGCTTGCTGATTGGCTTGCACTTGTTGACGCTGATTCAGAGGCGCTTGTGCTTGCTGATTGGCTTGCACTTGTACTTGCTGATTCTGATGCGCTTGTGCTGGCTGACTGACTCGCACTTGTACTTGCTGATTCTGAAGCCGATGTGCTTGCTGATTGGCTTGCACTTGTTGAGGCTGACTCAGAGGCGCTTGTGCTTGCTGATTGGCTCGCACTGGTTGACGCTGACTCAGAAGCCGATGTGCTTGCTGATTGACTTGCACTTGTACTGCTGACTCAGAAGCCGATGTGCTTGCTGATTGGCTTGCACTTGTACTTGCTGACTCTGATGCGCTTGTGCTTGCTGATTGGCTTGCACTGGTTGATGCTGATTCAGAGGCTGATGTGCTTTGCTGATTGACTCGCACTTGTTGACGCTGATTCTGACGCGCTTGTGCTTGCTGATTGACTTGCACTTGTCGATGCTGACTCAGAAGCCGATGTGCTTGCTGATTGGCTCGCACTGGTTGACGCCGATTCTGACGCGCTGGTGCTTGCTGACTGGCTCGCACTTGTTGACGCTGATTCAGACGCGCTTGTGCTTGCTGATTGGCTCGCACTTGTTGACGCTGATTCTGACGCTGATGTGCTTGCTGATTGGCTTGCACTTGTTGACGCTGACCCTGACGCACTTGTGCTTGCTGATTGGCTCGCACTGGTTGATGCTGATTCTGACGCTGATGTGCTTGCTGATTGGCTTGCACTGGTGGACGCTGATTCTGACGCACTTGTGCTTGCCGATTGACTCGCACTGGTTGATGCTGACTCAGAGGCGCTAGTGCTTGCTGATTGGCTTGCACTGGTTGACGCTGATTCTGACGCACTTGTGCTTGCTGATTGACTCGCACTTGTTGATGCTGATTCAGAGGCACTTGTGCTTGCTGATTGGCTCGCACTGGTGGACGCTGATTCTGACGCTGATGTGCTTGCTGATTGACTAGCACTTGACTTGCTGACTCAGAAGCTGATGTGCTGGCTGATTGACTAGCACTTGTTGATGCTGATTCTGACGCGCTTGTGCTGGCTGATTGGCTTGCACTGGTGGATGCTGACTCAGAGGCCGATGTGCTTGCTGACTGGCTTTGCACTGGTTGACGCTGACCCAGAAGCCGATGTGCTTGCTGATTGACTTGCGCTTGTTGAAGCTGACTGGCTAGCTGACGTGCTTGCTGATTGACTTGCGCTTGTTGAAGCTGACTGGCTAGCTGACTGGCTAGCTGATTGACTTGCGCTTGTTGAAGCTGACTGGCTAGCTGACGTGCTTGCTGATTGGCTTGCACTTGTCGACGCTGACTCAGAAGCTGATGTGCGTGCTGATTGACTCGCACTGGTTGACGCTGACTCAGACGCTGATGTGCTTGCCGATTGACTCGCACTCGTTGACGCCGAAGCAGATTCTGAACGATATTTCTTATCAGAAACAGTTTCATCTTGACTATAGACAGTTGGCGGATACGGTTGTGCACCAGATGCTACCTTAGCATTATCTTTATAGTAGACTGTTGCAATGCCATTCTCACTAACATCAATGCTAGAAATACGATCGCGACCGTTTGGAATAACCTTATCATGAGCTTTTCTGATTTCTTCGCGAACATTTTCCTTATCAAGTTCCGATAAATGATTTTTATCCTTGACTTCAGTCAAGTCAATAGCAGGCTTCTTAAACAAATTCTGCAACCGATCTTGTTGAATACTAATTTCTCCTACATCAACACTGTTTCCACTCGGATCTGTAGCAATTAGCCAACGTCCCCAGCGATTCCCCTGAACTCCAAGCAAGATCTTTATTTGGCACTGCATTTATTGTGAAAGTGGTTTGGTCATCATTCGTTAAGGTATTGATAATATTTGTGATAGGACCAGTTCCCCATTCAGGTCTATTTTCGAAGAAGTCCGTCAAGTCTTTTCTATTACCAGAGACCTTCAGTGTGACTAATTTACCACTATTATCTTTACCTGTATAAGTAATCTGGATATTGTCTCCAGCATAGAACAAATAGCGACCATTGCCATCTCTCTTAGGCTCTTGACCATTTACTTTGACAGTATAGGTAATTGTTGGGTTCACACGTTCAAGAGTAATCGTTGCAGTCGTTGTAGCCGAACCTCAAGGTTTCAGCTCCACCACTCGGCAGAGTCACTGTCTTCTCTTGCTTAGCTGTTACATCACCTTTCGGAAGAAGACCGTTGTTGCCGTCGTAAGCTTTTTGCAGATCAGCAGGTTCGAAGGTAACGCTTGTCTCATTGTCCTTAGCTGTCTTCTGGAAGGTATGTCCAGCTAGAGTCAAGGTTACAAGAGCTCCAGGTGTTACATTTGTAACAACGATCGAACGATTTGGCAAAACCACCTGTTTCATTAGTAGAATCAACTGAGATAGCTGGCGCTTGTGGGTTTACCTTAATGGTCACATCGACCGTTCTACTATTACCAGGAGCACCACTATAAGCATCCTGTGGCAGAGTGATTTTTAACTTTTCTTGTATAAACTCCCGCGTTTGCCAACATAGCATCATCAGAGCCTGAACCCAACTAAAGTTTGTTCCCGCTGGGAAAGTTACACTAGGGTTAGAATTTTTAGTGCATTGCCTGGATTTGTAATGATATCAGCTAGTAGCCTTTATCCGCAACACTTGTAACATAGTCTTGTTTAGCTACAGGATCAACAACTGTATAATCAAAGCTTGTCTGACTTGTCAAGGCTGGATTGCTTGTTGAAACATCCCCAAAACGTCCTTTTGGATAAGTAGCAATTAGCGTATAGGTTGTACTATGGCTCTTGGCTTCGATCCCTGTAGTATGCCAAACTTCACCAAATCGCTGCGTTCCAACAGGGGTCGTAGTTTCGTTACCTTGATTATTTATTTTATACTTATAAGACCATTTTATTCCTGATAGTCTTGAATCTCCCAGATTGGTATATTGTTCAATAGTACCACCGATGTTATTAGCCCAATCTCCCCAGTAACTTTATCATTACCTTGGTCTGACTTAAAGGCATAGAATTTACCTGTCACACCATTGTGAGTTTTAACTTCAACTTTCGGATAAACTGTATAGTTAACCGTAACATCATCAATAGATCCATCAGAATAAGTCACCCGTGCTACCGCTCTTTTTCGTTCCGGCAGTCGTGTTATCAATATTACTTAGCCATGAAACAGTTGCTCCTTTTAGGAAGTTGACCACCACCCTCAAGTTGAACAAAAATTTGTAACATTGCTTAAATCTGTAGCAGTTTCACCAGTATATGTATAAATAGTCGGAGCTTTTGCTACTGCATTATACTTATCTGTCTGGTTCTTGATATTAAATTTGACATAACCATTATCTGCAATACCATTTTTAACATGATTACTATCAGCAGTATTACGATCATCCGTCGCCATCAAGTAACGAACAAATGATTGACCTGCCGCGAATTTTTTTATTCAACTTACCTGAGATAGTGATCGTTGCATTTGCTTGGTTCGTCAAACTGGTGATTGGATTTGAAACGATTGATACCTTCATAAGCAGCATAGTTAATACCATTTTGAATCATCTGGCGAATCTTGTCTTTCAAATTTCAGAGAAGAAATTTTCCCAGAATCATCCGTAGCTTTAAAGGTTAAATGAATTTCCTCATCCCGATAGATATCAATTTCCTTGGTAGCTGGTCTATCATATGGAATTACCAGTTTAGGACGTTCATTAACTGTAAGCGACTGCGGAACAGTATTCCTTGTCAAATCCTTTATAAATAATCGTTGCAGTACCATCGTTTGCAACTTCAATGTCTTTGATACGGTGAGTTGTCTGATTATTCTTAGCGTAGATGGCATTCTTGACAGCTGTCTTTTCAGGTTCAGTCAAGTTACTCTTATCTGCAACTGGTGTAAGTTCAGGATTAGTCACTGCTAGGCGGTCTTTAAGTTGTCCTTGAGTGATACGAACATTACCAGAAAGACCTGTCTGATGTCTATTACCAACTTGGTCAGTTGCAACTGCATTCCGTTGCCATGTATTTCCTGACTTCCACTCCAGATCATCCTTCATATGAGCATTGACTGTGATCGTTGCAGGATTTTCTGGCGTAGCTGTGATATCTCCTGTCAAAGAGCCCTACAGTTCCTGTACCATATTGAGGATCTTCAAAGTAGTTATCTCTCAATCCTGGTTGGCTTCCATCCGCTTTAGGAACAATCTTGAATTCACTTAACTTACCACTGTTATCTGTCGCAGTAAATTTAATGGTGAAATCATCACCAGCATAGACGATATGTTCGTCTCCACGATTAGCAACTGGGCTTGGAGTCGCTGGGATAGTCTGACCACCACGTGTCACGGTAACAGCAGGTACAGGTACTTCCGTTTCCGCTCTTACACTTGCTTGGACAACATCCACAGTGTTGTCACGGTAGGTAATGGTGATTTCACCAGTGTTAGACACTGTAATTTCTTTACCACCTTCAGAACCTTTTTACGTAGTCAGTACTTGAGAGGATAGCAGCATTTTTGCTCTTGAAGTTTGCAAGGATTTGAGCTTTCTCAGTCTCGCTCAAAGATGACGGATTGTTAACTGTAACAGTATCACCACTTACTGGATCTTGACGTTCGTTAAACCCTCTGATTACAAATGTAGTAGTTTGTCGATCCCACTGAATCTTTGGATTATCACTTGCACCGTATTCGACATAGTACTCCCCAGAAACTATAGGATCCCAATTGTTGCCAGTTCTACCTACAGTTCCATAAACTCTTGTAGTCCATGAAGTATTTGTAAAAGCAAGTCCAATTGTTTGACCTCTGTGATTTTTTGCTCTATACCAAAACCATATTTACCTGGGAAACCCTCCCCCATCAATCCTGTAATAGTGGGATTATCTGGATTTTTGCCAAAAATCTCGCAAACCTTTGTCATCACGAAAAATGATATTGTAGTTTTACTGCGTCATCATTAAATACTTCAATACGTGATGGCATTTCAATCGTAGGAGGGTTATCAGTTTGCCGAGAATTCCTGGATTTACAGGTTTATTTTCTTTAGGACCTGTAGTAACGCTACTACTGTTAGCTCTAGAATAATTTCCCTGACCTAGAATTCCCATCAATCGGTTGACTACTTGTCCCAACTTGAGCTTGAATTGTAGCCGCCTTTAGAACTATCACTTACTGTTGCATAAACAAGAACTGTACCTTCAAGATTTCTTTTTTTGATCATGCCTGTAAGTATAAGCATATTCATGGTTGGAGTCCTTGCGTTTCTCCATCTCTTGGCCATTGAATGTTACTCTAGTAATAGTAGTATTGGCATCAACCTTAGCAATAATCCCTGCATAGTTCAAGGGCGAATGCGACGTCATATTAATACGCCAAACAACTTCACGTGTCTTAGAATTAAAATTACTAGATACAATTGCAGATTCAGTAACTTGTCCTAAATTCGGTTGATTAACAAAAACCTCTTAAACCGACCCCCTCGAGCATTGCTTGCCCGTTACGGCTGTCACGTTGTCCAGAAGTCGCACGTAAAACGGCATTGACGATTGAGTTGCGAGCTGAAGTTGCAGACTTGACAACTGTCCCTAGATCAGCGTTTGGATCCTTCAAAGCAGCTTCGATTTCAGAAATAGCAGTTTGAACATTGAGGATTGCAATATCTGTATTTGGCATGATCAGCAGCTTTAGCTATGTATTCACCCATTTCAGCTGAAAGTTTAGCTAGTTTTTACGATCCTCTTCAGTCTTTTTAGCTGATGCTTCTGTAGCGGCAGTTGTACCCACAAGATCCGTTGCAGTCTCTGAGAAATTTGTAGTCGGATCCACAACTTTCTACCTTAGAAATTGGGCTATCAAGTGTTACCTTACCATCTAAAGTTGTCGATGTCGTTTCTGATTTTTTTCACCTGCTCTATCAGTTAGCTGATCTTGTATCTTTGCCAGCTTCGGTTACAGTTTCTTTCGTAGCTGTTTGTGATCCCTACCACAGTAGATAAGGCAGGGATACTTGCTGATTCTGATGCACTTGTGAAAGTAGACTTCGATACTGATGTAGAAGCTGAAGCCGACTCTGAAACAGACGTACTAGCCGATTCTGATGCAGAGGTACTTGCAGACTCTGATGCACTTGTTGAAGCTGACTCAGACGCACTTGTACTTGCTGATACAGAGGCAGATTCACTCGCTGAGACAGACTCACTCTCACTTAATGATTGAGACGTTGTACCTGAAGTTGGTGTTTCTCGATCATCTTGCCCAGCTGTTCCTAAGGTAGCTTGATCCGCATTAGCGAGAACTTCCTTACCTTCAACTACTTTCTCAACAGCAGTCTGCTCATTGGCATATATTTGGGTTTGAGTGGCAATTCCTCCACCTATGACGGTTCCCGCAGCAGCTATCCCCTTGAGGATATCAAGCCCAGTTAGGGATGTTGAAACACGATCCTCAACTGCTTCTGTTGTGACTTGCGCTGTATCAACACCCCCACGAATGACTTTAAACAAGCCAAAAAGCGAAGTCGAAGCTCGTAACCAGTGTTTCCCTGACTTAATTAATTTATATCTCGTAACTCGATCTGTTTCTCTATATCGTCCTTCTTGACGTCTAAAAAACATGAATTTTTCTCCCTGAGTATATTTTTTTGTCGCAAAAATAAAAAATAATTCTTAGAGAGTTGTGATATCTTTTATTACCTTTTAATTGTTGTAATAAAAGATGTAAACACCGGTATCTCTCTGAAAAATTTGATCTATACCATTTTTTGCGTTATTATATTATAGCACATTTTAGAGAATTATGTCCAAACATTCGAACTTAAAATACACCTTTAATATCTTTATGTTTTTCCGATTATTCTATATTTGATTGATATTTATAGAATTAACGAATCTTATGTTCGGTTTTCGCTGTAATCGGTATTTAAAAAAACTAAAAAGGACAAAAAGTTTAGGCCAATCTCTGAAAAATTTACATAAAAAGCCGCCTGATTGGGCGACTTTATTTTTATAGGAGATTATTATGAAAAAGTTTTAGGAGTTTAAAGTTAAGTCTTCTTAACTTATGAGTTCAGTATACAGCTCCTAGCTTAAAGTTTTTCTTAAGTTATTTTTGAAAAATGTCAGATTTTTTTCCATTTTTTTCTTGCCAGTTTTTTTCTTAGATAAACGTTTCTTTGATAGAGCTTTCATCCGGTCTTCATTTCTCTAGGAAATGAGGAGTCGGGAGAAACCTGAAAGTTCAAAAATATCCTCTAAACCATAGGGGCGCAAAGAGCTCTAAAGTTGCATCTTCATTTCAAGCGAAGGCCTATCGCCGTGCAACGTTCAGGATACTTTACTCATAGCATCACGAGAACTTGTGTAGGGAGCGGTGTGGGGACTGTGCAGATGCATATAGACCTGATTTTTCAACTCCCACTGATACTGGGGGAAATCCTCTTTCAGCTTACTTTCTATAGCCAGCGTTTCTTCATAACTCACATCCGGATCAAAGAAAATCACATCCACATCTGTTTCACTGTCAAAAGGCGATTTATCTGACAAGAGATTCCAGATAAAATTTCGAACCGAACCTGCCGCCAACCAAGAGTCTTTCAGACCAAAGTCACGGATGATGGTCAGAATAGCCATCATATCAGGATTTTCTCTGAAAACAGTAGTCTAAGATTTCTTGCTCATTTTTCATTGTATTCATAACCTAAATGCTCATATGCCTTGGCTGTCGCCACCCGTCCAGAACGAGTTCGCATGATAAAGCCTTTCTGGATGAGGTAGGGTTCGTACATATCTTCCACCGTCTCACGCTCCTCGGCAATATTAACAGAAAGAGTTCCTAGACCGACAGGACCACCTCCATACATCTCAATCATGGTACGAAGGATTTTCTGGTCCACATAGTCTAAGCCTTCGTGGTCTACATCCAGCATGGTCAAGGCCTTATCAGTAATGACATCATCGATTAAGCCATCCCCCATAATCTGGGCAAAATCGCGCACGCGCTTGAGGAGACGATTGGCGATACGGGGAGTTCCTCGACTGCGTAAGGCCAGCTCAGCAGCTGCCTCATGGGTAATTTCCATCTCAAAAATATCTGCCGTCCGCTCAACAATCTCTGTCAAGTCAGCGTGGGCATAGTATTCCATATGACCTGTAATCCCAAAACGTGCCCGCAGTGGATTTGAGAGCATCCCAGCTCGTGTCGTCGCACCAATCAAGGTAAAAGGTGGTAAGTCCAAGTGAACACTGCGACTGCCTTCACCCGCCCCAATCATGATATCAATGTAGAAGTCCTCCATTGCACTATAAAGCACCTCTTCCACCGACATGGGCAAACGATGAATCTCGTCAATAAAGAGGACATCTCCAGGCTCCAAGTCATTCAAAATCGCTACCAGATCACCCGCTTTTTCGATAACAGGACCAGACGTTTGCTTGAGATTGACTCCCAGTTCATTGGCAATGACAAAAGCCATGGTTGTTTTCCCAAGTCCTGGAGGGCCAAACAAAAGAACATGGTCCAGCGCCTCATCCCGCATTTTGGCAGCCTCGATAAATATTTGCAACTGATCCTTGACCTTGTCCTGACCGATATATTCACGTAAATACTGGGGACGTAGGGTACGTTCTACCAACTCCTCATCACCCATGATTTCATTATCTAAAATTCTACTCATATTCCTATTATAGCAAAAATCCAGCCTACAAACAAAAACTCCACCTGATTGGGTGGAGTTAAGGGAGATTATTATGAAAAAGAAAAAGTTTAGGATTTTCATTAAATAAAGTTAGGAGGTCATTATTTAATGATTATAGTATACAAGATGAATCTTAAAGCTAACTTAACTTTTTCTCTGATTTATCATTTTTTTAAAATTTTCCCCAAATGAAATTTCCTTTCTCAAACAACAAAAAAGCCACCTGATTGGGTGGCTTCTTTAGGAGATTATGATGAAAAAGAAAAAGTTTTAGGGATTTCATTAAATAAAGTTAGGAGGTCTTTATCTAATAACTATATAATACACGAGGAGACTTAAACTTTACTTAAGAAAAAGTAATTATTTTATTTTTTTCGTTCTACCCAAATCATTCCTGTGCAATCATAAGTAGATAAGGTTTCAAAGCCCAAGGAACGATAAAATTCCAAATTTTTTTCTGTCTGTTCGGTCGCTAGTTGGACTTGATAGGCATCTTTGAAATCCCTCTAAAGCCTCGTTTCATCAAGGCGCTACCAATCCCTTGGCGCTGATAGCTAGGCAAAACAATCAAATCCTGGACAAAAACCGATGAAAAACCATCTCCGACCAAACGAACCAAGCCAACTATTGCCTCACCATCAAGTGCCAGGTAAATCGCTAATGAGTGAGACAAGGACTTCTCCAGCATCTGGGGTTGATGTGTATAATTTGTCCAACCGACTGCCTGATAGAGATGCAAAACATTCTCTAACTTGACAACTTCTTGCTTTCTAACGCTAATCATGTCACCACCTCTTAGAGTTCTCTCAAGCTCTTATACTGCCGTCCATTCTTGTCAAAATTTTCAGGAGTCAACCATGCCTCCAAACGATCTTTGACTTGAGGCCAGTCCTTATCAATCATAGACAACCAATCCGTATCTCTAGTACGCCCCTTATAAACGACAGCCTGACGGAAGGTTCCTTCATAGACAAAGCCTAAACGTTCTGCTGCTCGTCTTGATGGAAGATTTAGAGCATCGCATTTCCACTCATAGCGTCTATAATTAAGCTCCTCAAAAACATAGCGAGCTAGTAAATAATGGGCTTCTGTCCCTATCCTCGTACCCTTAAGCTCTGGAGAAAAAGGTGACAGCTCCCACTTCTATTACTCGGTTATTCTGATCAATTCGCATCAGAGAAAAGGTTCCCAAGGCCTTACCCGTCTCCTTATCCAAGATAGCATAGAAGAAACGATCCTTACGAGCCAACATCTGGTTTAAAAGGCTGACCAGTTCCTCCATATCTGCCACTGGCTCCTGAAAGAGGTAGGTCCACATCTCCCGAGGCGTATCAGGACCATAAACAGCTAGCAAATCCTCCGCATGCTTTTCCACTGAAAGAGCTTCTATCCGAGCGTAGCGCCCTTCTAAGAAATCAATGGAAGGCAGTTCACCTGGTGTATAACCTTCCATTGACTCACCAATCATCTGACCATATTCATTTACTGGCATCGTTTTCTCCTTGTTTTGCTTTTCAAACTTTATAGTTGCACATAGTATATCATACTTTCATAAGAAGATTCAAAAATCCTCCAGATTCTACTCTGAAGGATTCCTATCTTATTTCACAACGATATTCACAAGCTTGTTAGGGACACTAATCACTTTCACGATTTCCTTGCCGTCAATCTCTGCTTTGACTTTTTCGTCAGCAAGAGCAATTTCTTGCAATTCTTCGCGTGATAGATCTTTAGCAACCATGAGTTTGGCACGGACTTTTCCTTTGATTTGGACGACGATTTCGATTTCGTCTTCAACCAATTTGCTTTCGTCCCATGTTGGCCAAGCTACATAAGAGATTGACTCACCTGTCGCTGCAATAGTTTGCCAGAGTTCTTCCGCCAAGTGAGGCGCAAATGGAGCAATCAATTGGATAAAGCCTTTGGCGTAGTCAACATAGAGCTTGTCTTCCTTGTTAGCAGCGTTGACAAAGACCATGAGTTGGGCAATAGCTGTGTTAAATTTCAATGATTCGATTTGTTCAGTGACAACTTTAACCGTTTCATTGTAAACCTTGTCAAGAGCGTCATTGTTTTCCACAACAATTTCCTTGCTTGTAATCAAACGGTAAACTCGGTCGAGGAACTTACGGCTTCCTTCCAAACCTTCTTCTGACCAAGCAATCGAAGCATCAAGTGGTCCCATGAACATTTCATAGACGCGAAGGGTATCGGCACCGTATTGCTCCACCACATCGTCTGGGTTAACAACGTTCTTGAGGGATTTAGACATCTTAGCTGGCGCTTGCTCCAACTCTTCTCCTGTTTCCACATGGAAGAAGGAACCGTCACGTTTTTCAACCTTGTCAGTTGCCACAAGAGCTCCACGGTGGTCACGGTAGCTGGTTCCCAAAATCATCCCTTGGTTAAAGAGTTTTTGGAATGGTTCTTTAGTTGGAACGACACCTAAGTCATAGAGGAATTTATGCCAGAAACGAGCGTAAAGCAAGTGAAGAACGGCGTGTTCTGCACCACCCACGTAGATATCTACAGGCAACCATTGTTTGAGGAGGTCCTCATCAGCCAATTTCTCAGTATTGTGTGGATCAATATAGCGGAGGTAGTACCAGCTTGAACCTGCCCATTGTGGCATGGTGTTGGTTTCACGACGACCCTTGACACCATCTTCACGAGTCACTTCAAGCCAGTCTGTCAAGTTAGCCAATGGGCTTTCCCCAGTACCTGAAGGGCGGATGTCCTTGGTTACAGGCAAGACAAGTGGCAATTCACTTTCAGGGACAGCTGTTGAAGTTCCGTCTTCCCAATGAATGATAGGAATTGGCTCACCCCAGTAACGTTGACGGCTAAAGAGCCAGTCGCGGAGACGGTAGGTAACCTTCTCTTGTCCACAACCTTTCTCTTCCAACCAAGCCACAATCTTAGCAATAGCCTCTTCTTTGTTCAATCCATCTAGGAAGTCTGAATTGACATGAAGACCATCTTCAGTATAGGCAGCTTCTTCTACATTTCCACCTTCAAGTACTTCGACAATTGGAAGGTCAAATTGTTTGGCAAATTCCCAGTCACGTTGGTCGTGGGCAGGAACAGCCATAACGGCACCTGTTCCGTAACTAGCAAGAACATAGTCGGCAATCCAGATTGGAATTTCCTTACCATTGACAGGGTTGATGGCATAAGCACCAGTCCAAACCCCTGTTTTTTCTTTAGCAAGGTCGGTACGAGCCAAGTCAGACTTGAGGCTAGCTTGGTGTTTGTAGTCTGCTACTGCCTCTGCTTGCTCTGGACTTGTGATAGCGTCAACCAAATTCATGTTCAGGAGCCAAAACAGTGAAAGTCGCACCGAAAAGGGTATCAGGACGAGTGGTAAAGACGGTGAATTCCTTGTCTGTTCCCTTAACTTTAAAAAGGTTACATTAGCACCAGTTGATTTCCCAATCCAGTTGCGTTGCATGTCCTTGATAGACTCTGGCCAGTCAAGTTCATCTAAGTCATTAAGCAAAGCGCTCTGCATAGGCCGTGATTTTAAGCATCCATTGACGCATTGGTTTGCGGACAACTGGATAGCCTCCACGCTCAGAAGTTCCATCAGGAAGGACCTCTTCGTTGGCGATGGCTGTTCCCAATTCCTCAACCCAGTTTACTGGTACTTCCGCTTCATAGGCCAAGCCTTTTTCGTAAAGCTTAGTGAAAATCCATTGCGTCCACTTGTAGTAGTTTGGATCTGTCGTGTTAACTTCACGATCCCAGTCATAAGAAAATCCAAGCGCATTGATTTGACGTTTGAAGTTGGCAATATTTTCCGCTGTGAATTCTGCTGGGTCATTACCAGTATCCATAGCGTATTGCTCTGCAGGCAAACCAAAAGCATCCCAACCCATTGGGTGAAGGACATTGTAGCCTTGCGCACGTTTGTAACGGCTGAGGATATCTGTCGCTGTATAACCTTCTGGGTGTCCTACGTGCAATCCAGCTCCTGATGGATATGGGAACATATCGAGAGCATAAAACTTCGGTTTTGATGCGTCTGTTCCTGTCTTAAATGTATGATGTTCTGCCCAGTAGCCCTGCCACTTAGGCTCAATTTCTTTATGATTGTAAAAACTCATGGTCTCTCTCCAATTTTGTGATGTTACTATTATACCATTTTTGAGAGAATTTGAAATGTGTTAAAATAAAAAACTGTATACTGTATTTCATTAATTTTGATGGCTCTGAATTGCTCTATCACCCACTTTTTTATCTTATTGTTATGCGGGAAATCAAAAAGCAAAACAAGAAGCTGATCTCTTATAACACAAAATACTAATTTTAGACCGAAGATACAACTGGAATGCTAATTAATGTATTTATAATAAATAGCCGACAACCCATGTCGCTTTTTGATTTATGAAGAACGTCGGATTCAATACGAGGATCAATCATGACCACCCGTCAAACGGTGGTTTGTACCAGGGCTATAAGCCCAGATAACTAGCCAGCGCCTAAAGACGCTGGCTTTTCACTTTGTTCAAGCCTTATTGCATTTGACTCGTCACAAGCCTCTCAAAGAGGCATATGTACTACTTGCCACTATCCCTAAAGGGATCTTCATATTCTTTTACACTCAACTTATCTAAAGCAATATCTTTTCGCTCTTGTTCCTGAATGTATTTCTTTATTGTGGCTTCATTGAGGCCAACTGTACTCACATAATATCCCTCTGCCCAAAAATGTCGATTCCCAAACTTATATTTCAGATTTGCGTGTTTATCAAACATCATTAGAGCGCTTTTACCTTTTAAATATCCCATGAAACTGGAAATACTAATTCTAGGTGGAATACTTACCAACATATGAACATGATCTGGCATTAAATGGCCCTCGATAATCTCAACACCTTTATAACTACATAATCTATGGAATATTTCTCCCAAACTACTTCGATATTGATTATAGATCACTTTTCGTCTATACTTAGGGGTGAACACAATGTGATATTTACACATCCATTTTGTGTGTGATAAACTATGTGCTTTTTGAGCCATATTTTTCTCCTTTCGCTTTACAATTGGCTTGAACACCTTAATTGTATCGCGTTTGGAGTTTTTTTGGTATAACCTTCGATGCGCACCCGCATAGCGGGTGGTTTTTTTGTCTCGCACCTAACGGAGCAAGACGGACTGAAAGTCACATAATAAAAGACTACCATTTGGAAAACAGTAGTCCTTATTGTTTATTTTGAATTTACATAGGCGTCTACAGCGATAATAGCTTGAGCAACATCTGAAGGCGAAATCTTAAACGGCATCTGATGGATTGTCTCACCCTCCATAGTTGCTTGTTTACCAACTTTTATTAAATCATCATATCCAACTTGATCTAAATGCATTTCTTTTAGAGTTGTTGGCATACCAATTTTTTTGTAAAACTCAATATACTTATCAAGTTCTTCTTTTGGTCTATTTTCCAATAAAAGTTGTACCAAGGTTCCATAAGCTACTTTTTCACCATGTGTTAAATGATGTATGTCACCTGTCAATGCAGTAAAACCATTATGAATTGCATGCGCCGCAGCTAATCCTCCACTTTCAAAACCTAGGCCACTCAATAGAGTATTAGCTTCAACAATATTTTCTAATGCTGGTGTCACAACTTTAGCTTCACAAGCTGCCATAGCCTGTAAACCATCTGCAAACAGCGTTTCTTCACATTTTCTTTCGCAATTGCAACTCCAGCCAACGTTTGCTGTTGTCCCAACATAGTTTTTTTCCATTTGCCTGCATAACCGCACGCGCCTCAACCCAAGTTGCTAAACCATCTGCAATACCAGACGCTAATAAACGCTTAGGGGCTTGTGAAATAACTTTTGTATCAACCAAAACTAAATCTGGATTTTTAGAATAAAATAGATAATGATCAAATGCACCTTCATCTGTATAAATAACAGATAAAGCAGATACAGGTGCGTCGGTCGATGCAATTGTTGGAGCAATAATAACAGGCTTTTCAATCAAATCTGCAATAGCTTTTGCACTATCAATCGTCTTTCCACCACCAAGTCCGATAATACTATCACAATTTTCTTTCTCAGCTAAGGCAACAACTCGATTAATTTCATTGTCAGAAGCTTCACCATTAAATAGGGCCAGAACAATATGGAAACCATACCTATGTAAGTAATCTTCAAATCGTTTTCCAACAATATCATAAACCAACTGATCGCATAATAGAATAGGACGATTCCCCAAATCCAATATTGATTTGGCATTTTCAAACAAGGCATTTTCCCCTTGAATATATCTAGAAGGGCTAGCAAAAATTCTCATATGTATTTCCTCTCTATCTAAATGGAGCGACTATTTTGAATAACAAACCAGTCGTCAGAAAAATCATCAACAGCCTTTTGGATAGATGGCATGGCGAAAGCTGATTCAAAAACATCTGCTCCTGCTGTAACAGCATGCGCACCTGCAGCTAAAGCATTGTTTACTTGTGCTACATTTTTAAAGGATGCGGCTAAAATCTTACTAGGAGAGCTCTGTCTATCAATAGCAAGAGCTAATTGACGAATGACAGAATATGAATCAATGTTCAGATTTTCCATTCTGTTATAATATGGAGCTAGGTAATCCGCTCCTGCTTCGATAGCTAATAATCCCTGAATAACTGTATAAATAGCTGTTGCAGTGATATGGTAGCCCTCTTTTTTTAGCACCTTTATTGCACGTAATCCAGCCGGAGTAACAGGTACTTTGATAAATATATCATCTCCTGCTTGTCTCCGAATTTCATGAGCATCTTTTAAGATACCTTCAAAATCTTGAGAAATCACCTGAACATGAATAGAGGGTGCAGAGCCAATCAATTCTCTTACATCTTTGATTCGTTCAAAAAAATTAATCGAACCCTCTTTTTGGCAATAGTTGGATTTGAAGTTACCCCAGCTAGCGGTAAAATTTCAGACCATTTTTTAATCTCATCTAAATTTAATGTGTCAAGCATAAATTCCATAAAAAGAACCTCTTTATTTACAAAGTATGCTCAGTACGTCCTATAATATCATCTTGGGTTGCCTTAGAAAGAACATTGAAGAATGCAGAGTATCCTGCAACACGAACAATTAAATCTCTGTGTTTTTCAGGATGTTTCTGAGCGTCAATCAACGTCTCTCTGGAAACAACATTGTATTGAATATGGTACCCATGTAAACGATTAAAGAATGTTCGTAACAAAGCAATTAGTTTTAATTTATCTTCTTCTTTGGCTAACGTTTGAGGATTTACTTTCTGATTTAAGAGAACCCCACCTACGATTTCATCTGTTGGTAATTTTGAAACAGATTTTAAAACAGATGTAGGGCCGTGTTGATCCATATTATGTGATGGTGAACAACCCTCTGCTAACGGTGTACCCGCGTTGCGTCCATCTGGCGTTGCTAATGTTCCACGTCCCTGTCCTACGTTGGCTGAGATAGAAGAGGTTCCTGAATAACGAATTCCTCCAATAGGTCCTCTTCCATAACGTGTATTAGGATATTTAGCAATTTCATCAACATAAATGTCATAAGCAGCAGTAACTAATTTATCAGCATAATCATCATCGTTACCATACTTAGGTGCATCATTAATCAACATTTCTTGGATGGCCTTACCTTCTTCTCCAGCATAATCTGTTTCTAGTGCATGCCAGAGTTGACTTGGGCTTATACGTTCTTCCTCAAATACCAACTTTTTAATTGCAGCTAATGAATCCGACAAATTTGCAATTCCAACTTGCAAACCTGATATATAGTCATATACTGCTCCACCTTCTTTAAGATGTTTTCCACGACCAATACAATCATCAGTCAATGCTGAACATAGAATATCAGGAACTTCTCGCTCCAATGATAAATCAATAGAATTTTCAACAATAACACTCATTCGTGTCAAATATCTTAGTGTTTTATCCCAAGCATTTTCTAATTCAGAAAAGTTCTTCATATCCTTAAAATGACCAAAGCTTGGTGCAAACCGTTTCCCCGAAGCTGGATCAATTCCATCATTCATCGTGATAAGTAGAACTTTAGGGAAGTTCATGTAACTCATACCCGTGCAACGATATCCCCATTTCCCTGGAACTGCCGTTTCAACACATCCAATAGCACTGTAATCATAAGCATCATCTTCCAATACTCCTTTTGCAATAAAGAAGGAATAATAATCTCATCATTATTAAATGCAGGCATACCAAAACCAAGTTTCATCACTTCAATACACTCATTCATGAAACGAGCATCTAAACCTGCATGGTAACGTACAGTTAGATTAGGTTGCGGTAGATGGGTTTGTGCAACTGATTTTAATACCAAATAAGATAATGGGTTAACAGCATCCTTCTTATCTCGAGTCTGTCCACCAATTGTAACATTTTGATATAAAGGACTTCCTGCTGAAGAAAATGTATGTGCTTGACTGCGAACCTTATTAATTGTAATTGTCTTAATCCAGAGATTTGTCAGACGTTCAACAATGCTATCTTCTGTTTCTTTACCACTTTCTAAATCAGCCTTCATATATGGATACATATATTGATCAAAACGACCATATGAAAGAGAGTGGCCATTAGATTCAATTTGTAAAATACATTGAATAAACCAAACTGATTGAATAGCTTCTGCAAAAGTAGTTGCCGGTTCATATGGGACTCTAGAGCAAATATCTGCAATCTCAAGTAATTCTTTCTTACGTTTAGGATTTGCATTTTCGGCTAAATTTGTAGCAAGAGCAACAAAGCGATTTGCATATACTTTAATAGCATCGATTACGATAAATATAGAGTCGTAAAAATGATATTTATCAATACTTGCTGGATCTGTTAAATCTAGAGCTGCTTTCGCTTTACGAGCTCGCTCTTCAAAACCTCTTAAACCAAATTGCAACAGTTTCTGATAGTTAACTGCTAAGTGAGCATCTCCAGAATTCATCTTACCTTCCATACCGAAGAATCCTGTTTCCATATAAACAGACACTTCTTCAGGTAACAAGGCACCAGCTCTAGCACGTAAATTATTATTTTCCCAAAACGGAGCAATACTTCTAAGTTGTTCTTTTGTTTCTTCTGTAATATAGAAAACATCTCCATCACGCTTTTCAAAAAGATCCAACTCATTGAGAACAAATTCTAGCGTATATTCTGGAAAAATAGGAGCATCTTTATTGGAAGAAGCTTGATTTCCCGCAATCATAGATTCTTCTTCGATATAGATAGTCATATTTTCCAAAATTTCTTTCAGCATATAGGCGCGTTTTAGGACATTAGGTTGTTCCTTATATCGATCATAAGCGCGTGTTGCTAGAACTGCTCTCTCAGCATCAATATAAGGTTTTTTATTTAAGACATCTTCTCGATATTTGTTCATCCTTTCAGTAAGGCTACCAAAATATTCTGTCTTGATTGTCGTTCTTGCTACTTCTGTATTTACCATCGTAAGTACCTTTCTTTCGAAAATATTTTTTTGTTTCTTTCGAAAATATAATACCTGCTTTTTTTAGAAAAATTTCAAGCTTTTTAACTAGAAAAACTTTAACTCTCTAATTTTTAGCACAAATGTGTGTGTTTAATGATAATACACAAATGTTTTTTTACATTTATCAAACTTCATTCTGATAAGCTAAACGATCCTGTACTTTAAAGAATGGGAAATAAACTAATGTAGACATCGCTAATATCACCAGCTGAGTAATAACTCCTTGCCATCCACCAACCATAAATCCTGATATAATAGCTGGGGTACTCCAAGGTAATGTAACTCCTGAAAATGGTTGCATGAAACCTGTTGCAATAGCTCCATATACTATAACAGCTGCAAGTACAGGAACAAGAATGAAAGGTACGAACATAACGGGATTCATAACAATTGGAAATCCAAATACAACTGGCTCATTTACGTTAAATATTGCTGGAAAAGCTGCTACTTTCCCTAACGCTTGGTACTGTTTCGATTTTGCTGCAAAAAGCATCGCAACTACAAGACCAAACGTAATCCCTGAACCAGATAGAATTAAAAATGAATCTAAAAACTGTTGAGTAACAATATGTGCTCCATTTTCTAATGATAGATTACCAGAGGCTAACATAGCTTTATTAGCATCAAGATTAGATAAAAGCAGAGCTGTCACTACTCCATTTACTACCGATTGCCCATGAACACCAAACCACCACAAAAATGATATAAAGAATGCAATTCCAATCGCACCATACAAAGATCCAGTTAAACCTTGCAATGGAACTTGAATAGCAGAATAAATCATTTCTATGAATGTTCCGCCATTAGTCAGTGACTTCGCTAAAATATATACAATCATAGATAATAAGAAAATTACAAATGCTGGAATCATTGCTTCAAACTGTTTCGCAATAGCTTGTGGAACTTGTTCTGGCATCTTAATAACAATTTTTCTCTTTATAAAGAAGGTATAAATACTTCCTACTACCAAACCTATAATGATAGCACCAATAATCCCTTGACCTCCAAACCAAACTTTACTAATAGCGTCCCCAATCGCCTCACCTTGTTTAGGGATATAAGATGATTTTAGCAAAATAAAGAATGCAGATACAGATAGAACTCCAGCTGGTAAAGCCTCTACTCCGCTATTCTTAGCATAAGAATAGGCAATTGAAAAACAAGAAATTAGACCCATAATAGCAAAAGTTCCTGAATATACTTGCATAAACGGCTCTGTCCAATTAGCTCCAAAAACACTGGCAATGCTCTTATTTAATCCTTCAAACGGCAATTGTCCCATAATCAAGAATAAACTACCAACTACTGTCAATGGCAAAATTGCTAACATACCATCTTTTAGAGCAATAATGCCACGCATATTAACAAACTTCATCATCGGTGCAATAATTTTTTGAACATCTATCTTTGCCATAATAAATCTCCTTTTCTTACCCACTAATCAAAGATAGGGCTAAATCTAATACTTTTTTCCCATCTAACATACCATAGTCCATCATCGGAATAACAGCTATCGGAATATCACACTTATCACAAATTTCTTTTGGATTTATCTAATGTATAAGCAACTTGTGGCCCCAATAGTGCAACATCTATATTTGGCGCATAATCAGCTAATTTAGACTGAGAAAACGCCTCTATTTCTGCTTCAACTCCACTAGATTGCGCTGCAATTTTCATATTATTTACAAGCATACCAGTAGAAAAACCTGCTGCACAAAACAAACCAATCTTCACCATTATATTTTTCCTCCTCTATGTTAATAACAATGATAATACTCTAGTATTATTTTTTTATCAAGTTCTTTTTCTCAAACTAATAATTTCTTTTGATTAGATTAATCTCCGTCATACTAGTCATGAGATAATCTTGTGAATGAACAAAGAGAGCTGTGATTTCTGTCTTTGTACCAGACGCTTCCTGTGCCAAAAAAATTTTTGTTTGTAGATTATGGGCTTCTAATAAGGCGGCATCAGCTAACTGGATTTCTTCTTCACACCGTTCACATGTACCATTTTTTTATGTAATCTAACGCTTTATAAATATGTTGTTTCGCATCACCAGCATATAAAATTAAACCCATGATAATTTGATCTGGAACAATAATTTCCATAAATCCCTCCTCATTTCACTATGTAAAAAAAGCTTTTTTCATTTGAAATTTTTAAAAATTTTTTCTTTTGTAACTCTAGAATACAACTACATAATAAAGTTGTCAATTCAAAAAAACAACAGATAAACTATTTTTTTATTTATATAAGCACAAATGTGCAAATGATTGAAAAATAAAAACGATAAACTGAATCAGTCTATCATTTTCACTCACATAAAATATTTCGAAAAGAAAAAAATCACCATCTTCTTCCAAAAACTTTTTGAAATTGTATTTTTATCTGTAATCAAATGATTTACTAAATTAGCACGCAAGACAGAAAGAATCGAAGATACTTTCGTATCACCGTAAGCAACAGCTAAACTTTGAGGAATATTTTTTAAATCTTCCAAAGAAATTGCTATCGTTCTTTCCTGTAAGTTTTCATATACTTCTTTACCTTTTGAATCAAAAAATCGACAACAAATTTCTCCTACAGTTTTAACTTTTGGTCAATTCTTTAAAGTCATCCTCTATAAGCATGTCTAACCATTGATGTTTTCCTTTATTACTAAAATCACCAATTCCGACCACAGCTATATCTAAATCTTCCCAACTATTTTTTTCAAATCTTCAAAAATATCTTGATTGCAAAAATACCATCTGCTAACAATTTATTTTTCTTGCACAATCGTTGCATTCATAAATGTACACTCTCCATGAAATTTTCTAGACATTTCATAAATCAGTGTATTCACATGGTATTTAGCGTGTATGTGACTAGGACCACCTGCTAGAGGATAGAAGTGAACATTTCGGACACTCTTACTGTGAATTAAATCTACTAAATTACTTAAACTTTTCCCCAAGAAAAGCTCAATTTTTCATATTATCATCAATTAGATTCCTAAGGATACCTGCTGCAACTTGAGAAATTCTTTTCAGATAAAATTGTTGGAGTATCATCAAATTCATTTGGAATAATTTCTAAACTTTCCAGACTGTATTTTTTTCTTTTTACATAATTTTTCCAACTTAAACATATTTGTATCAAAATTCTCTATTTCAATTTTTAACAATTCCTGTATTCCTTGCTTCTGTTAACATTCTACTAATAGAGGTTCTATAAATTCTAATTTTGCTGCTATTTGTGACTGATTTAAGTTTTCAATATAATACAGATAAGCAATTTTAGAGAGCAGTTTATTCCTATCTTGATTCATACACTTAACCTCTTACGAAACTACCTTAACCATTATCCCAGCATTTTCTAATGTAGCTATATTTTGTTTAGAAAGTTTTTCGTCTGTTATTACTTCATAGACTTGACTTAAAGCAAATCTTCTTACTGTACCCCTTTTATCAAATTTACTTGAGTCAGTTAGCACAATGACTTTATCCGACGCTGCTGAAATATATTGAACTACCTCACTGCGCATTAAATCTTTTCCTGTAAAGCCCATCTCTTTATCGTAGCCATCTGTCCCAACAAAAGCTTGACGCACATGAAAAGTCTGTATCATTTCTTTTAATAAAGGTCCTACGGTAACCTGTGAATCTTTCTGAAACTCTCCACCAAGAACAATAACACGACATGAATCATAACCTCTTACAAAATTTGCTATAAAAAATGAATTTGTTACAATAGTGACATTTCTTTTTTGCTTGCAAATTTCCTCAGCAAGTAAAGCACAGGTTGAACCAGATTCTATCATTATTGTTTCATTATCTGATACCAATTTTACTGCTTCTTGAACAATTTTTCTCTTAATTTCATAATTAATTGACAAGCGTACATTTAAGTCATCTCCACTATTTAACACAGCATATCCATGCTCTCTGTGTAATAAGCCTTTTGACTCTAATTTATCTAAATCTTTTCTAATCGTTACTTTCGATACATTTAATTTTTCCGATAATGTATTAACATCAATCTTTTCATATTCTGATACTAATTTAATAATTTGTTCCAATCTTTTCATTTTTACACCTCCGTTTTATTCTACCAAAATAAAAAGCAAAAAACAACAAATTAAACTTTCGTTCGTAATTGTTTTTCTTTCGTTTTTGTGATAGGATAGAATTATAAAGAGGAGGAACTCTTATGGAAATATCTAAAGGAATTATTTTTAATATTCAACACTTTTCAATTCATGACGGTCCGGGTATTCGTACAACTGTTTTTTTAAAAGGATGTCCTCTGCGCTGTCCATGGTGTTCTAATCCTGAATCTCAAAGAATGAAACCTGAAAAAATGAAAGATGCTCAACGAGAAAATTCACTTTAGTAGGTGAAGAAAAAACTGTAGAAGAAATTATTACAGAGGTATTAAAAGATAAAGAATTTTACGAAGAATCCGGTGGAGGTTTAACTTTATCAGGGGGTGAAATATTTGCTCAGTTTGAATTTGCTAAAGCCATCTTAAGTCAGCTAAAGAACATCACATACACACTGCCATTGAAACTACTGCCTTTGTTGATCATGAAAAATTTGTTGATTTAATCCAATATGTGGATTTTATCTACACAGACCTAAAACATTATAATTCTATAAAACATAAAAAAGTGACTGGGGTTTTTAATCAAATGATTATTAAAAACATTCATTATGCTTTTTCTCAACATAAAACTATCGTTTTAAGAATCCCGGTTATTCCTGATTTTAACAATAGTTTAGAGGATGCAGAAGAATTCGCTACTCTATTTAACTCATTAAATATCGACCAAGTTCAACTACTCCCTTTTCATCAATTTGGTGAAAACAAATATCGTTTATTAAATCGGAAATATGAAATGGATGGAGTCAACGCACTTCATCCCGAAGATCTTATTGATTATCAAAAGGTATTTCTGAACCATCATATTAATTGTTATTTCTAGTTCATTTCCTTGAAATGCTCTAGCTATTTGCAGATAACAAGCATCTATAATACATACTTAACTTTTCAAAAGGTTTAGCTAAAAAATTTTAGCCAAACCTTTTCTATTTTACCTTGCTCTAGAATTTTTAAACTGCTATACTTATAACAGAAAACCCTTCCAAGGAGGTAGCGGATGTCTCATTCCTTTAAAAAATCTCTCCAAAAAGAAATTCTCCATAGAAGCTCTATCGCAGCCTTTGTGACCTCTCTTTTACTACTCATTTTACTTTTTGGTTTTTCCTATGTTTTACAAAAACAACAACTCTCCAAAGATACGAGACAGATTGTCAAACAGGTTCAAGAAATGAAAGAAGCAAATAATGAGCTCCTGACTACTATGAACCATAAAATGATTCCTGGTTTTTTGGATGGTAAACACACAGAACGAGAAGTCTTTAGCTTATTTTACGAGACAAAAGCTAAATTAAAGCTTAGTTCTGACCTCATTATCCTAAGTGATACAGGTGAATTACTATTTAGTACCAATCGCAATCATCAAGAAAGTATTTTATCTCCCTACTATCTAAAACTACTCATTCAAAATCCTTCTCAAGAAAAAGTGACAGAAAAAATTGCACTCTCTTCAGACAAGCAACACTACACACTATTTATCAAACCACTACTTCAAAACCAACGAGTTAAGGCCTATACTATTGCATTCGTAAATGAGAATGATTTCATCTCAAGTTTCCCAATGATCAATTCCAAATACATCATTACCGATAGCTTTGGAAATATGTTTTCTAACAATACAAATCAGTTCACTCGCTCCACTCTTGAAAAATTTGATGAAAAACTCCTACACTCTCGCACCCACTGGTATGCGAATGAACCGCTTATTGTTCAAAAAGAAAAAGTCGGTGCTATTTTTTCAATCTATGCTTTTCAATCCTTCTTTCCCATTCCTAGTTTACTTGGTCTAGCCTCCATTCTCACCTTATGTATATTCTTCCTTTACTTCTGGCAAGCAAGGCGAATTGCTCATAAAATTGCCACACACAATGCTGTTCCTATTGAAAGTTTGGTTTACCAACTTCAAGAAATTCCTAAACAAGCAGAAAAAAGGCTTTCTCTACAAACAGGTGATGAGTTTGAGTTTATGGCAGAAAAAATCAACAATATGTTGTACGAATTAGATCAACTTCATCATAAAATGTTGACCATCGAAAAAGAAAAGTGGATTTTTGAAAGAAAAATGCTGGAAGCTCAGTTCAATCCTCATTTTCTCTACAATACACTTGAGACGATTAAAATCACTTCTTTAATGGATGCCGCTCTCACACAAGACCTGATTCAAAACCTCACGCGCATTCTTCGCTACAGTATCACCGATTTAGAAAAAGAAACAACCATTTGTCAGGATTTAAAGATTATAGAGGATTACCTTATGATTCATAAGATTCGTTTTGAGCACTTTTCTTATGATATTGTATGTCCAGAAACTGTTGATAATCAGCCTATTCCTAAACTTTTCTTGCTTCCTCTAGTAGAAAATGCTATAAAATATGGGATGCAATACCGTATTGATCTTCACATTGATATCCAAATTACCTTGGAAGCAGATTCTCTAACTTTTTTAGTCAAGGATAATGCTGGAGGACTCACAAAACAAGAGCGAGTCGCTATTTTAGACTCTTTAGAAAGCCCTCATACCCAGCATGGCATCGTTAACAGTTATAAACGATTGAGCAATTTCTTTTCTGATGTCCAGCTAGATTTAGGAGTCAATCGCCAAGGAGAAACTTGGGTCAAATTTATAACGAAAGGACTAACTCATGTTTAAGCTCATTATTGTAGAAGATGAACACCTCATTCGAAAATGGCTCGAGATTGCTATAGACTACTCTGCCTTAGGTATCCAAGTCGTAGGAACTGCCAGTCACGGTCAAGAAGGAATGAAGCTCATCCAAGAAAAAGAACCTCATATTGTCTTAACAGACATCACAATGCCAATTATGGATGCTTTTATGATGTTTGAAGCCACTCGTTTCCTTTCATATGAAAAAGTTATCTTATCGGGCTATAACGATTTTCAAAATGCCAAAAAAGCCATGCAATATGGCGCGGTTGATTTCCTATCCAAACCAATTGACACCAAAGAATTAACAGAATGTCTTCAAAAAATTGTTTTGCGATTACAAGTTAGCACTTATCAAGAAACTCCTTTTTTAGAAGAATATCAAACTTTACTCACCTCTATCCAACAAGTTGATACACAAAACCAAATCATTCAGCAAATTATCTCCTTTGTCCACAAGCACTATGCAGAACATTTTACTATTAGTAAACTAGCAGAATCGCTGGGATATAGCGAAAGTTATCTATATAAGGTTATCAAAGAAGACTTCCCCATGACGCTAAATGAATATATCTTACGCTATCGTCTCAAACAAGCTATAGATAAAATGGCCGATTCCCACAATTCCCCCTTAAGCAATATCTCTGAACAAGTAGGTTTTTCAGATTATAAATATTTTGCCAAGGTTTTTAAAAAATATCTTCATATATCTCCAAAAGAATTAAAAACAAATGGAAGAATAGTAAAGTAGACTATTCTTCTTTTTGTAGAGAATTTTACTCTAATAGAATAGAATTATCGGTTTTAAAAACGCTTACATTATTTTAAAATAAACTTAAATAACACAACGGAGGTATCCATCATGAAAAAGAAATGGATGTATTATGCTGTTTGCGGACTAGCTCTTTTTGGTCTTGCTGCTTGTTCTTCTAATGAATCTGCCGATGGCGGTTCATCTAATAAAGGAGACGGCGGTTCGCTAGTCGTTTATTCACCAAACTCAGAGGGCTTAATCGGAGCAACTATTCCTGCCTTTGAAGAAAAATATGGTATCAAAGTAGAACTGATTCAAGCTGGTACTGGAGAACTTTTCAAAAAACTAGAGTCAGAAAAAGAAGCTCCTGTAGCTGATGTCATCTTTGGTGGTTCTTATACACAATATGCTACCCACGGAGAACTCTTTGAAAACTATACTTCAAAAGAAAATGATAATGTTATCAAAGAATATCAAAACACAACTGGCTACTCTACACCTTATACACTAGATGGTAGTGTTTTAATCGTCAATCCTGATTTAACGAAAGGCATGAACATCGAAGGATATAGCGACCTTCTCAAACCTGAACTAAAAGGAAAAATCGCAACTGCTGACCCAGCAAACTCTTCTAGCGCCTTTGCTCAATTAACAAATATGCTACAAGCTCAAGGTGGTTACAAAGACGATAAAGCCTGGTCTTATGTAAAAGATCTCTTCACACTTATTGATGGGAAAATCGGTTCAAGTTCATCTGGTGTCTATAAAGCAGTCGCTGACGGAGAAATGGCTGTTGGTCTCTCTTATGAAGATCCAGCAGTTAAACTCTTAAATGACGGAGCTAATATCAAGGTAGTCTATCCAAAAGAAGGAACCGTCTTCCTACCTGCTAGTGCTGCTATCGTTAAAAAATCGAAAAATATGGAAAATGCCAAGAAATTTATCAATTTTATTATCTCTCAAGAAGTACAAGATACACTTGGTACAACCACTACTAATCGTCCTGTTCGTAAAAATGCCAAAACAAGCGAAAACATGAAACCAATTGACAAAATCAAAACACTCACTGAAGATTATGATTATGTCATCAAAAATAAATCAGATATCGTTAAGAAATACAACGAAGTCTTTACAGATATCCAATCTAAACAGTAAAAGAGGTTCACTATGAGTGAGATCAAAATTATTAACGCCAAAAAAATCTACCACGATGTCCCTGTTATTGAGAATTTGAACATTACAATTCCAAAAGGAAGTCTCTTTACCCTTCTTGGGCCTTCAGGGTGTGGGAAAACGACCCTTCTTCGTATGATTGCAGGTTTCAACAGTATCGAAGGTGGAGAATTTTACTTCGATGATACAAAAATCAATAATATGGAACCCAGCAAACGCAATATCGGAATGGTTTTCCAAAACTACGCTATTTTCCCACATTTGACTGTCCGAGATAATGTCGCTTTTGGTCTCAAGCAAAAGAAAGTTCCAAAAGAAGAATTGATTCAACAGACCAACAAGTATCTTGAACTCATGCAAATTGCTCAATATGCGGATCGAAAGCCCGATAAACTCAGTGGTGGACAACAACAACGTGTCGCCTTGGCACGCGCCTTAGCTGTTAATCCAAGTGTTCTCCTCATGGACGAGCCGCTTAGTAACCTAGATGCCAAACTTCGCTTGGATATGCGTCAAGCCATTCGAGAAATCCAACACGAAGTGGGAATTACAACTGTTTATGTGACCCACGACCAAGAAGAAGCTATGGCTATTTCAGACCAAATTGCTGTTATGAAAGACGGAGTCATCCAACAAATCGACCGACCAAAAGAACTCTATCATAAACCAGCTAATGAGTTTGTCGCCACCTTTATTGGACGCACAAATATCATCCCTGCCAATCTTGAAAAACGGAGCGACGGCGCTTATATCGTCTTTTCAGATGGCTATGCTCTTCGAATGCCAGCTCTTGATCAGGCTGAAGCACAAGCTATTCATGTAAGTATTCGTCCTGAAGAGTTTATCAAAGATGAATCTGGAGATATTGAAGGAACTATTAGCGATAGCGTCTATCTTGGACTGAATACGGAGTATTTCATTGAAACAGGCTTTGCCTCAAAAATTCAAGTTAGCGAAGAATCAACTTTTGAAGAAGATCTACAAAAAGGCGATCGTATTCGTCTACGAATCAATACTCAAAAATTAAACGTCTTTTCTGCAGATGGTTCACAAAACCTGATAAAAGGAGTCAACCATGGAACGTAAAAAACTAAATATTTGGACAGCCTCCTCTTTCTTCATCTTTCTTACCTATCTTGTCTTTCTCGTTTATCCTATCGTTACCGTGCTCAAGCAAGCACTTATACATGAAGGACAATTTTCACTAGCTAATTTTGTCACTTTCTTTAGCAAAGCCTACTACTCTGAGACACTCGTCAACAGTTTCAAGGTTTCTATTACCGCTACTGTCACTTCCTTAGTCGTAGGAACCTTATTAGCTTATCTCTTTTCCATGTATGATTTCAAAGGAAAGAAATTTCTACAAATATTGATTATCATTGCTTCCATGTCAGCTCCTTTCGTGGGAGCCTACTCCTGGATTCTCTTGCTGGGACGAAATGGGGTCATTACTAAATTCCTGACAAATACCCTTCATCTTCCAGCTATCGATATTTATGGATTCAAAGGAATTGTACTTGTCTTTACACTACAATTATTCCCACTAGTATTTCTATACGTTGCTGGGACAATGAAAAGTATTGACAATTCTCTACTTGAAGCTGCTGAAAGCATGGGTTCCTTTGGATTTAAGCGTATCGTAACGGTTGTTTTGCCTCTCCTAGTTCCAACCTTACTAGCAGCTGCCCTACTTGTATTTATGAGAGCATTCTCAGACTTTGGAACACCGATGTTAATTGGTGAAGGATATCGAACTTTCCCAGTCTTGATTTATACCCAATTTATTAGCGAGGTTGGAGGAAATTCTGCTTTTGCATCTGCTTTAGCAATTATGGCGATTATCATTGCCTTGGCGATTTTCCTTATCCAAAAATACATCTCAAACCGCTACAGTTTCAGCATGAATTCGCTCCATCCAATTGAGCCTAAAAAAACTACAAAAGGAAAAATGGCTGCCATTTATGCAACAGTCTACGGAATTATCTTGTTCTCTGTTCTACCTCAAGTCTACTTGATTTATACTTCTTTCCTAAAAACATCAGGTATGGTATTTGTCAAAGGCTATTCTCTAAGCAGTTACAAGGTAGCTTTCAATCGTATGGGATCTGCTATTTTCAATACCATTCGTATCCCTTTGATTGCCTTAGTTCTAGTTGTTCTATTTGCAACATTTATCTCCTACCTAGCCGTTAGAAAACGGAATTTGTTTACAAACTTAATTGACAGCCTCAGTATGGTCCCTTATATTGTACCAGGAACCGTTCTAGGGATTGCCTTCATTTCTTCCTTCAATACTGGTCTATTTGGAAGTGGATTTCTTATGATTACAGGGACAGCTTTCATCTTAATTATGTCCCTATCTGTCAGAAGATTACCTTATACAATTCGCTCATCTGTTGCTAGCTTGCAACAAATAGCACCAAGTATTGAAGAAGCCGCTGAAAGTTTAGGAAGTAGCCGTCTCAATACCTTTGCCAAGATTACAACTCCAATGATGCTATCTGGTATTATTTCTGGAGCTATCCTATCTTGGGTCACAATGATTTCAGAGCTCTCTACTTCTATCCTCCTCTACAATGTCAAAACAAGAACAATGACTGTAGCCATTTATACAGAGGTTCTCAGAGGAAATTACGGTGTAGCCGCAGCCTTGTCAACTATCCTGACTGTTCTAACAGTAGGTTCCTTGCTCTTGTTTATGAAAATCTCTAAAAATAACAGCATTACACTTTAGTTTTTCCTACTAAAACAGCCAATTCCCCTGGCTGTTTTTTATATCTCTACTTTTGATTTTCTCGAATCATCACCTTCGATAAATACAGATTCCTATCAATAGGACATATCTTAGCTAGTTATATAGATGCAAAATCATACTTTTTATGGTAGAATGTTAAGAAAGAGCTTTCTCAAAGGGGGAAAAGATGAACAAACAAACCATCGCAGTTATAGGACCTGGTTCTTGGGGAACTGCCCTATCACAAGTCCTAAATGACAATGGTCATGAGGTTCGTATATGGGGAAACATTCCCGAGCAAATCAACGAAATCAATACACATCATACTAACAAACACTATTTTAAGGATATTGTCTTAGATGAAAAAATTGTAGCCTACCAAGACCTAGAAGTAGCCTTGAAGGATGTAGATGCTGTTTTATTTGTCGTCCCAACCAAGGTTACACGACTAGTTGCCCAACAAGTTGCTGCCGTTCTTGATCATAAAGTGGTCGTCATGCACGCATCAAAAGGTCTTGAACCGAATAGTCACCAACGTCTTTCAACCATTCTTGAAGAAGAAATCCCTGAAGAACTTAGAAGCGATATCGTCGTCGTATCGGGGCCTAGCCATGCCGAAGAAACAATTGTACGCGACATTACCTTGATTACCGCCGCATCTAAGGACTTAGATACAGCCCAGTATGTTCAAGAACTCTTTAGCAACCACTACTTCCGTCTTTATACCAATACAGATGTCATCGGAGTAGAAACAGCTGGTGCTCTTAAGAATATCATCGCAGTGGGAGCTGGTGCCCTTCATGGACTTGGATTTGGAGACAATGCTAAAGCTGCTATTATCACGCGCGGGCTTGCGGAAATCACTCGTCTAGGAGTCAAGCTTGGAGCAAATCCATTAACTTACAGTGGTCTTTCAGGTGTTGGTGATTTGATCGTTACTGGAACTTCTATCCACTCACGTAACTGGCGCGCTGGAGATGCTCTGGGGCGCGGAGAAGCCTTGGCAGATATCGAAGCAAATATGGGAATGGTCATTGAAGGAATTTCAACTACCAAAGCTGCTTACGAATTGGCGCAAAAGCTTGGAGTCTATATGCCTATTACCCAGGCTATTTACCAAGTTATTTATGAAAATGTTAATATTAAGGATGCTGTTTCTGAACTCATGAGTAATGAGTTCAAGGCAGAAAACGAGTGGTCTTAACCACAGTTAGAAAGGAAGCTCATGAAGCAAAAAGTTAGAAAAGCTGTTATCCCTGCTGCAGGACTTGGAACTCGCTTTCCTTCCTGCTACCAAAGCCTTGGCTAAGGAAATGCTACCAATCGTAGATAAAGCCAACCATTCAATTCATCGTTGAAGAAGCCCTTAAGTCTGGTATAGAGGATATTCTTGTTGTCACAGGGAAATCAAAACGCTCAATTGAGGACCATTTTGACTCAAACTTTGAACTAGAATACAACCTCAAAGAAAAAAAGGGAAGAAACGATCTATTTGAAATTAGTGGATGAAACAACTGGTATGCGTCTCCACTTCATCCGTCAAACTCATCCACGTGGACTCGGAGATGCTGTTTTACAAGCCAAAAGCCTTTGTGGGAATGAACCTTTTGTTGTTATGCTTGGAGACGACCTCATGGACATCAACGATAACAAGGCTATTCCCCTGACCAAACAACTCATGAACGATTATGAAAAAAACCCACGCTTCTACTATTGCTGTAATGCCTGTCCCACACGAAGAAGTCTCAGCCTACGGTGTCATCGCTCCTCAAGGGGAAGGCAAAAAGATGGACTTTATAGTGTTGAAACTTTCGTTGAAAAAAACCAGCACCTGAAGATGCACCAAGTGATCTAGCTATCATCGGTCGTTACCTCCTCACACCAGAGATTTTTTTGGCATTCTTGAAAAGCAAACACCAGGAGCAGGGAAATGAAATCCAGCTCACAGACGCTATCGATACTCTCAACAAAACCCAACGAGTATTTGCTCGTGAATTTAAGGGTGCTCGTTATGATGTTGGAGACAAGTTTGGCTTTATGAAAACTTCAATCGAATACGCCCTCAAACATCCCTCAAGTCAAAGACCACTTGAAGGACTACTTGATCGATCTTGGAAAAGAACTCTCAGGAGAAAAAAATAATCGCATTTACAATGATCAGCTTCTAGTGAAGCTGATTTTTATGCTCAAACATCGATATCTGACCCTTATATCAAGCATCATTCTGAGCCCTAATTGCTTGTAAGAGAAGCTTTTATGGTATAATAATAAAGAGTGAGGAATTCTATGAACAATCAACTAACAAGCATCAAACAAAAAGGACTGGCCTTCCTTCAGTCTCTAAAATCAACAATTTCAAAAATCCAGAGAAAAAAACAGTGGAAAATCTTCTAAGAAAAAGAAGAAAAACTAAAACAAATCTGACCATTTGGACGATTTTTTTCCAATATCTTGCTAGGAATCAAAGCAACTTTTTAACACACTTTTTATCCTAGCTTTCATTGGTAGACTCCTTTGGGGCAGGTGTTGTCATGGGCTATGCGGTTTCTCTCTTTGATCAGGTTAGTGTTCCACAAACAGAAGATTTGCTCAAAGCAAGTCAATAATATTTCATCCATCTCTGAGATTCGCTATGCAGATGGTCCATGATTGGAGCTATCGAAAGCGACCTCCTTCGAACATCTGTTTCATCAGAGAGTATTTCAGATAATCTGAAACAGGCTATCGTTGCGACAGAAGATGAACATTTTGCAGAACACAATGGTGTCGTTCCAAAAGCTGTTATTCAGTGCTAGTTTAGGAAACTTTATCGGACTTGGTTCTTCCAGTGGAGGATCTACCCCTAACCCAGCAGCTCATCAAGCAACAAGTAGTTGGGGACGCTCCTACACTAACTCGAAAAAGCTACTGAAATCGTAGATGCCTTGGCCTTAGAGAGCAATGAGTAAGGACGAAATCTTGACAACCTATCTCAACGTCGCTCCATTTGGTCGTAACAATAAAGGGCAAAATATCGCAGGTGCTCAGCAGGCTGCGACTGGGATTTTTGGAGTAGATGCAAGCAAACTTACTGTCCCTCAAGCAGCTTTTCTAGCCGGATTGCCACAAAGTCCTATCTCCTATTCACCTTATGAATCGACTGGTGAGATGAAGAGCGAAGAGGATATGGAACTTGGTATCAAACGTTCTAAAGACGTCCTTTACAATATGTACAGAACGGGAATCCTCAGCCAAGAAGACTACGAAACCTATAAAGCATACGACATTAAACAGGATTTCTTGCCAGCAGAAAATGCCAGCGTTAGTTCTAAAGGTTTCCTCTACTTCACTGTGCTAGATGAGGCTACCAAGACTATGTATGATTATCTAGTGCAAAAAGATAACGTTTCTGCCCAAGAACTTAAGAACGAATCTATTCAAAAAAATCTTATCGTGAATTAGCTGAAAGAGAAATTCAAAATGGTGGTTACCGTATCACAACTACAATTGACAAAGCAATCCATACGGCCATGCAAAATGCGGTAGCAAATTACGGCTACCTGCTAGATGATAGTTCCGGGCAACCTGAAGTTGGAAATGTCTTGATGGACAACCAAACTGGTGCAATCTTAGGCTTTGTCGGTGGACGGGATTATCAGACAAATCAAAACAACCATGCCTTTGATACCAAAACGCTCTCCTGCTTCTACTACCAAACCTCTCTTGGCTTATGGTATTGCCATTGACCAAGGACTCATGGGAAGCGCTAGTGTCTTATCAAACTATCCAACAAATTTTTCCAACGGGAATCCTATCATGCATGTCAATAGTCCTGGTACAGCAATGATAGACCTTAAGGAAGCTCTGAATTATTCTTGGAACATTCCAGCCTACTGGACCTACCGAATACTCCGAGAAAAAGGTGTTGATGTTCGTTCCTATATGGAAAAAGATGGGGTATGAAATCCCCGAATACGGCATTGAAAGTCTACCTATGGGGGAGGAATCGATGTCACTGTAGCCCAACATACAAATGGCTACCAAACCTTGGCTAACAATGGTGTTTACCATAAGAAAATACATGATTTCAAAAATCGAGAAGACCAGCGGCGAAGTAATCTATGAACATAAGGACGAACCTGTACAGGTCTATTCTAAAGCTACTGCAACCATTATGCAGAGTCTACTGAGGAATGTGATTACTTCACAAGTAACTACAAGCTTTCAGAGAGACCTTGCTTCCATCAATTCAAGTCTATCAGGTGCTGACTGGATCGGTAAAACTGGTACAACTAATGAAGAAGGTGACATGTGGTTAATGCTCTCTACTCCAAAATTGACCCTTGGAGGTTGGATGGGACATGATGATAACAGCTCGCTCGCCAAAGGTGCTTACTACCGCAATGCAAAATATATGGCTCATCTGGTCAATGCTATCCATCAAGCTTCTCCTTCTGCTTGGGGATCAGAGCGTTTCAGTCTTGATTCGAGTGTTACTTCATCTCAAGTCCTCAAATCAACTGGGCAAAAACCAGGTAAGGTTTCCATCAACGGAAAGAGAGATTAATGTGACTGGTGAAATGGTAACAAGTTACTGGGCTAACCAAAGCAGGTGCACCAACTACGACCTACCGTTTTTGCGATTGGTGGAAGTGATTCAGACTACCAAAACGCTTGGTCTAGTATTCTTGGAAGTTTACCAAAAGCATCTAGTTCCTCATCAAATAACAATAATAACAATAATAATAATCGTAATAACAACAATAATACTGCTACCAACAGTGATAATGGTAACAGTAGCTCTACACCAAATAACAGTAGTAATCCACCTGCTTCTAGTAGCCAACAGCAATAAGACTCGTATTGTTTGAGAGTGAGAAAGAAATGATTTTTCTCACTCTCTTTTTCTTTTTTTCATTTCATGGTACAATATGTACATGAATAAATATCAAAAGAATATATTTAAGGGAACTATCTATTCTCTCCTTTCTGGCTTAATTTGGGGAATCTGTGGAATTTTAGGAGAGTACTTTTTTGCGCATTATCAAGTATCTTCAGGCTGGATTACCTCCATGCGTCTCCTCGTCGCAGGTAGTGTGGTACTCATCTTATCGAGCTTTCAACTCCGATCCCAGCTCTTCAATATCTGGAAAAATTGAAAAAATTACCTTCCTTTTCTGGCCTATGCCATCTTAGGAATTTTCTCCGTTCAGTTTTTCTTCTATCTCTGTGTCGAGTACTCCAACGCAACCACTGCCACCATCCTCCAATTTATCAGCCCTATCTTTATCCTCCTGTACAATCGCATCATCTACAAGAAAAAAGCTTCAAAAAGTGCCATTTTTTATGTCTTGATTGCCATGATTGGAGTTTTTCTGATGGCTACAAAAGGAGATTTGTCTAAACTCTCAATTACTCCCTCTAGCTCTCATTACAGGTCTCCTTAGCGCTCTGGGCCTCATGTTTAATGTTATATTACCCCAGCGCTTTGCTAAAAATTATGGGTTCGTGCCTACTGTTGGATGGGGCATGATTATCGCGGGGCTTTTTAGTAATGTTTCTCTATCCCCATTTATGAGATTAGCTTCCAGCTTGATGTCATTAGTATCTTGATTTGTTTGGCCATCGCCTTTTCTGGGAACTGCCTTTTGCCTTTTTTTCCTTTCCATGAAGGCTGTTTCCCTGGTCTCACCCTTGGTAGTATCGGTCGTCAGCGCAAGCGAACCGCTATCCTCGGCAATCCTCAGTGTCCTTTTTCCTTGGGATGGTCCTAGACGGTTTCTTGGTGCTAGCCATGATTTTGATTATCGTTCCTATGATTTTTTTATCAATCGAAGAATCAAAATCAAAGAATTAAACACCCTCTTTTGATACTTTAGGCTTCAATTTTGAAGCCTTTTTTGATAGAATAGTAAGCATTACAAAGAGTGAGGAGACATCCCCATGACTGCTACAAAAATGAGTGCACAAGAAATTATCCAATTTATTGCAAATGCTGAAAAAAAGACAAGTGTAAAAGTGACCTTTGAGGGACAACTTGCCGGAACTATCCCTGCTTCTGTTACCAAGCTTGGAAATGTTCTCTTTTGGAGACTGGAAAGGATATCGCTCCACTTCTTGAAGGACTTACAGAAAACAAGGACTATGTGGTTGAACAAGACGCTCGCAACTCAGCTGTACCTCTCCTTGATAAAGCGTGACATCAATGCTCGTATCGAACCAGGTGCTATCATCCGTGACCAGGTTGAGATTGGCGACAATGCTGTTATCATGATGGGTGCTGTTATCAACATCGGTGCTGAAATCGGTGCTGGCACTATGATTGATATGGGAGCTATTCTCGGGGGACGCGCTATTGTCGGTAAAAAAATAGTCACGTTGGTGCAGGTGCTGTTCTTGCAGGTGTTATCGAACCAGCCAGTGCTGAGCCTGTCCGTGTCGGGTGACAATGTACTCATCGGTGCTAACGCTGTGGTCATCGAAGGCGTTCAAATCGGTAGCGGTTCTGTTGTTGCGGCAGGTGCCATCGTCACTCAAGATGTCCCAGAAAATGTTGTGGTGGCAGGTGTTCCAGCTCGTGTTATCAAAGAAATTGATAGCCAAACCCAACAAAAAAACAGCGCTAGAAGATGCGCTTCGTACCTTGTAATTAGTAACAGAGGCGGAATCTTTTCCAGCCTCTTTCTCGTATCAGTAGAAGGAAATTAGATATGTTAGATTTGATTCAAACTCGACGAGATCTTCACCAAATTCCTGAGATTGGGTTTAGAAGAATATAAAACTCACGCTTATTTGCTCAATGTCATTGAAAAATTAACAGCTGGCAAGGATTTTGTTCAGATTCGTACTTGGCGAACAGGCATTTTAGTTTACTTGCAGGGAAGTCAACCAGAACGTACCATTGGTTGGCGGACAGATATTGATGGACTCCCTATCATTGAAGAAACTGGATTAGCTTTTGCTTCTCATCACCCAGATCGTATGCATGCATGCGGACATGATTTTCCACATGACCATTGCCCTTGGAAGCTTAGAACGTGCTCTAGAAAAACAACCAAAAACAACCTCCTCTTTCTCTTCCAACCTGCCGAGGAAAATGAAGCAGGTGGCATGCTCATGTATGAAGATGGAGCTTTTGGAGACTGGTTGCCTGACCAATTTTATGGACTTCATGTCCGTCCAGACTTAAAAAGTTGGACAGATTGCGACCAATACCCACACACTCTTTGCAGGAACTTGCGAAGTCAAGATTCGCTTCAAAGGGAAAAGGCGGACACGCTGCCTTTCCACATGAAGCAAACGATGCTCTAGTTGCTGCAAGCTATTTTATCACTCAAGTCCAGTCGGTCGTCAGCCGTAATGTTGACCCTATCGAGGGAGCTGTCGTCACTTTCGGTGTCTTTCAAAGCCGGGACAACCAACAATGTCATCGCTGACACAGCCTTCTTGCATGGGACCATCCGAGCTCTTACACACAGTATGAGTCTCTTGGTTCAGAAACGTGTCAATGCCATCGCTGAGGGCGTGGCTGCTGCTTTTGATATGGATGTAGAAATCGAACTCAAGCAGGGAGGTTATTTACCAGTCGAAAACAACCCTGAATTAGCCCGTCAATTGATGACCTTCTTTGATGAAAAAGAGGGAATTGAACTAATTGATATCGAGCCTGCCATGACAGGGAGAAGACTTTTGGGTATCTACTTTCCAGGTCCCTGGAGTTATGTTCTGGCTTGGAATTGATAGTCCCTATGCCCTTCACCATCCTCAGATGAATCCTAAGGAAGAAGCTCTGGCCGTCGGTGTCGAGGCTGTTTCTAGCTTCTTAGCTAAGAAGGCTGCGGAGTAAACCATGAAAAAGTCCTACGCAAGCAGGTCTTGCAAGAACTCAAATCTCTATCTGCAGAAGAAAAACAAAACATGAACGATTGGCTCTCCAATCAGCTCCTTCAACATCCCTTCTATAAGGAAGCAAAGACTATTGCCACTTATCTGTCTTTTCCTCATGAATTTCAGACAGCTAGACTCGATCGAACAGGCTCAAAAAGATGGGAAAACTATCCTCATTCCCAAAAACCTATCCACATGGGAAAATGGACTTTGTTCTATATAAACCAGAACAACTTGAGAGAAATGCTTTTGGACTTCTTGAACCTCAAGGAGACTTCACAATCCTTGAACCCTCTCAGATTGACTTGATTCATGTTCCTGGTTTGGTTTTCAATCCTTCTGCTTATCGAATTGGCTATGGTGGTGGCTACTATGACAGATATTTGAGCAATTATTCTGGCAAGACCATCAGTACGCTTTACCCTTGTCAAATTCAGGATTTCCAACCCCGATCACACGATATTCCAGTTGAGGAGGTACTCATCTATGAAAGAGATTTTTGATCGTCGTTATCCCGTCACAAACTTCTTTCTTCTTGTGACAAGCCTGGTTTTTATACTCATGTTTCTAACCAGTGGTTTCAACTACACAAGCGCAGCAACCTTATATCAGTTTGGAGCTATTTATCCTCCTGCTATTAAAGTCATGCCTGAACAGATATGGCGTTTATTCTCAGCAACCTTTGTTCATATTGGCTTGGAGCATTTTTTAGTCAACATGCTATCCCTCTACTTTTTGGGGCGTCAGATGGAGGACATCTTTGGCTCCAAGCAGTTTTTCTTTATCTACCTCTTATCAGGTATGATGGGAAATCTCTTTGTCCTCGTTTTTAGTCCTAATGCCATTACTGCAGGTGCTTCAACTGCCCTCTACGGTATGTTCGCTTCTATTGTCGTTCTCCGTTATGCCTCACGCAACCCCTATCTCCAACAACTTGGTCAATCCTATCTCTCCCTCTTAGTGATTAACCTAGTGGGTAGTATTTTTAATACCTGGTATCAGCCTTGCTGGGCATGTCAGGGGAGCTGTCGGCGGTGCATTACTAGCTATCGTCTTCCCAGTTCTAGGCAGAACGAAAGATTTATAGCCCAGGCCAACGTGGTATAGCAACCCTAGCCTTTATTGCTTTATCAGCTTTACTACTTTTTATCGGACTATTATAAGAACAAGAAAAAAACCATTGGAAAAACTCGAAAAAGAATTGAGGTCCAATGGTTTTTGAATCTATTTGAAAAAGTAGTTTAAAACCCATTATTTTTCACTGAGTTCTTTGAACCAGTGACCCTGATTTTTTTCAGGCGTCGTTCTTGCGTTTCAAGGTCAAGCTCGACTAAACCATAACGGTTTTTTTATAGCTATTGAGCCATGACCAGCAATCGATAAAGGTCCAAATCAAGTAGCCTTTACAGTTAGCACCATCTTCAATGGCACGATGAAGTTCACGAAGGTGACCTTTGACAAAGTCAATACGGTAATCATCCTGAATCATACCATTATCACGGAATTTATCTTCACCTTCAACGCCCATCCCATTCTCTGTCAACATCCACTCGATATTGCCATAATTTTCCTTGATGTTTTGAGCGATATGGTAAATCCCTTGCTCGTAGATTTCCCAGCCACGGTGCGGATTGATCTTTACGACCCAGGGCATGACGTAAGGCTCATAGAAATGCTCCGGCAAGAGTGGACTATCAGGATGCTTAGCAAAACGTGGCGCCATGACACGCAAGGGTTGGTAGTAGTTGACTCCAAGAAAGTCCACTGTATGCTCACGAATAAGCTCCAACTCATCAGCTGTAGAATCTGGCAGAAAATCATGCTCAGCTAAAATTTCAACCAATTCTTCTGGATAAGTCCCCAAGACAGATGGATCAAGAAAGATTGGGCCTGAAAGAGATCGCATATACGAGCAGCTTTTTACATCGGCAGGATGCTGGCTACGTGGATAGGCTGGTGTCAAGTTGAGGACAATTCCCAATCTTAGAACCAGGTAAGACTTCATGGCAAGCCTTAACTGCAAGAGTGCTGGCTAGTTGGGTATGATAGGCAACCTTTACTGCCGCTTTGGCATCTACCTTATGAGGATAATGGGCATCATAGAAATAGCCGAACTCTACAGGAACGATAGGTTCATTAAAGGTAATCCATTGGTCCACAAGGTCGCCATAAGTCTCAAAAACAGAAGCGAGCATAATCTTCATAAGCCTTAATAGTTGTCTTATTTTCCCAACCATCCCCATCTTCTTGAAGGGCAAAAGGCAGATCAAAATGATAGAGATTGACTAAGAGACGGATTCCCTTTTCCTTAATGGCTTCAAAGGCCTGACGGTAAAAAGCCACACCTTGAGGATTGACTTCTCCACGACCCTGTGGGAAAATGCGAGACCACTGGATAGAAGTCCGAAAGGCTGTATGCCCTGTTTCTAACAATAGTTCGATATCTTTTTCCCAATTTTCATAGAAGGTCGATGTCTTGTATGGTCCAATCCCATTATAGTAGCGATTTGGCTCTACTTGGAACCAATAATCCCAGAGATTATCTCCCTTGCCGTCACCAGGCACTCGTCCTTCTGTCTGTGGTCCAGAAGTTGAGGAACCCCAGACAAAATCCTTTGGAAATTTTAGCATAGCTCTACCTCTTTATTTACTCTTTTTATCTTTATTTTCTCTCATTATAAAGAAAAAACAAGGCAAAAACTAGTTACATTTTTGTCTTGTTTTTCTTCTGATTATAGATTTTTATTTATTTGTTAGGATTTCAAGGGTTTCAAGCAAGTTATCAGCGTGAACTTCGATGGTATCTCCAGTCGCCTTAATCTTAACTTCTACGATACCGTCAGCTGCTTTCTTACCAACAGTGATACGGATTGGAAGACCAATCAAGTCGCTATCGCTGAATTTAACACCGACACGTTCGTTACGGTCATCCGTCAAGACTTCGTAGCCTTTATTTACCAAAGCTTCTTCGATACGATTTGTCAATGCAAGACTGGCTTCATCCTTGACATTCACTGGAATCAAGTGCACATCAAATGGTCGCCAATTCTTTAGGGAAGTTGATTCCCCAAGCGTAACGATATTCACCTTTTTGGAGTTTTGTTGACAAAGAGGCGAGCGTGTTGCTCCATAACTGCTGAAAGGAGACGGCTCACACCGATACCGTAGCATCCCATGATGATTGGCACAGCACGACCATTTTCATCCAAAACATCTGCTCCCATACTTGCTGAGTAGCGAGTTCCCTAGTTTGAAGATGTGACCAATCTCGATCCCACGTGCAAAGTTGAGCACACCTTGTCCATCTGGTGAAATTTCGCCTTCACGCACTTCACGGATATCGACATACTCGGCAGTGAAGTCACGCCCTGGGTTCACACCAGTCAAGTGGTAGCCATCTTCGTTAGCACCAGCAACAGCATTGTGGCTATCTTGGACCTTGCGATCGAGCGATGATTTTAACATTTTCTGGAAGATTGACTGGTCCAAGAGAACCAAATTCAGCTCCCAACAATTCTTTCACTTCTGCCTCAGTTGCAGGTTCAAAGAAATCTGCTCCAAGGTAGTTTTTCAATTTGACTTCGTTGAGTTGGTCATTTGCCAACCAGTAGGGCCACAACTGGCTCTTGGTCTGCCATATAAACCAATGTCTTAATTGTCTGCTCTTCAGAGATATTCAAGAAGGCTGCCACTTCATCGATCGATTTGACACCTGGTGTTTCCACGCGAGCCACTTGGTCTTCAGTCACAACACGGTTGCTTGGTTTATAGGCGTTAGTTGCCATTTCCAAGTTAGCCGCATAGCTTGACTCACTTGAGTAGGCAATGGTGTCTTCACCAGAAACCATCCATTTGAGCAATTCAACGCTTGATTTCTTCTTGCACTTGATCGGGGATTTCATCAAACGACGCGACAGACTTGTCTAATACTACCCAACGGTCAAGGTCTGTACGAGCAGGTGTGATGGCCATAAATTCTTGACTATCCTTACCACCCATGGCTCCACCGTCACCGATGATGGCTTTAAAGTCCAAGCCACTACGAGTGAAAATACGTTCGTAGGCTGCCTTGTACTCATCATAAGTAACATCTAAACTATCATAATTAGCGTGGAAGCTATAACCATCTTTCATGATAAATTCACGCGTACGAAGAAGTCCATTACGTGGACGTTTTTCATCACGGTACTTAGGTTGGATTTGGTACAAGTTCAGTGGTAACTGCTTGTATGACTTGACAGAATCACGGACAATAGCTGTAAAGGTTTCCTCGTGAGTTGGACCCAAAATAAAGTCTGATTTTTCACGGTTTTTTCAGTTTATAAAGGTCTTCCCCGTATGTCTCATAACGTCCTGATTCACGCCAAAGGTCCGCACTGAGAAGGGCTGGGAGCCAACATTTCAACAGCACCCATCTTGTCAAACTCTTGACGCATAATCTTCTTAGCTTTTTCGATAACACGGTTAGCAAGTGGTAGGTAAGAGTAAACACCTGCAGATACTTGACGAACATAACCAGCACGCAACATAAGGGCGTGGCTGATAACTTGAGCATCGCTTGGCATTTCGCGAAGCGTTGGAATAAGCATTTTACTTTGTTTCATATTTTTCCCCTATTTCTAAAAGAAGGTACGCATGATGTCATTCCAAGTTACGGCGATCATCAAAACGACCATAATGACAACTCCGACTAGAGTGACATAGGTTTCAATTTCTTGTTTTAGTGGTTTACGGCGAATGGCTTCTAGGATGTTGAGCACGATTTTTCCACCATCTAGTGCCGGGATTGGAATCAAGTTGAAAATCCCGATATTGATGGAAATCATAGCCAAGAAGAACAAGACATTCTCAAGACCATTTTTAGCAGCATCACTACTTGCCTTAAAGATGGCAACAGGCCCGCCCAGCTTATTCAAATCTGGTTGAAAAATCAGACTTTTCAAAGCATTAAGAATGCGCAAGGCTGAATCAGCTGCACTTGTAAATCCACCCATAAACATAGACCAGATATCTGATTTGAGTCTTGGCTGAACACCCAGAATATAACGACCTTGACTTTCTTCAGGGTCTACACTCACTTGTTTTTCAGTTCCACTCTCAGCAATAGTCACATCCAAAACAGGCGCTGTTTTATCCTTGGTTTCTGCATCGACCGCCTGAATCAAATCTGCCCAGTTTGAAATCTCATAACTTCCGACCTTAGTGATTTGGGCCGTATTTTCAACACCAACCTTAGCCAAAGCGCTATCTGGAATGATGCTAAAATTGTTCGTTTGCGTATCACGAACGCCACCTTGCATGAAAATCAAAATCCAGAAAAACGATGACTCCTAAAATGAAAGTTATTCATAGGACCTGCAAAGTTGGTGATCATTTTTTACCCCAGACAGTCGCATTCTGATATTGGACATCTAAAGGGAGCGATACGAACTTCCGTTCCATCAGCTTCCACAATGGTCGCATCATGATCGACTGAGAAGGTCTTCTCTTCTTCCAAGACCAAGCCTCTAATAAAGAGTTTATCCTCAAAATCAAACTGAGTGACCTGCATAGGCAGAGCTGTCTGGTCAACCTTTTTACCAGAGAGATTGATACGCTTGACTTTACCATCCGCTGCCAGTGTTAGGCTTGCGGGAGTTCCTGTCTTAATTTCTGTCGAGATCTTCACCCCAACCTGCCATGCGAACATACCCACCAAGTGGCAGGAGACGAATGGTATAGGCAGTCCCATCTTTTCCGATATGAGCAAAGATCTTGGGGCCCATCCCGATGGCAAACTCACGAACCAAAATCCCAGACTTTTTAGCAAAGTAAAAATGGCCGAACTCGTGTACAACCACGATAATTCCAAAGACCAGGATAAATGTTAGTAATCCTATCATTTAATTTCTGTTCACCTTTCCTTAAAAATAAGCCAAAGAGGTGCATAATAGGGAAAACTACTAGCATACAGTCAAAACGATCCAGTACCCCACCATGACCTGGGATAAATTTGCCTGAGTCTTTGACTCCAAAATGACGCTTCATAGCACTTTCGATTAAATCACCCAACTGACCTGCTAGACTAAAGAAGATAGCAAAAACCATCATTTTGTAAATCCCATATGGTAAAGCAACGGTACTATCGACTAGCATAAAGATGAGAGTCGCTAGCATAGCAGCCAAGATGCCTCCTATAGCACCTTCTATGGTCTTGTTAGGCGATACTCTCGGAGCAAGCTTTCTCTTGCCAAAGCTTCATCCCCACCAGATAGAGCACCAGCTATCTGTTGCCCAAACCAAACAAAGTCCCAAAAAGGGCCTTATCCAAGCCTGCAATTCGAGCATCAACCAAGGCATTAAAGCCAAAGCCAACATAGAAACTCATGGCAATCGGAAAAACAGCATCCTCAATGGTGTAGTTCTTGCTGAAGACTGTCGCTCCTAGCATGATGAGGATCACAACTCCATAGGCTACAACATTCCCATCTACAGGTAAAAACTTCCAGTAGTTTTCCAATGGTACGGTCAGAGCAAAGGTCGCCAGTAAAGTCAAGAGACCTTCAGGCGTCATGGTGTTCAAGCCCTTCATGCGAAGTAACTCATGTACTCCCAACATAGCCACAAGTCCCATAGCAATCTGTAACCATAGACCACCGAGGATCAAGATTGGTATAAAGATAGCCAAAGCCAAGATAGCAAAGAGCGTTCTCTTTTGTAAATCCTTTATCATAATAACTCCTATACTCCTCCAAAGCGACGGTTGCGGCGATTATACTCGGCGATAGCCTCTTTTCAAAGCTTCCTCATCAAAAGTCAGGCCACAAAACGTCCGTGAAATAAAAGCTCGCTATAGGCAGCCTGCCACGGCAAGAAGTTACTCAAGCGAAGCTCCCCACTAGTCCGAATAATCAAGTCAGGATCCCGCAAGACTTTTGGCAAATGCCCCGTAAAGAGGTATTCCCCAATCAACTCCTCGGTAATATCACCAGGATTGATCTTAGCATCTAAAACATCCTGTGCAATCAACTTGACCGCTTGGGTAATCTCAGCTCGTCCACCATAATTGAGCGCAAAATTGAGAATCAAACCTGTATTTAGCTTGGTCAGCTCCTCTGCTTTTTTCAAAGCATCAAAAGGTCTCTCTAGGCAAACGATCAGTCTCCCCAATCATCTGAATCTTCATGTTTTTTTGATGCAATTCAGGGACATATTTATCATAAAACTCAACTGGTAGGTTCATGATAAATTTGACTTCTTGGTCTGGACGAGTCCAGTTTTCAGTTGAAAAAGCGTAAACTGTCAAAGCCTTAACGCCCATATCGCTAGCTGCGATTGCTACCTTTTTCAAAGCATCCATCCCAGCCTTATGTCCAAAGACACGTGGTTGCATCCGTTTTTTGGCCCAACGACCATTACCATCCATGATAACTCCGATATGTGCTGGCACCACTGCTGGTGTTTCTGTCACTTTATCTTTTTTTAAAAATCCAAACATGCTTGTATTCCTATTCAAAAATCTATCGTTTCATTATACCATATTTTTCACTTTTCTTCTATCATCTTCTCTTATTCTAAGGCGGAATTCACCATATTTCTAAGATTACAAGCCTTGCATTTCCCAAAGAAAGTTGATACAATAAACATATAAAGATTAAATCCTTGTTCAGTCACAGGGATTTTTTATTGAAAGGATTTTATGATGTCAAAAAAACTCCAACGTAAAAAACAATTAAGAAACAGCCTTCGTCGTTCAGGTGCACTTTCAAATGCTGTAAACAAGGTTGTCGAAGAAACAAAAAAAGTTGTGAAGCATGCTGAAAAAGCAGCAAGCGAAGCTGGAAAAGCTGTCTCTAAGCAAGTAGAAAAAGCTGTAGAAGCAACTAAAGAGCAAGCCCACAAGGTTACGACTTCTGTTGAAGAGTTCGCAGCTAACCTAGGTGGACTTCCACTTGACCGTGCTAAAACTTTCTACGATGAAGGGATCAAGTCTGCTGCTGACTTCAAAAACTGGACAGAAAAAGAACTCCTTGCCTTGAAAGGAATCGGTCCAGCTACGATCAAGAAATTAAAAGAAAACGGCATCAAGTTCAAGTAATCTTTCTTGTTCCTTGCATTTCCGTCAAAAACTTGTTAAAATAAAGCCATTAGAGGTGTTTTGAGTCCCACATTTTACAGAAAGTGGCGGTGCTGAGAAGTCCACAAATGTGTCAAAACTGGTTGCTAATGGATGAAAAATGAAATATTAGAATAATCTTTTTGTTTCCTATAAAGATTAAAGTTGCGGGCCTTGCCCGAAATTGGAGTGTACTGCGGATAAACACATTCGTCCCTGTCAGATTGATGACAGGGGCGATTTTTTATGAAAGCGAGGTAGGAAGATGGAGCAAGCGCAATTACCAGAACGATTAGAAACCGAACGGCTCGTCTTACGAGTCCGTACCGTGCCGGATGCTGAGGATATCTTTGACTATGCTAGTCGTCCAGAAGTCTCTTACCCAGCAGGTTTTCCACCCGTCAAGACCTTGGAAGACGAGATTTATTATCTAGAACATATCCTTCCTGAGCGCAACGAAAAGAAAAATCTCCCAGCAGGCTACGGAATTATCGTTAAAGGGAACTGATACAATCATTGGTTCTGTCGATTTCCCCCATCGCTACGAAGACGATGTGCTGGAGATTGGCTATATCTTACACCCGGATTATTGGGGTCGCGGTTATGTACCTGAAGCGGCGCGAACTTTGATTGATTTAGCTTTTACAGAACTGGAGCTTCACAAGATTGAATTGTCTTGCTTTGGTTACAACCTTCAAAGTCAACGAGTTGCTGAGAAACTTGGATTTACCCTTGAAGCTCGCATACGAGATCGAAAGGATGCCCAAGGAAATCGCTGCGATGATTTGAGATACGGCTGTGGCGGATGCTGAGGAGTGAGTGGGAGGTAATTTGATGCATCTTTTCATCATTGGAGCTCCAGCTTCTGGGAAAATGACGATTGGTCAAGAACTGTCTCGACTGACGAATGCTACCCTCTTTTATAACCATCAAGCCATCGATTTTGCACTAGAAATCTATCAGGATTATACCGAGGAGATGTGGGAATTTGTTCGTGGAATTACCTTTTCTTTCCTTGGAGCTAGCGCTAGAAATCAGCGATATGTGATTTTAACAGACGTGATTGATTTTTCAAATCAGTACCAGCTGATGTATTTGAAGCAAATTCAGGATTTGTTGAATGACTATCATCAAGAGATTATTTTTGTTGAATTGGAAACAAGCCTTGAAGAGCGCTTTACGTCGAAATCGAAACGGAGAATCGATTAAAGCACAAACCCTTGAAAACGACATATTGAGGTATCTGAAAGAGAAATTTTAGAGACTGCTGAAACACTTCAATTAAATTCCCAACATCAACCGAATGAGTTGCACCACTACTTTAAAATAAATAATACGAATCTGTCTGCAGAAGAAGCTGCTAAGCAGATTCAAGATAAAATGAAAACAATAGAGAAAGGACAAACACATGTCTAAAGAACTTTCACCTAAATACAATCCAGCCGAGGTTGAGGCTGGTCGTTACCAAAAAAATGGCTTGATGCTGATGTTTTTCAAGCCTTCAGGCGATCAAAAGGCTAAGCCTTTATTCAATCGTGATTCCACCACCAAACGTGACTGGGAAACTTCACCTTGGTCACGCTTGGGATACAACTCTTCAAGATATCATCATCCGTCAAAAACGCATGCAAGGTTTTGATACGCTTTGGCTTCCAGGGATGGACCACGCGGGGATTGCCACTCAGGCTAAGGTTGAGGAGCGCTTGCGTGGTGAGGGCATTACCCGTTATGACCTAGGTCGTGAAAAATTCCTCGAGAAAGTCTGGGAATGGAAAGACGAATATGCCACTACTATCAAGGAACAATGGGGCAAGATGGGGCTCTCTGTAGACTACTCTCGCGAGCGTTTCACTCTTGACGAAGGTTTGTCAAAAGCCGTTCGTAAGGTCTTTGTGGACCTTTACAAGAAAGGTTGGATCTACCGTGGTGAGTTTATCATCAACTGGGACCCAGCAGCTCGCACAGCCCTTTCTGATATCGAGGTTATCCACAAGGACGTCGAAGGTGCCTTCTACCACATGAACTACATGCTGGAAGATGGCTCACGCGCCCTTGAAGTGGCGACAACTCGTCCTGAGACTATGTTTGGGGACGTTGCGGTTGCGGTCAATCCAGAAGACCCACGCTACAAAGACTTGATTGGTAAAAACGTCGTCCTTCCAATCGCTAATAAACTCATCCCAATTGTTGGAGATGAGCACGCGGATCCTGAGTTTGGTACGGGTGTCGTGAAAATCACACCTGCCCACGATCCAAACGACTTCTTGGTTGGTCAACGCCACAACTTGCCACAAGTTAACGTCATGAACGACGACGGAACTATGAACGACTTGGCCTTTGAATTTGCAGGTATGGACCGTTTTGAAGCTCGTAAGGCAGTCGTTGCTAAGTTGGAAGAAATCGGTGCCCTCGTTAAAATCGAAAAACGTGTCCACAGTGTTGGTCACTCAGAGCGTACAGGTGTAGTGGTTGAGCCACGCTTGTCTACTCAGTGGTTTGTCAAAATGGACCAATTGGCTAAGAATGCCATTGCCAACCAAGACACAGATGATAAGGTAGAATTCTACCCACCTCGTTTCAACGATACCTTCCTTCAATGGATGGAAAATGTCCACGACTGGGTAATCTCTCGTCAGCTCTGGTGGGGTCACCAAATCCCTGCTTGGTACAATGCTGAGGGTGAAATGTACGTCGGTGAAGAAGCTCCAGAAGGTGACGGATGGACTCAGGACGAAGATGTCTTGGATACTTGGTTCAGTTCTGCCCTTTGGCCATTCTCAACTATGGGCTGGCCTGATGTCGACTCAGAAGACTTCAAACGTTACTTCCCAACTTCAACCTTGGTAACAGGTTACGACATCATCTTCTTCTGGGTGTCTCGCATGATCTTTCCAATCCTTTGGAATTCACTGGTCGTCAGCCATTCCAAAAACGTCCTTATCCACGGTCTCATTCGTGATGAGCAAGGACGCAAGATGTCTAAATCACTCGGTAACGGGATTGACCCAATGGATGTTATCGAGAAATACGGTGCTGATGCCCTTCGTTGGTTCCTTTCAAACGGTTCTGCACCAGGGCAAGACGTGCGCTTCTCTTACGAGAAAAATGGATGCTTCATGGAACTTCATTAACAAGATTTGGAACATCTCTCGCTACATCCTCATGAACAATGAAGGCTTTGACCCTTGAGCAAGCAACGGCTAATGTCGAAAAAAAGTTGTTAACAAGGAAGCTGGAAACGTCACAGACCGCTGGATTCTCCACAACCTCAATGAAACCATCGGCAAAAGTCACTGAAAACTTTGACAAAGTTTGAGTTTCGTGTGGCTGGTCACATCCTCTACAACTTCATCTGGGACGAGTTTGCGGACTGGTACGTTGAGTTGACCAAGGAAGTCCTTTATAGCGATAACGAAGAAGAGAAAGTCATCACACGTTCTGTTCTCCTTTATACTTTGGACAAGATCCTTCGTCTCCTTCACCCAATCATGCCATTCGTGACAGAGGAAATCTTTGGACAAATCTCAGAAGGCTCTATCGTTACAGCAGAATACCCAACTGTCAACCCAGCCTTTGAAGATCTCGCGGCCCACACTGGTGTCGAAAGCCTCAAAGACTTGATCCGCTGCTGTTCGTAATGCGCGTGCGGAAGTAAACGTAGCACCAAGCAAGTCTATCACGATTCTTGTTAAGACTAGCGATAGCGACTTGGAAGCCTTCTTTAACAGCAATGTCAACTACATCAAACGCTTTACAAATCCAGAACACTTGGAAATCGCATCAACCATCCCTGCACCTGAACTCGCTATGTCAAGCGTCATCACAGGAGCAGAAATCTACTTGCCTCTCGCAGACCTCCTCAATGTCGAAGAAGAACTGGCTCGTCTCGACAAGGAACTGGCTAAATGGCAAAAAAAGAACTGGATATGGTCGGCAAGAAACTCTCTAACGAACGCTTCGTAGCCAATGCCAAACCAGAAGTCGTCCAAAAAGAACGCGACAAACAAGCCGACTACCAAGCTAAATACGATGCAACAGTCGCACGTATTGATGAGATGAAGAAGTTGGTGAAATAAACACAGAAACACGGCGGAATGCCGTGTTTTTTAGTATAATGAATATAAAAACAAAAGGATTTTTAAATTATAGGAAGAATTAAAGAATAAGAAAATAAAACCGTTTAACTGTAATAGACTTTTTTGTGGGGCAGGTGGTTTTTTCAGAAGGTTTTCGAAGAGCAGGTTACGATGTAATAATGGGAATCGATAACTGGCAACCTGCAATTACCACATAATTTTTAATCACGGACTAAATGATAATGTAAAAAGTGTACTTGATTTTTGAGAATATAGAAGAAATAAATAAGTTGCCTGATACAGATATCATCATTGGTAGCCCACCATGCCAGTTGTTTTCTCTTTCTAATCAGGGTGGAAATGCTAATAAAGATTCAGGTATTAATTTAATTAAAACTTTTATAAAGTAATTGCCGTAAAGAAATTTCAAAAAGAATTCTAAGTTAAAAGCATGGTTAATGGAGAATGTCCCAAATTCACAAAACTATGTCCAAGAAGAATACACATTTGAAGACTTAGATTTAGCAGAATGGGCTCTATCTCAAAAGCTTAAATCCCCAAATCTATTGCAATCAGATCCAAGTATAATGGTGGTATATTACATGCAGATGATTATGGTGCTGCTCAATCAAGAAGACGTTTTGTCAGTGGAGAAATAACAAAAACAGGAAACTTCCCTTTCCCTAATAAATTGAAACAAGAAAAAGTAACTCTAAATAAATTATTTAAAAAATTTCCCGACCCCTTTAGCTCACTCATCTTGCGATTTTTATAGTAGATCCCCAATTATCCAATGGAAAAAGTAAGTATTAAAGATTTTAAAGACCATTTTTTATGATACAGGCGTCTATCTAGTGCAATGGCAAAAAGCTCGGGATTTAAAGCAAAGACATCCTTATATGGGTAAGATGTCATTCCCAGAAAACATGAACAAACCAAGTCGGACAATTATGGCTACACAGTCAGCTAGTACTAGAGAAGCTATTCTATATAAATCAAATTGTAATAGAAAAGGTGATGGTGAGTATCGATTGCCAACTATCAGAGAAGCAGCTTGTATTATGGGGATATCCGTTAGACTATCAATTCTTCGGTGATGAGTCTACAAAGTGGAGACAAATAGGAAATGCTGTTTGCGTTCAATTATCTTTTTGCTTTAGCTGTTAAAATTTTTAGAACTAATAAACTCACCACTATTGCCTGCTAAGATTATAGATAAAGATCCAAGTCAATTTAAATATTTGGATAATAAAAAGATTAAAGATTTCAATAATCCTCCCAAAGCGAAGTGAAAAAGCATTGTTTAGACAATTTCCTATTAAGTCAGGAAATATGACTGTTGACTTAACTAATAAAAGTTAAATGGAAAAGTTGGGAATGGGGTGTTATTGCGCATGCTGGTACTGGTAAAAGGATTCAAAAAGTATAATTATCTCCCGTTCTAATCAAATGGAAGCTAAAAACTTCTTCGTAAATTAAAAACCTGATTTAATAGAGGAATTGAAAAGATAATGAAAATTCTTAGGAAATACTCGATAAAAACAATTAAATTTAGAAAAATAAGAAGTATGGTTTCTTTCTGGATGATGTTTCACATCCATATTATATCATCGATTATATTGGTAGAATTAATATGCAGTCATACAGATAATGGCGACATTGAGGTTGATGTTTCTGGAACAGAGTTCACCCAACTTAAGGATAAGATTCCATTGAGCCAATTAATGTCAATTTACCTAGTCCCTATTATAATTTATGGAAAATAAATAAAATGGAGATTCAAAATGAGTCAAGATTTAAATGAAACTTATTGAAGAAAAAAATCTATTGAAAAAAACAACTTTAACAAAAACGTTTGACAATTGGAGGGAAAACAAAAGACTATCCCAGTATATAAATTTCCTTTAGAATATTTGTATTATAATGATCAGAACGGACGTATTAATACAGTTTACCATCAGTACATATCAAATCATGGGAAAATTAACACCAGAAATTGGAGATTCAAAATATAATGAAATATTTGAAAAATTTATTTTTGAATCTAAAAAGCAAGCTTTAAAGGACACTCAAATTTCTATTTCTGAAAAAGGGACAACAAGAGCCTGGTGTAATTCTTTCCGATGGAAGAGTTATTGATGGGAAATCGTAGATTTACAGCTCTTCGCAGAATACAAAAGAGAAACAAAATATCAAACAATACTTTCGAAGCTGTTATACTTTCATTTGATATCAGTAAAGAAATTGATGAAAAGAAAATAAAAAGAGTTAGAATTAGATTTGCAGCTTGGTCGTCAAGAAAGAGTAAGTTATGACCCAATTGATCGTATTTTTGACGTCTATAACACAATAGAAGTTCAAAAACTAATGACTCCTGAGGAATATAAAAAGCAAGTGAGTGCTGGTAATACTAAGGGAATAAACAAAGACTTACGACTCGCTAAATTGATTATCAAGTTCTTATCTATAGTCGCTCCCAATGAAAATCCTATTGATAAATTTTTATCTTGCTAGAGAATTGAAAGTTAGATGGACCACTGGAAGATATTGAAAGAACAATTAACAAATTAAAAAAGATAAAGAGACGATAACTCAAAATGTACTGACTATTTTAGCAGTACAGATTGCAAAATCTGAGTTGGTGATAGAGATATTACTAGAAAAAAATCCGAGATGTCAAATATAATATTTTAGATAATCCTGAAATGAGAGAACGTTTTCATAGGTGCTACTGATGAGCATGTAGATAATATTATTGACTTTTTGAGTCTAATCCCAATAGATCAGCAAGTGATTTAAAAAAATAATCTAAATAACAATCTTGAGATAGCAGAAATATCAAGTAAATTATTACAAACAACTAACAGATTATCAAACAAAGGCCAAATAACAGCAAATCGTCGACAATCTCTGGTAAAAATTGCAGGAAATCAGAGATACATTAGAAGATTTATCTTCTGAAGATTTAAAAGAACTGCATGAAGAAGAATTTTTTGAGGCAAAAGAAATTCTTCAGGAAATTAAGGGATTTAGCATTTAAATTATCCAAATAAAGAAAAGGGGAAAAGGAATGGTATTTTCTCTAAAACTTAAAAAAACTAATACAACCTACATATCAAAGTGAAAGTTTAGTTAAAGAATTCTATGAACCTGTACTATCTGAAGCTACTATTTATAGAAGAGTTTCAGCCTATTTTTTTCCAGTGAAGGACTGGGGTTATATTCGAAGGGCTTGGATAAACTATTTGGAAATAATGGATTTGCTCAATTTATAATTTCTACAGATATCTCTGAAGAGGATTTTATAAAAATCCAAGAAGGATATACTCTTAAAAATAGTTTAATAGATTTACCTGCTCAGTTAAGACAAACTATTCTAAATGATCAAACGAAAGAATCGTTAGGTAATTTAGCATTCATGATTGCTTGCAATCATGCAGAGGTAAAATTTGCGGTTATTCCAAGAGGACGAGGAATTTTTCACGATAAGTTTGGACTTATTGATTCAGATGATGAAACTGTCTTTTTAACGGATCTGTTAATGAAACTAGAAACGGATTAGAATACAATTATGAAAGCATTTCTGTAGATGTTTCTTGGGATTCAAGTACGAATGTTCAAACACGAATAATAGCTAACAAAAATAGATTTGACCGATTGTGGAACAATGAAGAGAAAGATATTCTGACAATTGATGCTACAAAAATTGTTTATGATGAAATAAAAAAATACAAGCAATATTCCACAATGAATAAAGTTAAAGAAAATCAGTCAGATAATAATATCTACTTTTTATTTAAAAAGTGGAAATATAATTGTCCGTCAAGATAACTCTTCTATACAAATCACAAGCTCAGATAGAAAGCTAAAGCCTGGATCAGATTTGTCAATAAATATTTTTGAAGATGATAACTCAACTATTAAATCAGAATTTTTCTTATATGGATATAAACTACATTATTAATGAAACAAGGAAAAGATGTGATAGAAAAAAATATTATAGTTGAAGTATCAGAGGAAGTACGAGACTACCTAAAAGTCAAATCAATACTCTATTGAACAATATAGTAAGTTAGGCATTTATTTAAAATCACCTGAACAATATACAATTCATGGAGAGCAAGAAAAGTTTGAAGAGTTTGTTTCTGTCGTTAGTTCAGAGGTTGTACGGCCGTTTAAAAATTGCAACTTGAGGCAGCCTTCTACGAATACAGGATGGCTAGAGCTCATGAACTTTTCTGTGCCAGGCTCTGGTAAAACTGCTATGATTTTTAGCTGTTTTTGCATTTTTTTGAATTCCTCGAAAAGGTAAAAGTGAGCACGTAGACAATTTATTGGTTATTTGTCCTATTAATGCTTTCAACAGTTGGAAAGAAGAATTTAAACAAGTTTTTGGGAAATAAGAAACAGTTAGAAGTAATTGATTGTCAAAGTTCCAAAGATTTTGATTTCGATTTATCTTTGAACTGGAAAAACATCAAATCTTATATTAGTGAATTATGAATCGTTGACAAAACACAAAGATAAGTTGCAGGAATTGCTGTCAATTAAGACAATGATTGTCTTTGATGAAGTTCATAGAATAAAAAAATCCTTTTCTGGCGTTCGTGCTCAAGCTGCTTTAGAACTAGTTAAGGATTCAAGATTTAAGTTTGTTTTAACATGGAACACCAATACCTAATTCTTATCAAGATATTTATAATTTCCTTCACCTATTATATGCAAATGAATACAATGCATTTTTAAATGGAATTTAGATGAATTAAAAATCCTAGTGTTAGGAAAAATTGAAGAAATTAATAAAGCTTTAATTCCGTTCTTCTGGCGCTTTAAAACAAAAAAACGATTTGGGAGTACCTAAACCAGATCCAGATAAATTTTTGGTTGTGGAACCCTAGCGAAGAGCAGAAACAATTAGCACAGTCCATATACTATAACGAATCGTCGAGTTTAGCTAGATTGATTCGTTTGATACAAGCATCCACAAATCCTGAATTGCTTAACAAAAGAATTGAATATAAAGATATGTGGTTTGCAGACGATAATGATAAAGATGACACCGTTGAAATATCTGAAGAAATATTTAATAATCGACTCCAAATTACTTCGGATTCGGGAATCAGAGAAGCTAAAGGATATGATGAGTATGATTTTTCAAGAATGATTTCTCCTAAATTTGAAGAAAGGTATTGAAAAAAATTAAAGAGCTCATATCAGAGGGGAAAAAGTCATAGTCTGGGCAATATTTGTTGATACCATGAAAAAAATACAAAAATAGGTTAGACCAAGTTGGGAGTGAAAGCTAATTTAGTGTATGGTGGTACGAATGTTTCTGATAGACAAAATCTGATTGATGATTTTCGATTTGGTAATACTATGGTTATGATTTCTAACCCTCAAACTCTTGGTGAATCGGTATCTTTACATAAAGAGGTTCATGATGCTTTATATTTTGAGTACAATTTTAATCTAACTTTTCATGCTTCAATCTCGAGATAGAATTCATAGATTAGGGTTAGAAGATAACCAATATACAAGATATTATTATCTACAAAACTAAATGCGAACCAGATGATAGTGGTGACCCAGGTTATATTGATCGACAGATTTATAAGAAATTAGAAACTAAATCTAACATAATGTACAAAGCTATTGATAACAATATCCTATCACCAGAATTTTTCTCAGAATGAAATTGATGAAGCAATTAATATCATTGATGATGAAAGAAAACGTATTTTATCAAACCAGAATTAAAAAAACGTTTCTCTCTCGAAATTTTAAATTTTTCTGACTCAGATAATTTATTTTTATTTTTCTGCTATTAAGATCCTTTGCGTAATAAGAATTAATAAAAATCTCTTAGATTCATTTCTAAGAGATTTTTCTTTTCTTCTCCCTCACAACC